>Ga0209107_10002500_pt1 | contig 10223 bp, 2 predicted proteins | sample LakErihyJuly2011_2_FD_187460 | JGI IMG/M metagenome (GOLD analysis project Ga0209107, IMG submission 187460) | Freshwater microbial communities from dead zone in Lake Erie, Canada - CCB hypolimnion July 2011 (SPAdes) (version 2) | ecosystem: Environmental > Aquatic > Freshwater > Lentic >... | reverse complement strand
TGTATTAACTAATAACATAAGAGTTATCGACAGACCGTCTAGCCATTTAAGCAAAATTTTTATAATAATATTTATTTAATAATAAATAACCGGATATTAAATATAATAAATATTTTTTTTAAATATTTTTTTTAATTTCCTAAAAAAAAATGATTGATGAATATGGCCTTATAAATCATAAAAAATATTTAACCTTGATCTGACTTATCAGTCTTGAAATCAAGTTAATAATAAAATAATAATTTTTTTAGAAATCCTAAATTATATTAATTTTTTAATAAAAAAATTAAATGTAATTAAAATTATTTTAATATTGCATAATTCTTTAGATTACACATAGTTTCCAATTCTTTATTAATCCAATTGATATATAACAATCGAATTATACACCTCTAGATTATGCTAAAGTAAATCATTACATTTATATTTTAAAAAGGATAACTAAACTAACCAATCATACCCTATTTTTGATGTTGTAAGATTTATATATAAATATTAAAGGAAAACTAAGACATAGGTGTTTTTACCTTTGATTTCAGACATGTTAACAGTTACCTCAATAATAGTTTAAATTATTCAACTCAATGGGACGTATTATTTTATATATAAATTTTAATAACACACAGATTGCAATCTACCTATCCCCCTCCCTAAATACTCACAACTGGGAAGAAATAACTCAGGACAACACCCAGCTTGTTAAATTTCCAAGATAATTTTTAAGAAATGAAACATAGAAAATAAATAGCTTTATTTTCGAGATCTTTTTTTGGTAATAGAGCAGATTTATACTAGTCATACGAATTTTCAATCCGATCTTCATAAACATGTAATACATATTCGATGACACCGTCACATTCTATATAAAAAAAGCTACAAAAGCAGCTGGTCCATCCTAAATCTTCGGATTTGTTATTTAGAAAGACAATAAAGTGGACCTACCTGTCTAACTACCCAAATTCCAAGTAGACGATTCCTACCCTACCTATTTTGTTTCTTTTTATGACAAGAATACCTAATTAATTAAATAGTAGCTAAAATTAGACAAAAATTAATTCAAATATTGGTAACAAAAAACACAGATCGTGATCCCCTACATCCCATTCTTTTCTAACTGTCAGAATTTCGGACAGGAGATCTTCTTTTTTTCTCTTTGTGAGTATCATAAAGACTGTGATTTGATTGATTTCCAAGACACATATTCTATCAACCCTTTTGTATTAGGAGACATACCAAACAGTGACACATGTGAAAACCTACCTATTGAATGCATCTATGATGAGCAAATATCTAATGATGTCGATTATAATGAGGACCAAGCTTGGTTTAAGTAGGAATAAGACACCGTCTTATTCCATATAACAACCCATCCCTATATATTTGATAGAGATTAATTATTACAAGAGGAACTATCAGAAGACGACCTTATACCCGTTGTCCTAAAAACCTAGATGGAGTAAGGAAAAATTCCATCTTCTATCAAATTTACAGTTAATTACTACCAAATAAACAATAAGGAGAAGATCATAATTGAATCGAATTTATAGTACGAGTAGTTCATAACCCCGACCGAGGACCAACAAAATGGTCTAGTCCCATTCAAATATAAATTAGAATTCAATCTCCATAGCATGAACCATGGAGAACTGGTGATAGCGTTCGCTTTGAAATGGCCAGTCTACCTCATACTATACATAATAGTGGGAGTGATCAGTGTAGTATAGCTTATTATACTCTACGCATACCATTATTTCGCAAACAGAGACCAAAAACCTTTATTATCGTTTTTTGCGTATTTCAAACCCATATACGTTCCTGCTATCTAAGGTGTGTGTGTTATTAGCTTGGTATTGAGTGTTCCTATCTTCCTGTGCTCGATGATTATGTTAGGCAATTTCATGGATATCCCATAAGCAAGTGGGTCTATCTTTGATGTAATAAGTGACGAATAAGCCGAATTCGATTAAATACGGAAGGGTAGGTGTGGGGTGGCATTGATAGTCATAGCCATCTACATCCTATACTCCTGCTCGGATCTTTTGGTCTCCAAAAAATAGAAAGATTGGATACCTGGAGGAGAATCCTTTGATAATAACTTATGGCATTTCCAAAAATGGAAAAAAGCTCAATTTATTTTTATTTGTATGATACTTATAGTATATTACACTATCGTTATATAATTCTCATTTACAGAATAATTTTCTGGCTCCATATGGTACTGTATTGCATTGCTCAAGCTTATCTAAATAATCTGGGAATACATTCTTATTAAAGTATTAGATGATAAGCTTCTTTTTTGTCATATTTAGCCGCTTTTAAGTACCCTCTTGACTATCGCGACACTAGGTGCCCCTAATTTTATTGAGTTTCTTTTTGGGTATTTTGTTGGACTTGGTATTATGATGATAGAAAGAATCTATTTAAGCTTGATAATTGATTACGTGACTTTATAAATAGAGACTTATTTAGAATAATTTATGAATTTCATTATGGCGATGTGGAATTAGGAAGTAGAGGAGCATAAGATACTTCACGATGATATCGAATCGGAGGAAATAGACAGTGACAGTAATATATTTTTAACCGTTGAGTCCTTCGGAGAGAATAGCTCTGAAGAGGACATATAATCAGTAGACATAGACAAATCAGACTCAAATTCAGTCACAGGAATAGAAGATACACCAGATATTTACGAAAACTCATTCAACACAAAAATAAACGAAAAAATAAACAAACAAAAAAATCAGAAAAAAATCTAAATTTTCAAAAAATAAGATAAGCGGCAAATCATATACGAAGGTGAGGATTGCATTGAATCATTCTTAGGGTACGCAAATGACACAGTAGTTACCTTCTGCTTTCCTGTTTACTTTACCATAATATGGGTATTTTATGATGAACATCAGATGTGCACGAATTTCGTTATTAGTAAGTCAGCTTTGGTATATTACCAACTTTTTAATGTTATTATTGTTCCTTTTCAAGTCTTTATTGATGTCATCTTTTATAGCGTAATAATTAACTACCATTACATCGATTTTTTGCCCTACTTGAAGGAATAAAGGGAAAGGTTTAAGACAAGAAAAACTCTATGGAAGTGCCTAGACGATGATGTCAATGAAGATCTGGGAGGGGATATCTAGGAACTCGACCATTGGTGTTTTTCAATACAATTTTATACCATAAGCTATCTAGTGTTATCGGCTTAATTACTCATGGATATGGGATTCGAGATTTTCATACAATAATAGTATAATTTATTCTAAGATTTGGCCACCCCACTTATAATTCTATTTTGGTTAATCGTATGTATCCTATTAAAAAAGATGCTATTATGGATAGCTCGGATTCTAAAGTTTTGGAATGTTTAGGCAACCCCAATCCCAACCCCAAGCCAAACCCCAATGTAGTCTGATCGATTTAATTCGGATTAACTTCTATCATCTTCATAATAACTAGTAATTAAACTACCTATTAAGAAATGGGGCTAAGTCTTGCATATGAAAGAACAAGAACAAAGAGAATACGACTAAAACGCTACCTTCAAATGAACCCTGTTCCAATAAGCCCAATTCAAAGAATAATTCCTCTAGGTTAATAAAGTCTGGTTAAAACAAAACTTAAAAGCCCTATTCACCCCTTCCACTATCCAAATACACAGAGAATTAATAATGCATAAATTTGAAAAAATATTTGGGTCTCTGGAGGTAATTGTACCTGAGAACGAAGATTTCGAGGAAAATAACGATGAGATTTAAATAAAACATATCAAAAATATCAAATAACTTACACCTAAAACAAAAACAATTCTTAAAATTTGGCTTAAAAGATCACGGATAATTAAGTATATCTAAAGCTTGGTAGCTGGTTTAATTGAAAAAAATACATAGAGACAGTGCCATTATTGCACTTAAACATGGAGTTTGAAAGGTACCCTAGCTCCCCCATGTATCACAGATAAATATAATAACACAATAGAGGATATATATAAATAATTTATTAAAGAAAAAAAAATCAAGAACCTCAATTCCTTCAAAGAAATAGACAAGTGGTAAAATTTCTTTGAAAAAAATGCTAAAATCATTACAATATGCTTTCATTGCATGTCCGAGAGTCTGGAGTATAGCATTCAAAACAATTAAAATTAATCGAAAAATATTAAGGACATCTCGGAAATCAATAGTATTAGAGCTGATATTAACAGTAATGTAGACATTCCAGCGCCCCCACTTCTTGACTAAATAATACCTAGTGTAGTTCTTAGTGTAGTACCTAGTGTAGCTGGTAAAAACTCTATATTTTACAAACAAAATAGAATTACCTCAACTTAAGATATTTTGTAATAATCTTTAGAGGAATTTAGCGATAGTAATAGTGAGAAATGAATTATATATTATTTTATATGTATATTTTTATAAAATAATTAAAATAAAATAGTGTGATACGAGTTGTAAGGAAGCTCGGAAAAGCCAACGAATTTGTAAAGTAAGGAGAAGGGGAAAATGAGAATGTTACCTATAAGAGCCCCTATAAACTTCGAATATATCCAGGAAAAGTAGACGGAAAATATAGGACCATTCTGCAATGATCCTTAAGCTTGGATAACTATAATTAGATCTCAAGCCAAGAGCTGACAATAAATTCGAAATAAAAAATTAAATATCATATATAGTTAGTAATTGTTTATACAATTTTTTTTTTTAAATGCTAAAAAACTTTTATATATATAAAATAAAATATGCTGATTTAAGTCTTTAAGCAACTCCAAATAATCTAATTTAAGACATCCTTTCTGATGAGATTAATCAAGCGTTATGATAGATATAATCGTTGAGAATTTATATCCGACACAAAGTTTAGACTTTTACTGTTTACTCATTATAAAGCTAATAGAAGGGAGGCAGATACATATGAAAGATTATATAATATTAAATTAAAAAACATAGATTTGTATTTTATTTCGAAATTTTGTTTAATTAATATTATAATGATGGGTAATTTATTATAAATATATTCTCTAATTATTTAATAATTTTATTATGGGAGTGTAGTTCAGTGGTAGAACGCTTGCTTAGCATGCAAGAGGTCCAGAGTTCAATCCTCTGCTCTTCCAATTTTTTTATTTATAAAAATTAAAATTTAATTCATAAAAATTAATAAAAAATTCACATAAAATTTGATTTTATTAATGTTTAAATAAATTTTTTTTTTAATTCTTCAATAATAAAATTTAATTTTTCTACTTATTCATTTAATCTTATTATTTCAATATCTTAAGAATTTTCTTATTATATATGTTCTTCTTTTAAATTCAAAAAACTTTATAGATCATCATGGGTTTCATGTACATCTTTATCTTCCTACTATCTTATATATCCGCTTATAGAAGTCTGACCATCTTGCTATTATAACTGAATCTAATTATTCTCTATTTATTATCTTATATATCCACTTATGGAAGTCTAATTGTCTTGTTATTATAAATGAAGCTAAATGTTCTATATTTATTGATCTTTTTATTCCAATTATGTAAGATGGTAGTTTTTTTCTTATACACTTAAATCATAAAGTTATTGGATTTCTTGGATATTTATTTTTTGATTGCTTACGATCTATTTTAACTCTATATTAGTCTTAACTAGATTATTAATTTACACCTCCATATGATGGAAATTATTTTTGTATTGATCGATTAATTTCTTTTGATCCTGGATTTACTATTATAAATCTTTCGCTTATTAACATTAAATTTTATAATAATTTATTTCTTTTTATTACTATTTTATTTGATTATTTAATTCTATAATTTCACTTTGCTAATCATTTTCCAGGGATTTTTATTTTTCTTTATAAATATTGATTTTTTCAAATATATTTTAGATATTTTGGTCTTTGTTCTACTAAGGTTAATTATTATTTTAAAAATATTATGGTTATGGCTTATTTATTGCTTTTTATGGTTATTATAGATAATAATTTAAAAGTTAATTAGGAGAAGTGTGTCCTTAATTTTTGTTGTTAAAAAGTGTAATTCCTTAATTTTGTATCATTTTTTTTATATTATCGATCTTTATATTTAATTAAAATATAAATATATATACATATATTATGCATTTTTAATTTCATCATATTTAGTAATATAAAAATGAATATCAATAATATTTTATAATAAATCAAATAAAGTCTATATGTTCAATATATACAATTAAATCTTTAAAAAAATAAATCAAACGAATTAAATAGCTAAAATAGATAAAACAAATACCGAATAAATACACTATAAAAAAATTTATAATTCATATCATTAGCTACTTATTAAAAAAACATATTAAAAATATAATTAAACTCAAAATATATCTTTATAAAATTTGATAATATTTTTAGGTATCAATATTTTGAAATTAAAATCTATGTTTCTTTTTGAAGCTTAATATTTAAAAATATCATTTTTAAACTACCGTTGAGCCTAATAAACAAAAAATATGTCATCATTTATGATGCCCATATTTATCTTATTACATTCAAATAACTAGAACTTGAAGGGCCGGCCTATTAAACGCTCACTTTTCTGGATTATATTAATATTTCGCTATCCAAAATAAGCTAGAACTATGCAACTGAAAATTCTTCTTACAATACAAAATTAATAGAAGTAAAGAATTAAAGATTATTCCTTAAAGTATCGAGAGTAACAGAGACAAAGATTTCACTAGCCAATTATTTTAGAATTCCAAATTTACTTGAGCAAACATCACTTATCGAGAATGTTTTAAAATTAGCCTCTTTTATTGTTTTAAATACGTTTTAAAGCGATTGCCTTAAACATATGCTTCGTTCTATATACCACCTTTCCAAATTGGCACTCCTATTAAAAAAAAGAACAGCTTTAATATGTTAATTTTTAGAAAATTCAACTGGTATATACATCGCCTAGTCAGATGAAATTTGTTTCAAATTTTGTTTAATTTAAAGAATTTAAAAAGATTATCTAGTCTTCTGGTGATATGTTGAAAGAATTACGGTTTCTTTATAAATGATCTTCTCTTTAATTACAGCATCCCTTTATTTTAATAAATTTTATACTTTTAAAGAACATATTTATATAAAAAAGATTTAAAAATTAAATAATATAGTCATTTTTTATAAAAATTTGATATTTCTTTGATTGTATTCAATAATTTTGTTTTCCAAGTTTGCTTGGGGTTTTTGTTACATTATTTACCCTAATCTTTGAACTCTCTTTTATTGGAAGTATTATATTGGAAAGGGACGACGACAAAGCTAGGAGTTGATGTCGAAAAGATCTAAAAAGTTTGATTTTATACATTATTTTCATATGGTTTGGCATTTAGGTTTGGGTCGTTTTTAGCATCCATTGGGGTGTATAATAGTCTCTTGTAATAGTTATGGTCATCATCCTTGTAAAACTAAGGCATAGGGTTACTAATATACATATATTATAAATTTACCCAGATTGCATTTTTTTTATATCCGCGGCATCAAGATTAAAAATCCTATCTCTTTTAGCATCCTTTTCTATAGTTTGATAATAGGTGGTTTAATCCTACGCACCAACTCGTGGTGAGTTGAATGTGCTACGAATACCAGTGCTGCGATGCATTGGAATACGCGCTGGATGCTATGTGTATCGAAAGATCTTGGTTGGGTCAGCCTCCCGCCAGTCTTAAAAATCATTTTTATAGCTTGTTAAGGTCATCATAGGTCTTTCGACATGGTTGTATCGTGGTTTAGACTCTCTTTTATACAGGGGGTGATTTACATATGATCTCTTTTATTATATTAAGTAAAATTACATTGTAAGAGGTCATAAAGGATGCATCGAAAAACGGCAATTATTTTTAAGCAGGGGTTAGGATATCAATATGCGTAGGATTTTCATGTTTAGGGTTATAAAGTGGCTATAGGGAGAGATTATGAGGTTACTATGGGAACTATGTTTTATACGAGGTGTTGAAACCTGCGTGATAGGTTGCTCCTCCATTAGTCGTGATTTTATATGGCTCACTAGGTTTGGAATCTTGCTATTACCGCGTATACACTTCGCGCATTTACAACAAAATATTATGAAAATAATCTTCATTTTCATCAATTATTTGATCTAAATTAACTAAACCTTTGTTAACTTGATCAATTAGATCTTCTGTAAAAATTTATTAAAATTATGGATCATTTTTATCGATTTTATCAAGGAAATTATAGTCAATTTAGGGAGGTTTTTTTTAAGTTACTTCGATTTTTCTATCTATTTTATTGTTTCCTAAAATCTCTTCGATTTTGTTTTTTATTTGATCATTTTATTCGTTTTTTATATCGATTTTCGCTTATCTTTGGTGCAGAAGATTATTCATTTTTATCACAGGTCGACCTTTATACTTATCTTTTTATTGATTTTTCGATGATTTTTCGTCTAAAGTAAGTTTTATTACTGCTTAATTGGAATCGGCTTAATTGGAATCTTTAGGGATGAGCCTCTTTTCACCGACCTAATCTCCTAAAGTCAGCGACATAGCCCTAGCGCTAGCCTATTTAGTTGTTTATTAATTCATAATGTAAAAGGGTTATTTCTTAGTTAGGTCTATATATTCGAAATATGTGATTGATCGTCTTTTGGTTTTTACTTCAGGCTCTATAAGCATTGATATATTGGAGTTTCGTCTTTTATAAATAGTTCTCTTAATTTATTATTCATAAGCATTTCCATATATATCATAAGGAGCATTAATTATTTCTCGACCTTTTTTTTAGGTGGTCATGGGTCGGTACTCCGACAAATTATCTCGGTCATTTCCCCCGAAAAAATTATTCTTGGAGGGTTAAAGGAAATTCTTCACATTTTCCATTTATTAATTATACAAATAAATTAAAAATTAATTTTATTTTTAATTTTATTTAATTTTATTTTTTTTTGGCTAAAATGCCCATGATTTATACATATATTTAATTTTATTTATTCACAATATTAATTTAATTTTAAATCAAAAGTCGACTTTATTGTCGGATATGTTTTTCTTGTACAATTTCTACTCCTGTTCGAGATTAATTATCTACAACCCTGTGATATCTTCCTAATATTATTGTAGTTATAGCACGTAATCATCACAAGCTTTTTATAAGTCGCTGTTGTGTAATTTACAATTATATACGATTATTTTGATTAGAAATCTTCTCTTATAATTTCAAGCTCGGAAATGTACTGATTTTCTTTGTTTTATTTATCATCCTCTTATTTTCTTTAATAATATTCTTATTTATATTACTGTAATTAAAGAACTAAGGCGGTGTATTTTGGATCTCTATATAATATTAAAATATTTGTTACTCTTATCTTTTTATTTCTTTATTTTCTATTAAATCTATTTATTTTTATTATATTTGGATGAGTTCTAAGTTTTTTTAAAGTTCTTTTGAGAGTTCTTAGCTTTTATTTTTCCAACTTATGCCTTCTTTTTTTTCTTTTTCTAGCAGGCTAACCTGCTACAATAAATTATCGCATCTAGCCTCTAATTATTCCTTTAAAGTTAAAGAAATAGTGTACAATTTTTAATTCCAGCTCATTTATTCTTCCCAAATCTTCATAATATGTTACCTTTTCGATGGGATTATCTGTAGACTATTATGTTTAGAGAATTGTGTTCTCATTTATCAATTCCCTTAGTCTTTATTCGAGTATAGAAATTAGTTCTTTTTATTTTGGATCATCCACATAAACGATTTTTTCTTGGACGGATTAAAAGTTATTAAATTTATCTCTAGAAGTGTATTATCTCTGGGTGTGTTACTTTTAGTTTAAAAAGGGTTATGTTGATATTCGTTAAGGGGATTACAAACGGGGAGAGGAACATCTATGGGGAGAGGTTTAAAGAGGTGTATTTCACTAATATTTATTATTTAAAGGGATATTCTATTAAGTAAGCTAATGAAATTATTTATATTAATTATTGTTCTATTATAATTATAAATTTTATTTTATTGAAACTGTATGATTTTGAGATTGTTATTATCTAACTAAATTTATTCCGGGTTGTTATTATACTTATTTATGTTATGGAAATATTTCGGATGTCTTTCTTAGCTGATTTTACATCGTGTATTTTGTTAATATATTTATAAAATTTAAAATTTAAATTTAAAAAAAATAGAATTTTATTATAAAATATATTATATATATAAAAAATATTTATATAATTTTTAAAAATTTAATT
>Ga0209107_10002498_pt1 | contig 10228 bp, 10 predicted proteins | sample LakErihyJuly2011_2_FD_187460 | JGI IMG/M metagenome (GOLD analysis project Ga0209107, IMG submission 187460) | Freshwater microbial communities from dead zone in Lake Erie, Canada - CCB hypolimnion July 2011 (SPAdes) (version 2) | ecosystem: Environmental > Aquatic > Freshwater > Lentic >... | reverse complement strand
TCGCAGCCCGTTGGGGATGGTACTCTACAATATATCAACTTGCTCAAGGAGATATTAGAAGGTTTGGAGGAGTCACTAAATTGGAACTCCAAGAGTGTCTTCACTTCCTCACATTCGAAAAGCAAAAGCAAGAAGTTGAAAACGACCTAATAAAAAAGTCAATAAAATGAGGCAATTCTACGACATCACCACTAAACTAAAGTACACCCTTGAGGCGCATAGCCAAGTCAATGTGGTAACTACTGGGGATATATTCGACATAGACCTAAACAAGCAGACCATCTTCCCCTTGTCGCACATCATCATCAACCAAGCAACATTCGAAGGGCAAATAGTCCGTATGAACGTAAGCCTTGTTTGTATGGATTTAGTAGATGAGACCAAAGAGAACCCAAGATTGCAGGCAGAGCCGTTCTACGGCATCAGCAACGAGCAAGACATACTGAACACCCAGCTCGCAGTAATCAACGATGTGGTGACAGAACTACGCAGGGGTACTCTGTACACCGACCTTTACCAGTTGGATGGTACTGCCTCTTGTGTTCCGTTCAGCGAGAGGTTTGAGAACCTGCTTGCAGGATGGACTGCTACCTTTGATGTGCTGCTTGCAAACACCGAGATAAGCGTTTGTTAAAATGGCACGGGAGGACTTGATTGCTGCGGTACTTGTTAAGTTTGGCAAATATGTCATTCAACAAGCGAGGAGTAACCTCACCAAAGGCAAGCACAACTTCGACAAGACCCTTTACAATTCACTTCGATATAATATCTATTTTTCAAATGATAACTTCTCCTTGACTTTCTCAATGGAGGATTATGGTCAGTTCCAAGATCAAGGCGTAAGGGGAGCAGGAGGCACAAGAAAGACTACAAGCGCATTTAAGAGAACAAACAACAAGGGCAAGATTTGGAAGCAAAAGGCACCCAACAGTCCATTCGCCTATAAAGACAAGAAGCCTCCCGTATCCGCATTTAAGGATTGGGCGCAAAGAAAAGGGCTAAATCCTTTTGCAGTCCGTGAGTCTGTATATCGGCAGGGCATTCCTGCAACGAAGTTCTTTAGTACGCCATTTAATATCGCAATCAATAAACTGCCACCCGATATTGCTAACGCAATAAAAAATAGTTTCTAAAAAATGAGTACACCAAGATCAGCACTACCTGCCAGCATAGCGCAAGCTCGTAGCCCTTTATTTGTAACGCTAAAAAACAATGAGCTACCAGATGATGCGCTCTACTCTGTGGATTTAGCTATTTCTACCTATACTGGGGCGCAGACCCCCACAACAGGCCAAACAACATACAACCTATCAAAGTCCTACTCTGTAAATCAAGTCATAAACTTTGAGATAAGTGATTTGGTGCGTGAGCGTTTCTTGCATCCATTTGGTAAAGCTTTTATCACCGCACCCAGCGCATCAGAAACGGGCGAGGGGTTGTGGGTACGCCGCTTTGCCGACTATGAGTATAGTAACAATGGCAGCGCCCCCGAAAGCGGATCAACAGGAAATGCTTACTTCTTTGTTTTAGATGGATATAAGTCATTGGGTCAGCAGCAGAATACTGGAGTAACGCAACCAAACCTATTCACCAATCGCCCAATGCAGGTGCTTGCGGGAAACTACCAATCGCTGCCAGTATCATACAACACTACAAGTGGAGTCAATGGTTTTAGTATTGAAATCAACGGAGCAGAATACTGGTTCTCTTTGAAGGATGAGATGGGTTATGCCAACACCACGCTTGTCTCTACGCAGCGTGTTATATACATTCCCTCTGGAGTTGCTAACGTAGCGGCGTTTTTAGGAATCACACCAACAGACAACTACACCATCAACCTGCTTGTCAACAGCGAGGGTATCGCATACAACGATAGGGTGAAGACTGATGGAGGGGTAGTAGAGGGACTTGATTGCCTATGCGAAGCGCTTGAGGCATTAGGTGAAGTAGATGACAAGACCGCAGTAGACTTTGAAGTTATATGCGAGCCGAAGTACGACCCATACCTTGTGCAGTTCGTGAACAAGTTTGGGATGAGCGACTACATTACCTTCTTCAAAAAGTCAACAGAACGAGGGGATTTTACCCAAGATCAATACCAAAAGAGCATCTATGCGGATGGCTTTACCGATGTCAACTACAACAACGGCAAATACCAGTCCTTTAACATTAACTCACGCAACACCATAACTCTAAACACGGGCTTTGTAGATCAGTCCTATGGCGATGTGGTAGAGGAGATTTTGATGAGCGAGAAAGTGGCAGTCTACGAGGATGGGCAATGGGTAGCGATCGTTCCTAATCGTGGAAGCGTAGACTACCTAAAGTCGGTAAATGACAAGACCATTAACTACACGATGGCCTTCACTTACGCCTTTGACCAGCGGATGCTTGTACGATGAACAAGGTTGATATTTACGTTAACGATGTGCGCTTGGATATATTCCAAGATGAGGAGATTAGCATCAACCTATCGGTGCAAAACGTGCAGGATATCTCAAAGGTGTTCACGGACTTCACGCAAGCCTTTACCGTTCCTGCGAGTGCAACGAACAATGGGGTATTTAGTTACTACTACCGAAACGATGTAGTAGGTGGATTTGATGGTAGGTTAAGAGCATCAGCAAGAATCGAGATAAACTCCCTGCCATTCCGCACAGGGGTCGTAGAACTGGAGAACGTGCAGTTGAAAGGCACGGAAGCATATGCCTACACGATGACGTTCTATGGCGATGTCGTAACGCTTACAGACTTATTTGGCGAGGACTATTTGTATGACGTTGACTTCAGCGCATTCGACCACCCTTATACGGATACCGCAATCTATGATAGGCTAACTACTGACACCTATGAGCCTTTGTTTTACCCTTTAATGAGTCCTGTTAAGAATTGGTACTATCAAAGCGCAGCTGGTGCAGGTGCGGACAATGAAAACAATATAGCGCATAGGGCAAGTGAGGGAGGTCAAGGGAAACGTGGCATCCGTTATTTTGAGTTAAAGCCCGCCCTAAAGGCTTATGCTATTTTAGAAAAAATTGCGACAAAGTACGGTATCACGTTCACAGGTGATTTTCTGGGTTCTGTGCCATTCAATAATTTATCGTTATGGCTGCACCGCAAGGAAGGTTATATGTATCAAAACCAACCTAATGCAGCAACATATCAAAAAATAGACTTTCAAACTAGAACGGGTACCTACTTTGACCTTGCTAATGATACTTTTGACTTAACATCTCTTGGGGTGTACTCCTTTACCGTTTTTGTAAACACGTTAAACGTAGAGGCTAATCTTGCATTATATGTAAATGGAGCGTATCGCTCATCAATCGTACTGCCAACAAGTGCCGTAGGAACTACGGTTACGTCTCAATTTTTCTTTGCAGCAGCGGGTGATAGGCTTTCATTAAGGATTAAACCAACTCAAAATTCAACGCCTCTTACCTATCGCTTTACCTCGTGGGCAATGGATCTTTTCCCATCTACTTCACTTGGGACTGCATCAATGTCATCATCTGCCACTGTTACAGCAACGGTTAGAGTATCGGAATTGATGCCAGAAATAAAAGTAAAGGACTTTATTGCGGGGATTCTGAAGATGTACAATATGGTAATTGTCCCTACTGACGCAACAACCTTCTTGCTTCAGCCTTTGGATGATTGGTACGCAGCAGGATCCGATAAAGACTTCCAAGAGTATCTGGACATAACGCAGTATGTGGTGAACAGACCACCGCTATATAAAGAGATTGAATTTAAGTATCAGCCAACACAGCAGATACTCGGGTTCCAATACCAACAGACAAACAATGTAGGATTTGGAGATTTGAACACAACTTTTGATTTTGATGGCGAGGAGTTGCTTATTGAAGTACCGTTTGAATGTCCGCTATATGAACGGTTGACAGACCTACATACGAGCGCACTTACCAACGTACTCGTTTACAAAAGCATCACAAGTGAGGCTAACGAAGATGGTACATTCAATCCATACTTAGGTGCGCCTATTCTGTTCTACGGATATTTTGATGATTACGACTTAAGTGCAAACCCATTAACATTTGTAAATGTAGATGGTAGTCACGAAATAATAAACATTGCTTGGTACTCTAACACTTCAAACCGATATGCAAGCGCAGGAGCCTCGTATTCTATTTGCTTCGGTGGAGATATAGACCCGTTTCACCTGCAATCGGTAAACCGAAGCCTTTACTACACCGAGTGGTCAAACTACATCACCGACCTTTATTCTGCACAACGCAGGGTTTACAACGTAGAAGCGGTGTTGCCCATCGGCAAGATCATCACGCTGAACCTTCAGAACGCAATCATTTGGAACAACACCAAGTACATCATAAACAACGTCAGCCTAAATATGACCACAGGCAAAGCAACATTCGAACTCCTAAACCTCGTATGAAACAATCTTATTTAAGTTATTTAATTGAAATACTAAACTCGGAGGATTGGATTGGGGTAGGTGATTGCATTGAAATCGCCAAAGGCAAGAACAAACTCCCCGAAGGATGGAACGAATATATTAAACTACAATGGCGGCAGTTGAAGTAATTGAGATTAAAGGGGATGCCACATCCGCTATCGCTGCGCTTAAAGCCGTAGGGATAGAGGCTGACAAGACCCAGACCAAAGCCAAAGAGAGCAACGATGCTATCAGTAGTGGACTTGAGGCATTAGATAAGCAAACAGGTGGAGCAGTATCTGCGTTCAAAGGTTTGCAGGGAGGCATCGCTGGTGCGGTTAGGTCATTCGGCACACTAAAGGGTGCTATCATAGCAACTGGATTGGGTGCGCTGCTTGTTGCAGTAACATCGCTCGTTGCGTATTTCAAAGAAACAGAACGTGGTGGCGATAAGCTCGCTGAAGTTATGGGTGCGCTTGGCGCAGCGGTAAAGGTTGTAATCGACCGAGTAATTGGATTAGGTGAGGCTTTATTTAAGTTCTTTCAAGGGGACTTCAAGGGAGCCATTGAGGGCGTTGCAGGTGCCTTCAAGGGGCTGGGTGATGAGATTGTTAGAGAGACCAAGCTCGGTAGGGAACTTGCCAAGCAGCTCAATGACGTAGAGGATGCCGAACGTGCGCTTATCGCACAACGTGCTATTGCCAACAAGCAGATTGCAGAGGCTCGACTTATCGCTGATGACGTAACGAAAAGCACGGAAGCGAGAATTGCTGCGGTTGCCAGAGCAGGGGCTATTGAAGAAAAAGTAGCCCGCCAAGAATTAGCGGTTCAGCGGCAGCGGTTGAATGTATTGCAAGAGCAAGCCAAGATGGGTGAGGTCACCGAAGATGGTTTGGTTCGCATCGAAGAGGCTCGTGCAAGAATCTCCGAACTTGAGCAGGCAAACATTCAGCGTAGGCGTAGGCTTCAGACTGAAACAATGTCATTGCTTAACGAGGAAATAACCAAGATCAAAGAACTTGAGGCCGCCAGAACAAGTGCCGAGAAAGCAAGATTTGAAAATAGCGAAAAGAAGTTCAAGGACTTTGTAGACAAATCGGTAGAGGCAAGCAAGCAAGGTGGAGCAGAGATAGCGAGGGTAGGTCAGTTCTTTACTGAATCAATCGCTAAAGGAGCAGAGACCTCAGCAGCCGACTTAAACGACTACATAAATTTCACACTTGCAAACCTTGATGCGGTAAGCGGAGCCATCAGCGGATTTGCTGCACTTGCAGGGGAGAATACTAAAATAAGCAAGGCACTTGCGATGACTCAGATTGTGATTGACACATATATGGGTGCCACAAAAGCATTGGGTGCATACCCACCTCCGTTTGGTGCAATCGCTGCCGCAGGAGTAATTGCTGGTGGTCTTGCCAACTTAAAGAAGGTAAGCTCTACGCAGATCCCTACTTCCCCTAATGCCGCACCTCCAACAACTATAACTGCACCAACTGCTCCCTCACAAGCACCGCAGTTCAACATAGTCGGACAGGGTGGAATCAACCAACTTGCACAAAGCATAGGTGGTCAGTTTAACCAACCCGTTCGTGCATACGTTGTGGGTGGTGACGTAACGACCGCACAACAACTACAACGCCAAAGAGTAAGAACCGCAACATTCGGATGATGAAACTAATTGAACTAATACTTGATGAATCAATGCTGCTCACGGGCATTGACGCAATCTCCCTTGTAGAATATCCTGCTATTGAGGAGGACTTTATTGCGCTGAACTCACAACGGGTGGAGTTCGCTACGCAGAGCGATGAGAAGCGCATCCTTATGGGAGCAGCACTCGTGCCCAACAAACCCATCTACCGAGCAGAAGGCCAAGAGGAGTTCTACGTTTACTTTAGTGAAGCAACGATTAGAAAAGCAAGCGAGATGTTCTTTCAGAAGTCTAAGCAGAACAACGCTACGCTTGAACACGAAGTAGGCATCAACGGCCTCACGGTTGTAGAGTCGTGGATTATAGAAGATGAGGTACACGACAAGAGCAAGAAGTACGGCTTTGATTTGCCCGTAGGCACTTGGATGGTATCTATGAAAGTCAATAACCCAGAGATCTGGACAAACTTTGTCAAGACTGGTAAGGTCAAAGGATTCTCTATTGAGGGATACTTCGTGGACAAGCTAAACCTTGCCAAGCAGGAGATGGCGATTATTGAGGAGCAGGAAGCAGCGTTGATGCTATCGCAAATTGTCGCTATCATAAAAAGGGATGGCCGCAAGAAGTCGGGAACACGCACCGAGATGGAATCGTTTACTGACTACCCCGAAGCCGTACGAAATAACGCCAAGCGTGGTATTGAACTAAACGAGAAGAACGGCAACAAGTGTGCTACTCCTGTCGGTAAGGTAAGGGCGCAGCAGTTAGCACAAGGCAAGCCTGTGAGCGTAGAGACCATCACACGGATGTACTCATACCTATCAAGAGCCGAAGAATACTACGATGAGAACGACACGCAAGCCTGCGGCACAATATCGTTCCTGCTATGGGGCGGTCTTGCAGGTAAGCGTTGGGCAGAATCCAAACTAAAAGAACTTAACAATGTATAGACCACAAAAACTCCCAGTAGCGTCACCACGAGGTGGAAGGCGTGGATGCTTATGCCCAGACAATACCTACAACTCTAAATGCTGCGATGGCTCTCTTGCTGCGCAGGGTGTTGGCTCGCTTGTCGGACAAGGCACGGTAGTTATCAATCCTTAAAAATGTTACAAATAATCAAAACCCCTTTAATTAGTTAGATATGAAAGCAAACAATATCCTCAACCGCATCCTTGCCGAGCTATCCTCCATCCGTGAGGTTAAGTTCGAGCAAATGACACTTGAGAACGGAGCCGTTCTTGAGGCAGAATCATTTGAAGCAGGTAACGAAGTATTTGTCATTAGTGGCGAAGACCGAGTTGCTGCTCCTGTTGGCGAACACCTACTTGCTGATGGCCGTATTTTGGTCATCACAGAAGAAGGTATCATCGCTGAAATTAAAGAAGCATCCGAAGAAGAAGCACAAGTAGAGATTGAGGTTGAAGCCGAAATGCCTACTGAGCTTGCTGAAGTGGAAGTAAAAGAAGAAGCCCCTGCGGTTGTTGCAATCATTGAGAGAGTTCTCGAAGAAATTGCAATGATGCGCGAGGAGATGAAAGGAATGCGTGAGGAGATGGGCGGTTACGCCAAGAAGGAGGAGATGGCAGCCGTTAAAGCTGAACTGTCTGCCGCACCTGCTGCGAAAGCCATCAAGCACAACCCCGAAACAAAGCAAGTCCAAAAGATGAGTTCAAACCGCCCCCAAAAGACGATTGACCGAGTCCTTGCACGAATCAACAAATAATAAATATAAAAAATGGCTACGACCACTTCAATCACCACAAACTATGCAGGTATTTTTGCGCAGAAGTACATTTCTGCTGCACTTCTTTCTGCTAACACTTTGGACAAAGGACTCATTGAGATTCTTCCAAACGTAAACTACAAAACCACCCTTCAGAAGGTTAATACCAACGACATATTGAAAGATGGCACGTGCGATTTTGATGCAACTTCTACCTTGACTTTGACCGACCGCGTACTTGCCGTTGAGCCTTTTCAGGTAAACTTGCAGCTTTGCAAGAAAGACTACTACTCATCATGGATTGGTGGTCAGATGGGTGTCTCTGCTTACGATAGCATCCCTGCTTCGTTTGCTGACTTCCTTATCGCTCACGTTGCTTCAAAGACTGCCCAAAAGATTGAGCAGAACATTTGGAACGGAAACGCTGCAAGTGCAGGTGAGTTCTCTGGATTCCTTTCATTGATGACTGCTGACTCTGACGTTATTGACGTAACCGCTACAACCGTGACTGCTGCAAACGTAATCGCAGAGCTTGGTAAAGTTGTTGATGCTATTCCTTCTGCTCTTTACGGCAAAGAGGACTTGACCATCTACGTTCCACAAAACGTAGCAAAGGCTTATGTCCGCGCTCTTGGTGGATTCGGAACTTCAGGTCTTGGAGCAAATGGTGTTGACAATCAAGGCACAATGTGGTACGGCAACGGAGACTTGTACTTTGATGGCATCCGCGTTGCTATGGCAAACGGTCTTCCTTCAAACAAGATGGTTGCTGCTGAAGCTTCAAACCTATTCTTCGGCTGCGGTTTGGCTGATGAGAGAAACGAAGTGCGTGTCCTTGACATGGCCGACCTTGACGGAAGTGCCAACATCCGCGTAATCCTACGCTTCTTCGCAGGAGTTCAGTACGGAATCGGAGCAGACGTAGTTCTTTACTCTTAATCCGAATTAACGTAAATCAAGGGGGGCTTGGGCTATGTCCTCGCCCCCTTTTTTAATTCTAATAAAACAAAGAAACAATGGCTTGTGATTTAACAAAAGGCAGGGCAGTACCCTGTAAAGACGTAGTAGGTGGCATCCGTGCCGTATACTTTGTAGACTATGGTGACTTGGGTACGATTACCCTTACTGCCGATGAGATTACCAACATTAGTGGTACATTCTCTGCTTACCAATATCTTGTAAAAGGTAACTCATCTTTTGAGCAAACCTTTAACTCAAGCCGTGAGAATGGTACTACCTTCTTCACGCAGACTTTGAATTTGACGTTGACCAAACTCACAAAGGAGGACAACAAAGAATTGAAGCTGCTTGCTTATGGCCGCCCTTACGTTATCGTACAAGATTACAACGGCAACGCATTCCTTATGGGAATGAACAACGGTGCTGAAGTAACAGGTGGAACGATTGTAACTGGTGCTGCAATGGGTGACCTATCTGGTTACACTTTGACAATGGAGGCACAGGAGACAATGCCTGCTAACTTCATCGCAGGTGCTACTACTGCCAATCCATTCGCTGGACTTGCAGGTGCAACTGACACGATTGTTGTAGGTACGAACTCGTAACCTACCGCAAGGCAGAATAGTTGAAGGGGCGTAAGCCCCTTTTCTATTTTCAAACAAATCGCAATTAAAAGGTTATTTATTTAAGATGCATATCCTTCAAGTATCAGCTTCAGCACAAACCATTACAATCATACCTCGTGAGTTTGTTTACTCATCAGAGGATTTGGATTCTTACTTCGAGCGTGTGTTGCTTGATGGTGGTACTTTAGAGGCCGAAGTATGCGTTACAAGCGCAGTTAACTCCCTTGATGGCGTTACACTATATTTGATTGATGAAAGCACCAATACAACGCAAGAAATCAATCCCACGATAACAGAGGGGAATGGCTTTATGGATCTCACGGCAGTCTATACATTAGTCAACAACCGATTCTACGGCCTAAAATTAACATACGATGGTGACCTTATCTACCGAGATAGGGTATTCGTAACTTCACAAACAGATTTCGATAAATTTACCGTGAACCAAAACGTCTACACGGAAGAACAAAGCTACAATAATGAGTACATCATCATCTAAAGTCCACGTTGTGAACTTCAGTTCCTACACCACACCTGTTGTTAAAGAGGTGCAAGGAAAGGACTACGTTGAATACGGAGACAATAACGACTACTTCGGCTACCTAATTGACAGGTACAACGGATCACCAACCAACAACGCCATCTTAAACTCTTTGATGGATATGACCTTTGGTAAGGGACTGGATGCAACGGACTCTGCCAAGAAGCCGAGCGAGTACGCAGCAATGCGTGGCTTGTTTACCAAGTCGTGCTTGCAAAAGGTTGTGGCGGATTACGTTATGATGGGGCAATGCTCTTTTCAAGTGGTGTACTCACAAGACCACAATATGATCGTAGAGGTTCAGCAC
>Ga0209107_10002497_pt1 | contig 10231 bp, 8 predicted proteins | sample LakErihyJuly2011_2_FD_187460 | JGI IMG/M metagenome (GOLD analysis project Ga0209107, IMG submission 187460) | Freshwater microbial communities from dead zone in Lake Erie, Canada - CCB hypolimnion July 2011 (SPAdes) (version 2) | ecosystem: Environmental > Aquatic > Freshwater > Lentic >... | reverse complement strand
CTTTCGTTTATCTGGATTAAATACATATACAAACATTAATCCAATTGCTAAACTAACAATAAAGACGGGAATATTAATAAACTTAAAAATGCTCATTTTCTATAAAATGTATATATATATAATATTCTATGCCGTATCCATTAAATCATCCAATGAGATTGCAGGAACCTCATCTATCTCCATATCGTCGTTATCTTCGACACGTTCGTATTTGATTTTTACACCTGCCCAGTATCCCTTCCCTTCGCATTTTCCATACTTCTTATCCATATAAGTATGAACATCTTTCGGCGAGGGTGAACCATTTCCATAAGTTTCTCGATACCACGTCGTAAACTGCTGGTTCAATTCCGACTTCTTGATCTTTCCGCGCGGATCTGCCACAATCTTGTCGCGAATAAACTCCGCAATGTAATCTTGACTCTCCTGGTAGCGTTTGCTCGCCTGCACCACAACGTCGCACTCATCCACCTTGCCCTCGGTTTGGAAAGCCTTCTGTACCAACATCGCCATGAATGTGTATTTCCAATAGGCAAACTTATCTTTGATCGTTCCGTCGACCAAAAACTGATTCGGTTTGCTCGCATCGGGGTTTTCCGTAAACAGTGACTCGAATGGTACCTCGCGAATACGACGCCAAGTACCGAAATCTTGCGTCTTCACCTCCATTCGCACGTTCGTGCAAAGAACGAGTTTGAATTGCGGGTAGTAGATCATGGTTTTTGTCGAGTAAGGTGCACGGCACTGGATCGGATCCAAACCACTGGTTAGTTGCTTCAAAGGACCTTCCAATATAGTATCCTTCGTCGATGGTTCCATAATCACCGCGTACCTTACGCCTTTGAGCTCGGCCAACTCGGCAGACGTCCCACCCACCTTCGCACGATCCTGTGTGATTGCCGACAAGGGCACTACGCCCTTGTATTCACCCATGATTTCATCAATCAGCGTGGTCAACACCGACTTGCCGTTTCGACCTTCGCCAATATACATGTGAAACGTTTGTTTATCTGGAATGCCGAGCAGAATCGACGCCAAATGACTCCACATGTATTCGCACAATTGCGGTTTGGGAAACAACTTGTGCATGAAATCGTTGATTTCGTCCAACGTTTTCGCGTCGCGAGTGGTGTTGATCGGGATGTACTCGATGCGGGTCGATTTACTCACATAATCTTCGGGGTAACCCACGCGAAACACCTTTTCTTTGAAATCAACCACACCGTTTTCGAAACACAACAAGTAGGCATTCGTGTCGAGTTTCTCCATGAAATTTGGATCATGAAACCACTCTTTCGCCTCGGTCATGATGTTTTTCTTGTCGGCAGTCGATCCGAGTCGCATCGTGATATCGACGATCTTCCCCAGCTTGTTTTTCAAAGTCTTGATCAACGGGTTTTGATCATTCTCCTGTTGCAATAACATGATGGTGTTCTCCACATTGTGCATTTTCGTAGTATACAAGTCGCGTAACTCCACCGAGATGGCCTTTCTCAGCGTCGTGCCTGAATCGATCTCTACCCAACGATGCTTGTAAAATCGGTACCACACATTGTTTTTGATACTGACGCAGATGTAATCGTATTTGAACATCTGATACAAGACGCCGGCAATGTCGAAATCGTCATTTTTCCTACTAATACCTTGGGCAAACTCGGACGTCACATTTCGATTGATGGTTTTGTCGAGATAATAATCGATGCTGTTTTTGAGAACCTCGTCGAACTTTGCTGGGACCTCGAGTTTTGACCAATGCATGATGGATCGCCGCGTAAGTATGTAGGCACCCTTTTCCTTTTTATCGAACTTTTGCCAAGTGTGGTACATATCTGGAATGCTATTGAAACTAAAGTTGGACGACTGGGCACTGAACTCCACCCAAGTGATGAACAAAAAGGGATGTGTGGCCGACAATGCCATTCCTACGCGTAACCACTTCTCATAACTGCCTTGTTCATAATATTGCGGCGGAAGGGTCATGGTATACTTGTGCGTTTCGACCAACTCATATTGTGCATTATCCGTGAAGATCTGCAGTACGTTCTCGATCACCGTGTCCAGATCGACGCGGGTTTTTACGTTTAAGATCGCACCAATCACGTCGATGCCGAAACTACTGCCTCCGCCGCCACTAATATTTGCGAACTGCCTTTTTCGCGGGGCACTCTCATTATCGATCGTTCTTGCATAGCTCGCATTCATGGGATATCCTGGAAATCCCATGTATCTCGCCGACAAACACTTGATTCGTTCGGATATGTTAAACTCAGTAAGTTGAATCTCATTCGTCATCGGTTCGTTGTCAGCAGGGTCAAACACGTTTTCGTAGATGTACTTCAGTTTGTAGGCGGTATGTCCCGGCTTTTGACTCCCGTACAATTGCCACGGAGAACTCCCTGAACTCACCGCATTGTCCACCACATCTTCCCACTTGTTCTTTATTGGCAGGTCTTTCCACATGTTTCCAATCTGTTCCAAAATCTGGGTACGCAAATGCATTTGGACAGAACGAGTTGACTTGATTCCGATCAATATGTGGATTCCATCTTTTGTGACCGATTTGTCACCATCCGTTATGCGATTTACTGTGTCCTTTTCCATTACAAAAATGTAGAAGGGCGTTTCGTTAAAACTATAGATGTCCTTGAGTTTGGCTAAATACAACATCACCAAGTCGTCCACGTGATCTTTTGTATGAATTCGCGTCGTTACCGCGTGATCATACTTCAAGTCAAGGTCGATCAGAATCGGACCATCTTTGTCACGCTGTTTTTCGGTCAGATACTCTTTGTTTCCACCATTGATGCAATAATTCGTATACAAATTTAAAAACTCTTCGTATTTCTCGTCAGGAATGTTATACTTTCCACCAAACACCTGTTCTGAGTCTCCCGATTTACTCGGAATTCGTGTGTTTGTTTTTGGGGTTTCACTTGGCGAATCTTTTGGCAGCGTGTATGCTTTCAAAAAATCAAGGTATTTTCTGACGTCATTAGCAGCAATTGTCGCCATTTTTGTTTCTTGTTATATACTATGGTTTTATAATTTTATATTATTTTTATGATGTATGATTATATAATTTTCGAGCATTATAATATATATATTATCCATGAATGTTAAACGAATATTGAACACTGAGTTCGGTCATGTACTGATTTCAATCTTACTCGGGTTGGGTCTCGCTACGATGTTTAGACAAGTGTGTGAGGGCAAAAACTGTTTGATTTTCAATGGGCCGGTGATTAGCGAGGTTGATGGTAAGATTTATAAATTTGGTGAGTATTGTCATCAATTCAAACTCAATCCTGTTTCGTGCAATCCCACCAAAAAGGTTATCAAAATCAGTGATCCTGAAATAAAGGGAACGTAGTTAAGGAAACCCATGGTATTCAGACCTACGGTCTTACGCCTTATACTCGCTACGCTTACTCCTTCCTTAAAGGAAACCCATGGTTTCCTTTTAATCCTTCCTTTTAAGGAAACCATTTTAAGGGAAACCATTTTAAGTTAACAAAACCCAAGTTAAGTTAACAAATCCCAAGTTAAGTTAACAAATCCCCAGTTAAGTTAACGAACCCAAGTTAAGTTAAAGGAAACCCAAGTTTAGGAAAACCAAGTTTAGGAAACCTGAATTTAGGAAACAAAGGAAGGATTAAAAGGAAACCATGGGTTTCCTTTAACAATGTTATTTGTTTCATATTTGTATAAATGGAGCGTAAAGACATAACGAGAATTTCTGATTTGCCAGACAGTGCCGGTGCCGGAAACAGAGACATGGGGTCTCGTGGCGGTGCTATACCAAATCAGTATCAACCTTTGAACATTCATCAAAATCCTTATGGAATTCCTGAACCCAACGATACGCAATTGCCTACCATTCCAGTTAGAACCGGAGGAGGAGGATCCGGCGGATTTCACGGAGATGCCATGCAGCGAGCCCCGCCTCCGATGATGAATCGTGGATTTCCACAAGACACTGAGTCTTATCAAAACGACGAACATGTAATCCCCAATCACATTCCAACTCAAAAACTCACCACCGATTATTTACGCGAATATGAAGACAAGATGTCGAAAATGAACCTCGACCATCAACAAGAGAAATATCGCAAAGACTTGGTTGTCTCTGTTTACGACGAAATGCAAACGCCCATTTTGATTGGGGTTTTGTTTTTCTTGTTTCAAATTCCGATAATCAATATTTTAATGTTTAAATATTTGAACTTTATGAAAATCTACAATGATGATGGGAATCTCAATCTCTATGGGCTTTTATTTAAAAGTATATTGTTTGGACTCGTATATTTTGCATTTATACGATTTACAACTTATATTGCATTATAACGAGTATATGAAAAATGTAAACATTCTTTCGAATATATAAGGTAATCCGGTTTCGTTTTTTTTGTTATAATCATAGTCCAATAACAACTGGTTCTCTGTCTCCATAAGATTTTTATTTGTCTCTGTAGAAATCTTATCCATAAATGTAGGGACCTTATCCGTCGATGTCTTTAAAGAAATCTTATCCATAAATGTAGGGACCTTATCCGTCGATGTCTTTAAAGAAATCTTATCCGTCGATGTCTTTAAAGAAATCTTATCCGTCGATGTCTCCATAGAAATCTTATCCGTCGATGTCTTTAAAGAAATCTTATCCACAAATGTAGGGATCATTGAATCCTTAGTAGAAGGACTCATAACCGCTGAATCGACCGCGAAATCAAAATTATTATTGTATATGACATGATATTTGTTTGTAATTTTTATATTATACAATGACGATGTGTTCAGCAAATACAAGACAATGCACACATTGATTGATAACAAGAGTGTTACAGACAAAAGTAACCGTTTTGTATTCATTTTTTTATGATGAATTATATGTAAAGATAAAATCAAGTCTTTACAATTGAAAGTATTCGTGCAAGATATGAAAAGGATATCTTGCACAAGAGCAGACGAAGATCATAAAAAAAATGGAAAAGGGTTACATCTACTTGAGAGACAATGCGTGGTATCGCAGTGAAAACACAATCAAACTTGGTATTGCATCAAACACCAAGGATCGGGACGGTACTTATGTAACCGGTGAAATCATTCGTGGTGAATTTATCAAAGTGTTTGAGGTTCCGCGAGACAAGATGCGATATGTAGAAACACATCTACATACCACATTGAAAGAGTATCGGGATCGCCGTGATGGCGGAACCGAGTTTTTTAAGCGAGACATTATTGACATGGTAGGCAAAAACATTATTGATACGCCATTTCGAGAGTTATCGAGAGAAGAATGTGACTTGTTAGAAAGGGTTGCTCGTATTCGAAATACAATGCGTCATCATGGGAAAGAAGAAGAAATCAGACAAATTAGTCAAGAAGACCATCGAATCGTCGAACTATTAGTAGATGAGAACATCATATCGGTAGATGAGAACATCATATCGGTAGATGAGAACATCATATCGGTAGATGAGAACATCATTGTGCCAAAAGATTTCCAGAAAGATATCATCGCCAAATGCATCACTCATTATTCAAAGGCGTCAAAAGACAAAGGAGTCTTGATACTCACATGCGGCGTCGGGAAAACTCTCATCTCTTTGTGGGTTGCTCAAAGTATGGATTCAAATAAAATCGCAATCGGTGTCCCCACCATCGTCCTTCTAGACCAATGGGTGCCCGTCATTGATCAAATCTTTCCAAACAGACCAATATTAAAAGTCCCGTGCAATGAAGATGTCGCAAGGTTTGTCTCGAAACATCCGAAATGCGTGGTCATCACCACTTACGCATCGTCGCATAAACTGGTCGGGTCTGCATTTGACATGAAGATTCTCGATGAATTCCATCACCTGACCTGCAAAAACACAGATGAGTCTTCTGCAAGAGCCTTTGTGCGGATGCTGGATGTCGCCTCTGTCAAACAATTGGCCTTAACAGCCACCCCCAAACATCTCGAAGGCGGTGTTGGTTCAAACATGATTTCAAATGATAATGAAGAATTGTTCGGCGAGGTGATTCATCGTATTTGTCTTTTGGAGGCGATTGAAAAAGAGATAGTATGCGATTATGTCATCCAAACAATCGTCGTTGATGAGGAAAAAATCGATGACGCGATCGAAAATAAACGCTTATTTTTGAGTGCATATTGTGCTTTGAAAAGCATTTTTAATGGAGAATCACATCATTTGGTCATATATTGCAATAACATGAACAATTCAAATATGATTCTGGGATATGTCAATGCCCTTTTGAAAAAGGAGTTTTCGACGATCGATTGTTTTGCAAACACATATAACAGCAAAATGGATCCCGAAGAACAGAGAAACATTCTTGCGAGATTCGAGACATCGCAGTTTGGCATCATCATATGTGTCTATTGTTTGGGGGAGGGATGGAACTGTCCCTTGCTCGATGCAGTGGTAGTTGCCGAAAATATGACTTCAAACAATCGGATTACACAATGTGTCCTACGTGCATGTAGGAAAGATCCACGTAGTCCGAAGAAGATTGCAAAGATCATCATTCCGATTCTTGATATGGAGAAGGATGATGTTAAGGAGGTGATCTATCAGATGGGACTTGAAGATGTTACTGTCATTTCGAAATTGAAGGTTTATGTAGAGGAACCAAAGATAGGCGTCCTCAATCCAAAAGGTAGAATCTGTACGCCAACAGACGAGTTTATTTACAGTGAAGAAATGACAAAACGACTTAGATTAAAGACCACTCCTCGGGCCTCATTCAGTTTCGAATCGGTTCGTACAATTCTCGCTGAAAAAAACATTCGATCGATAGAAGAGTATTTCGAATTATGCGATCGAGACATGAGATTTCCAAGTGATCCCGAACGCATATTTGGACACTTAGTTACGCGATGGAGTTGGGTATATTACTTTGGTATCTCTTCTACATTTTATGACATTGATAAATGTAAGGAAAAAATCGCAGAGTATTTGACTACTTATCCAGGCATTCGCACACAATACTTTGATCTCTCGCTCGTTTGCTCGGAACTTTGCAAATTAGATCCGATGTTCCCACCCAACGGATTGTGGGTTGACTATTACAAAGTAGATGAGTTGCATGATATTATACATTTTTGTACTAAAAAAAGGAAGGGTTTTTGTGAACATTCATAAAACAAACATTTTTAAAATAATTATGTCAATCAAATTTTTTATTAGAGACACGTTTCGCTCGTGTCTCGACATTTTACGCGACTCCGAATGTCTTATCGGTGACAAAGCATTGCGACAACTCGTTTATTTTTTGCAATTGCGTTTGCTCGAATCCAAGTTTGGCAAAGAGATCGACATCGACAACTACCCTTATAATTTCAGCGAATATGAATTTCCTGAAATTCACCGTGCCAAAGTACTGGCGTTAACAAGGTTTTCATATCTGGCAAAAGAAGTAAAAGAAGACGATATCGTCAACAATATGAAGTATTTATGGGATGATATTCTTTCAGTACACCCGATGACTAAACATGTGTTTTTAAAAGGAAGAGGGTTTGAAATCAAGCGTCAATCGACCTATAAAAAAATCATTGATAAACTTGCATTGGTTGAATTTGAGAAAATTGACGAGGATATTTTGGGAGAGGTATATGAAGAAGTCATAAAGGGCGTTATGACTGGAAAGACATTGGGTCAGTTTTTCACTCCGTCCATTGTGAAAGAAATGATGGTCGATCTCATTAATCCTCAAATAAAACATGATGGAACAACCGAGTCGATATTTGACCCTGCAATGGGAACCGGTGGATTTTTGATTACTTGTTTGCGAAATCTAATTCGCAAGTCGAAGGAATCCGGTATTAAGTTGAACTGGGAGTTTCTTACAAGAAACGCCATCATAAGCGGTCGTGAATATGAACCAGACACATTTCAACTCGCAATGTCCAACATGTTGATTTCATCAGGAAACATGTTTCCTTTAGAAAATGGCGACAGCATTCATAATCCAATCACTGCAAAATACGAAATTATTATTGCGAATCCACCGTTTGGCATCAGTGGACTGGAGTACGACGAAATCACAAGCCCTTTGCGAAATGCATACATGCCAATTCATACCAAGAGTTCGACTCCCCTTTTCATTCAAGCAATTATTTACATGCTTAAAATAAACGGTCGATGTGCAGTGGTTTTACCAGATGGTAAAGATTTGTTTAGTAGGACAAAATCATTGGTCGCTGTGCGTGAGTATTTGATGAAAACGTGTGAGCTTAAAGAAGTCATTTATTTGCCTTCTGGTACGTTTACTTATACATCAATCAAGACTTGTGTTTTTTACTTTCACAAGAAAAAAGAAGGCAGCGAAGTCATTGAACTTAAGATCAAACGTTCAGATGACAAAGAAACCGATCGATCCTATGTTTTTACACAAGAACATCAAACCAACAAGGTGATTTTTTCCGATTTTGATGGAGTTACCAAAAAGTTCATCATCGAAACTGGGATCGATGAGATCGCTCAAAACAATTATTCGTTAAATTATGCTGAATACTTGGAAAAAAAAAAGATCACTTGCAGTAGTAGCAACATTGTTGTGAAAACTTTGGGCGAAATTTGTAAAGACATGTCATCGAACAAAAACATTCCGTCGTCTGAAAGAGTATCTGGTGACTACAAGTTTTTCACATGTTCGCCTGATGTCGGCTCGCACAATGCTTATTTCTACGAGGGGTCTTTTATAATTCAGGGCAGTCGCGGTACAATTGTTGGAAGTACACATTCAACCGTCGATCATGACAAATTTGCGATTGGAACCAGCATGTTCATAAGCAAGGTCATTGATGTAGACGCAGTTTTAACCAAATATGTGTATTACTATTTGAAATTAAATCCATCTCTCTTCCGTCAGCATATCAATGGAACTGCAATCCCGATGATTAACAAGGCGAATTATTATAGCATTCGCATTCCGATCCATCCCATCGAAAAACAGCGGGAAATTGTTGATCGTCTTGATTTCATTATTGAAACAAGTCTTCGCACAAGTTGCCAAAAAATTGCAGAGTTGCAGAGATTAAATGAATTGTGTTTTCAAACACACATTGTTTGTCAAGCACCTATAAAAACTTTGGGCGAAGTTTGTAAATTCGACATTGGTGGGACACCCTCGAGGAGGGTAGCCGAATATTATGAAAATGGCACGAACGTCTGGGTTTCTGTAAGCGAATTAAACGGAGGTTACATCTACAACTCGAAAGAAAAAATAACTGATGCCGGAGTGCAAAACAGTAGTGTCAAGTTGTTTGTGAAAGATACGGTATTGTTTTCGTTTAAACTTAGCATTGGCAAAACCGCAATTGTTGGCAATCCCTTGTACACTAATGAAGCGATTGCAGGAATATTTAGCAAAAACCAGGAATCTTTATCCAATAAATACGTATACCATTATTTATCGAACAATGACTTTACAAAGCACGCGACTGGATTACTTGGAAATGGTTCACTTAACAAAAAATCTCTCGCTGAAATCCCTATCCCTATCCCCTCTCCAGAACAACAAAAAGAAATCGTTGAATTCTGTGAAGCCAACTGTCTCTTGATCAAACAACTTGAAAACGAGATTGAACAAAACGAAAGGTTCGCCCAAATGCTTATTCAAGAAACTCGAAAACGCAAACACAGCGAAACCATTTGAATTCTTTTTTTTTTTTTACGTTATGTAGACACATTTTTTATATATCCACTTTAACAAGTTCATCATTATTATAGTCATCTAAATATACAATCTCTACAATGCCACTTGTTTTGATAATGCGTAATGTAGATTTTTGAAACTAACGCCGCGTTTTGCACAATGGATCATGTCCGTCCCGCATATGAGAGACATGTGGACATCCCGCAATAAATCCATTGATATCATGCGATTGTCTTTTACAATCACCGACCCAAAAACGTGAAGCATGCACCGTGCGATTGAAATAGATGATTCTTGTATATGCATTTTTGTTTTTAACAATATAAAAACAAAAAGGAAAATCAATATATACAACAAAAAAAGATGAGTGAACAAAACATCCGATCAATTGTAATTGATTTTACGACTGATTTGTCCAAAGTGTTCCCAGAGTATGCATTCATGTGGGAACGATGGTTGACCGCAGATGACGCAGAATATGAAAAGCTCAATCAACATTTTATTGCAGTGTTTCCGGATAAGTTTTTTGATATTATGAACTCGAATTCAGAGATCTTCAATGCGAACTCCG
>Ga0209107_10002496_pt1 | contig 10231 bp, 2 predicted proteins | sample LakErihyJuly2011_2_FD_187460 | JGI IMG/M metagenome (GOLD analysis project Ga0209107, IMG submission 187460) | Freshwater microbial communities from dead zone in Lake Erie, Canada - CCB hypolimnion July 2011 (SPAdes) (version 2) | ecosystem: Environmental > Aquatic > Freshwater > Lentic >... | reverse complement strand
TACCTAATTAAATATATTTTTATTTTAATACATATATTATATTTAAAACAGACTTTTTTAAATTATATAGTTAAATAAATAAATATAAATAAATAATATTTAAATTGAAATTTGATGGAATAAAATAAATCTCAAGACAATTAAAGTGTTTCTTTAGGGTAGCCTTAATATAGTTAAGATAATAACAACTAATAATCAATAGATTTTGATAATATAGTAATATAAGATGAAGATTATAATTATTTAAATTCTCCGCCCTAATTAAACCTCCCTGATACTATTCAGCCTGTTTCTCACTAAAGTTTCTAACCACCAAAACCAGTTAACATTTAAAGTTTTTAACAGTTACCAGCTGTGCCAGTAATGGTGTAAAATAATAGTCCTAATAAAACCATTTTATATAGACAAGTTTCTCCATTTCACATTTAATTGAATAGAATTCTATAACCACAATAAGAATATGCGACTGGATCTCCGTAGAACAGCCCCCCACATTCTAGATCGAATGAAAACAGCAACCGTTACCGTAGTCCTATAATGATTTCTGCAAGATCAATAAACCCCTAAAGTCCAAATCGTTCTCTTACTCCTCAATAAATCCATGAGATAAAAATGGATCTAGGCTAATATGGAGAGGTAGAACAAGTAGGTGAAAAAAAATTCCGAGTAAGATAATAGATTCCTTGTCAAATTCAAGAACAAATAATTGAGACGGTTCCTATATATGTACAAAAATAGGTTTATATTGACGACGATTTATCTGATCTTAAGATGAACATATAAATGTTGGAAAAATTAAATCAAGAATATTAAAAAAATCTAAAGAATTCATAATTTCCTAACCCCAACATAAATTTTGACGAGAATGAGAAAAAAAATATGGAATAAAAATTAAATGAATGCTTTCAAAATATGGATCAATTAAAAAAAGCATTGTAAGAGAAATATGAAGAATGCTAATTAATTAAGATTCAATCTGGATAATTAGAAAATCAAATACAAATGATGTCATAAAATCCGGACCAATCATTAGAGATATAAAAGAATATTCTATAGAATAAAAATGAATATCTTTAAAATTAAGTTGCTTAATTATAAAAAATTATTTAGTAAAGTTAATTAGATGAATAGAGTGTTGTACAACCAGGATAGAATCTAATTAACGAGTTTTAATAAATTAAATAAGAAAATTAGGAATTGCATGAATTATTAGAACATTTAATATCTAATTCCACAGAGGTTAAAATCCAAAAGATTTTACAAAAAGTCGAAGTAATACCCCAGGATTATGAAGATTTAAAAAACTAAATATAAGATTTTTAAGATTAATTACAAAACATCAAAAAAAAATCAAATCCATCATCTCCACCTTAAAAGAATACCCCCAGGACACCTAGAAGATATAATTTTTCAGAAATTGAAATAGATAATTATATGGAACAAATTAAAGTTCTTTAAGAAGAATTAGAATAAATGAAAAAAAATTCTAAAAATTTTGAATAAAATACCTAAATAATGACTGATTTAAAGGACGAGTTACATAATTGTTATAAATAAATACACACCTAGACAGAATAAATATAAGTGCTTAATGAAATTCAGAAAGAAAAAAATGATGAAAATGAAAAAATTAAGCTACAATCAGTGATACTTTAAAATAAAATAGATAATTTAATAAATTAATCTCCTGGATAAAATTAGAAAAATGAGGAATAATAATAACTTATCGGAAATTTATTATAAGAAATATAAATGTTGGAAGAATAAATAGATTAATTAAAAAATGATGATGAGTTAATGAAAAAACATGGTAAGCCACTCGCACTCTCCAAGCAGCATAAAAATGCATAGTCTTAAACCTCAATGATTAGATTGCAAGAAGTATAGAAAGTAAAAGATAATTTTGATGTATAAAAATATGTATAAAATTATGAAGATCTTATATAGTTATTAGATGAATTATAAAATATATAATAAAATTAATAATAATAAAAGTCACCGCTTGAAGATACATTAAAAATAGAGGTTTTAAAAGAAAAATTAAATAAATCAATTGATGAGCAAAAAAAATTAAATTAATATATTGATGATTAGAAAAATGAGTGTGAAGAAATAACGTAAGAAAATGCATATTTCTATGATTTAATTTAATAATTAGAAAAATAAAATTCAGATTTATAAAAATAATTGAATAAAAATAATAATTTATCGAATAAAAAAATGTCTTACTAAAATTTAATACCAGAAAATGAATTAGACCTTAAATAAAATTTACTATGTATAATAGAAGAATATAACATATTAGAAATATCTCATAAATAATCCCATTCTGATAATATGGATGAAGATTATGTTTAACAAATCATGTCCAATTCAAAATAAAAATTGATAGATTGTATTAATTAAATTGATCTATTAAATAAATAATTATAAGATAAAGATGAATTAATCTAATAATTAGAAAAATAAAATTCGGGTGAAGCAATAAAAAATAAAAATGAAGTAGACACCGAACAAAATATTTAAATTAAAAATTAAGATTAATAAATATAAATAAATGTCGATTTAAAACAAAAAAATTAAGATTTATAAGACTTATTGGATCTTATTGTATTATAGTCTCCTGAAATTAAAATATAAAAAGTATATATTGATGTCATGCCAACTGACTATTAAGAACTAAAACAATAGATTAAAGATTTATAAGATGAACTCGAAGATATAAAAAAATCTAACAAAGATATTTTACATTCAAGGCTAATTATACCTGATGATTATGAGAATTTAAAACTATAATTACATGATTTGTTGGGAAAATTGAATCCTCCTGAAAAAGATCTTAGTTATGTAATAAATGAATTATAATAAGTTGTTGAAAAATAAAATAATCAGTAAGAAAAATCTGATAATTAAATTAACCTTGGGAATCATTGTAATGAGTTAGAAAAAGAATTATAAAATTTAATAAATGATTAAGATAATGCCTTAAATTACGTACAAGAGTTAGAAAAAGAATTATAGTCAGAAAGAAATGAAAAAAAAAATGAATAATTATAACAAATGGTAGACGAATTGAAAGATAAAAATAAAGATTTATAAGAATTGTTGGATCATATTGTATCAACGTCTCCTGAAATAAAAATATAAAAAATTGTTGAAAAAATTGAAGTCAAGCCAAACGACTACGAAAAACTACAAAAATAGGTTTAGAATTTATAAGAAGAACTCGATATTATAAAAAATATAAAAAATCCTTCTAATAAAATTTAAATATAATAAGTTAATAATAAACCTGAAGATAATAAGAATTTAATACAATAAGAACATGATTCTTTGAGAAAATTGACTAATAATGTTAATTCTCCTAAAAAAGATCTTAGTAGTGAAATAGAAGAAACATAAAAATCTGATGAATAATATATTTAAGAGATAAAAAAAGAATTAGAAAATTTAAAAAATGAAAAAAATGATTAAAATAATTATGTAAAAAAGTTAGAAAAAGAATTAAAAAATTTAAAAAATGAAGAAAATGATTTACAAGATCAAATAAATTTTTAAAATTAAAGATTGAAAGCTAGTAATGCGAACGTTAAATCAATTAAAGATTAATATAATAGTGAAGTAGAATTAGAACATGAATTACAAAAGGAAGTAAAGGATTTAAAAATTAAATTATAAGATTTATCAAAATAAAATGAAGATCAAGAAACCAAAATTAATGATTTAGAATAGTAAATTGTGAAACTTAAATAGGATAATGAGGTAATATATAAACTTTATATAATTAGTTATTATAAGATCAGGTAGTTTAACCTATTGATTATGAAGAATTATAAAAATCTGAATAAAAACTTGATAAATTAATTGATTCTCCTCCTAAAACTATAAATAATTCTCCACCTAAAACTAAAGCTAATTCTGAATTCTTTTCTAATTAAACCTAAAATCAATAGATTGATGAACTCACTTAATTATTATAAGACAAAAAATAAGAATTTAGTAATCTCAAAGAAAATTAAAATAAATTAATACAGATAATTTAGGATCTCGAAATTCAAAAGGATCATTAATCGCTATTAGATCAAAAAAATTAATTAGCCAGTCAAACATAAATTGATGAATAAAATAAACATATATCAGGTTAGAATCAAGAATTAGAAATTTGTAAAGATAAAGAATAGATATTAATTCATAAGATCAATGATTTATAGAGCCAAATAGAAGATGTGAGCTAAACATGGAAACTTAGGAAATATAAACATATTTAAAAGATTAATAGATTAAAAAAATAAAATATAGAATAAATTGAGTAATTGAAATAAAATTATGATAAATTAATTAAAGAGAATAAATAATTAAATGTATAAAAAATTTCAGAAATAAAAAAAAATATTCCGGAAGTGTAGGAATCATAGAAGCAAACTAGTTCTAATCACGAATTATTTGATTCTTGGGGTTATAATCGAATTTATAAGGAATCTTTTAATCCAATAAATGATGAAAATTTAAATGTAAAAAATGATAATAAAAATTTACCAAAAAAAAATCCGGATTAATAACTAACAGTAAAAGATTTATAAGATGATGATTAAAATCCTGAATAATAATTGAAATCAAATTATTATAATTTATTATAACATAGCCAAAATTTAGAAAAAGAATTAGAAAAATATAAAAAATAAGATTAACAGCCTGATTAGAGTTCCAGCATTCCAATAGTCGCTTAAGAAGAAAAATTAAATGAAATAAATAACTCGCCGCCAAAAGATTAAAATATGCAATAAAATAAAACAAAAAATAATACTGATGATTAAAGGATATGCAATTTATTGCAAAATCCAGATGATAATGATTTAACTTAAAATTTAATCGAATTTAAAAAAAACATTTAAAATATAAAATTAATGCCAGAAATTATTAAAAAAATTAAAGAATAAATTAAAGGTATTCCACAAGATTATGATGAACTTTTGAATATAAATTTATAATAATTATAAATATAATTCGAAAATATAAAAGACTCATAAAATGATGTTATCTCGAAAATAGAAAATGTATTATATTTTTATGTAATTATTAGAATCTATAGGATTATTTAGGTCCAATTGATTAAATTTAATTTACCTCTGGTGGTAATTTTTAAATTCTATCTCAATAATCATAATTGGTTTAAAATTAAGAAATAGACAATCTAAAAGATTTGATATAATCACTTACAAAAGAAAATGAAATGTTAATATCAAGCATTTCTTTTAAAAGTTCGACCTAATATTTATATGCTGAACCACCACCATCAGATGATACTAAATCATCAGAAAAATAGGCTTAAGTAAATTAATCCGTCGTAAAATAAAATGATGTTAATAATGAAAATAAAGAAGAATTTAAACAATAATCGCAAGAAAATAATAAAGAAGAATAATAAATAATTTAATTTTTAGAATAATAATTACTTTAATTATAATAAAAAATCGAAGAATTAGAAAAAAAAATTTAAGAGTTGAATAATGATATTTAAATAGAAAAAAAAGAGAATGAGACGGAAAAAAATTAAAGAAAAAAACTTGAAAAAGAAATCAAATAATTAGAAAAACAATTAGATGAATAAAAAAATATAGTTTTAGAAAATTCAACAAAACCATCAGATGACACCGTATAAAAATTATTAAATGATCATAAAAAAAGAAATATTGAATATTTAGCTCAAATTAATTAATTAGAAATCAAATAATTTGATAGCAATAATGAAAATGAAATTTTTAAAGTCGAGGCAAGTAATTAAGAGGAATAAAAAAAATTATTATAAAAAAAGAATAAGGAACAATAATAAAAAATATAATTATTAGAATAATAATTAAGTGTAATATAAAACCCCAAGCTCAACCCCAACCCAATAATAATATAATTTTTTAGGATTAGTAATTTAAAATTGATTAAATTGAAGCAGAAAACTAGGAAATTCAACTTAATAATAACAAACTTAAATTATAGAAATAAAAATAAGATTAGAGTTTTATTTAAATAATAGAATAATTATAATAAAAAAATGAAGAATTACAGTAGCAAATTGAAGAGTAGAATAATGATGTATAAAAAGAAAAATAAGAGAAAGAGACGGAAAAAAAATAAAGAGAAAAACTATATGAAGATATGAAATAATTGTAAAAACAATTAGATAATTAAATAACAACATAAAATAATGTAGTAGATATTGAAAAATCGTCATCATTATCATTCTTGGATTAAGATTAAATGTAAAAATAATTGGTTTTTTATTAAAAAAAAAATAAATAATAATTATAATAAATACAAGATTTGAAATAACAAATATTAGAAAAATAATAAGATCAAGACAAAAAAATTAATAATGATATTCATAAAATCGAGAAAGAAAATGAACCTCAAAAATTTATAAATGTAGAGACAGAAGAATCAAATCCTTTTGATCATAATTAAATAAATTAAATACTGCAAGATTGTAAATAGAAAAATAATGGATATATTAAATAAATCAATTAATTATAAGATAAAAATGCCTAAAAATAATTAGATGAATATTAATAATTTTTACAAGAATATAGTGCTCATTTAACTGGTCTTTAGAAAGAAAACGATAAAATAAAATTGACGAGTTCAAGGGTATTAAGAATAGTAGAAAAAGTTGAAATCGCACCTCCTGACTACGAATAAAATTAAAAATAAAATTAGGAATTACAATTAAAATTGGACTCAATTTTAAATGACAGTAAATAAGATGTTATATACGAAAATAAAAAAAAACAATAACAAGCACTAATCAATAAACAAATTGATCATATTTAGTAACTAGAATAAAAAATTTAAGTAATTAAAAAAAATTATTTTTTAGGAATTAGAAAATAATAAAAAATAACTTGAATTAGAGTAAGAAATAAGCAAAAATATGAAAAAAAATAATACTAATGATTTATAATTAAATTTTTATAAATAAAAAAATACCGATCTTGAGGATTAAGTGAAAGTAATAATAATAATTTTATAATTTAGGAGTTATAAAGTTATAAATTATAATCGAGGGTGGATTATGATTTATATCCGATTTAAAGAAAAAAAAGCTCTGGTTATAAAAATGATTTAATTTAAAAAGAATCATCACCATCGATTGTAAAAAGTATTGATTATGTTTAGAAAGAATTATCACCAACACCGAGAAGAAAATGGTATATGAATAATAATGTATTTTTAATATATTATTACTTAATAGGATTCTGAAAAGAAATGAATGATTATTATATATGTAAATATAATTTAAATATTTATTTTTTTAATATTTATTTAAATATTTTTTTTTATTATTTTTAAAATATATAACATTTATTGAAATCGAATTTAAAAATATAAATTTAATATTTTTACATAATAAAATAAAAAGATTTATATATTATTTTTTATTAAATTTTCTTTGATAAATTTGATATTATAATTATAAAAATAAAGGATATTATTAAATGCATTATCAGATTAAAATATAAATATAAATTTTTAATTAAAATAAACATTTTTATTTTTATGTAAATCCCAAAAATTATTAAAAATTTTTTTTAATTATAAATAATTTTATTTACTTTTAAATATAATTAATATTAATAAAGATATGAGCTTATTAGTTTAATTGATGTTTAATTGGATGGAATATAATAAAAATGTGATGGAAGAATCAAAAGAGTTGTTTATTATGTTATGTAAATAGCTGACTATGGGGAATTATTTAGAATGATTGAAAGTACTAGAATTTTCTCTAAAAAATTAGCAAGATACTACTTTAAATAACTATTAAATGGAATATAATAAATGCATGATAAAAATATCGCCCACCGTGATATTAGATCAGATAATATTTTGATTGACTAACAATACTGCCTAAAAATTTGTGATTTTGGTTTTTCAGTGAAATTCGTAGATAAGAATGACTAGCATATCTTATTTGACTCTAGTGAATTATTCGGCTCGCCTGAATTTAATCCTCCAGAAATATCTAATGTTTAAGGCTTTAGTCGAACATATATGGCGAATAAAATGGATCTTTTTTAGAGTGCTCTCGTGCTATTCATGATGGTCATACAGAGCTAACCTTTTTATTCAACTAATAAAGACGATCTTTTTTATTAAAATTTACTTCGTAAACCAGAAAAATATTGGAATTTATTCTCCTAAAATAATTAACTATCACCTAAATTTAAAGATCTGATCGAGAAAATGTTGATGGAAAATCCAGAGTAAAGATTTAATTTTTAGGAAATTGTTTAACACCCTTGGCTTTAAGGAGAACTCCCGACTAAGGAAGAAGTAGAATTCGAGATAAAATAAAGAGGTGAGTAAGTAATTAAAATACAATAGGAGGTATGGAGAAAATAGTGTTAAAATAGAAATTTAAAGAAAAAAAAATAACAAAAAAAATAAAATTCTTTCAGAGAAAATAAAAATATTTAATCACTTAAGATCAAATTTCAATATCTGAAATGAAATAATTCATTTAACTTAAAAATCAAAGGGTCAAGACTCCCCCCCTCCCTGAAATATAGGAGCAATAAGTATAAGAAAAAAAAGAGGTTTCAAAACAAGCTGAACCGATCATCGAATAAGAAGAGTATAATTTGGAGGTGGAAATTCGATAGCCAGAATTGCTTGATAAAATTCAATAACTTAAGTAATGGTATATAAAATTTAGTTAGAAAATTAAATTTTAATTTTAGATAAGGAAAATTGATGCAAGTTTAAATAAAGTTTCTGAGTATGCTAATTAATTAAAACTATTATAAAAAAAAAAAAAAAAAATATGAGCTAATTAGACATGAATCTCGATGATTAAAATAATGAATAGCCAAAGTCAACGTACTCCAAAGTTTAAAAAAAATAGAAATCTAAAATATCTTGGAATAAATAAGAAGTATAATAGTATAACCAATTTATTGAGGAGAATAGTGATATGTACGATCAAAATCAAAAAAGATGGAAAAGAATTCAAAAATAGAAGAGAATTAATATTTACCATATGATGTCCAAATTTATAGAAACAAGAACCTCCACTCAATGTAAATCTCATTTCTAAAAGTTCAACCCATTTAAGCTATAAAAAAAAGAGTAACTCTATCAGGAACATACTACCTCTTAGTAAATTTTGGAACATACTTCCTCATAGTAAATTTAAGAATAATTAGATGATTAAAAGATGAATCTTCTTAAAAAAATATTACCAAAAAAATAAATTCTGGATGATAAAATAAAAATAATTGGGAAGGAATGGGAATAAATTACACAAATATTAAATAAATATAATATATCATTATGATTTATGTATATATATTTAATTTTAAAGAAAATTATTAAAATAAAATACAAATTTCAGAAAATATGAGAACCTCCTTCGTTTTATTATTAGTATTAATTGTATTAGCCTCAGCCTAAGAACAACTCTTCGAAACCGACTGGTTACAATGCGTATAAGATGTTCTAGCATTGGTTAAAGATGTTTAAGTCTTAGTTGGTGATGTCAAAGCCAAAAACTATAACAATTTATTGGCTGACGTAAAAAGTTTTAGCTGACCTTGAACCAGTGAAAACTGTTTGCAATCTCAATGCTACACTATCTGAATTCAATGTTACATTACCTTTCATAGACAACATACGATTAGCCCCATGCTTAAACGGAGTTTTACCTATTGTTGTTGAATTGCTTAAAGTTAAAGATACCTATGTGAAAAATGGTGACCCTTTATATGCAACGATTGAAGTTATGTGAAAATTGCCCCAGTTATATAAATTAAAAGAAGTATGCATTGAAGAAGCCAAAGAAGCTGAAGAAGCCAAAAAAGCCAAAAAAGCTGAAGAAGCCAAAGAAGCTGAAGAAGCCAAAGAAGCCAAAAAAGCTGAAGAAGCCAAAGAAGCCAAAAAAGCTGAAGAAGCCAAAGAAGAAGCCTAAGAAGCTGAAGAAGCCAAAAAAGCTGGAGAAGCCAAAAAAGCTGAATGGGCCAAAGAAATTGAAGAAGCCAAAAAAGCTTATGAAGCCAAAAAAGCTGAAGAAGCCAAAGAAGCTGAAGAAGAAAAAGCTGAAGAAGCCAAAGAAGATATTGCAAAGAAAATTGAATGATCATCATTAGAATGAATTACCAATATATTATATATTAAAAATATATATATTTACTTTTAAATTATTTTACAAGTAATGTTTTTACTTAAAATATTAAAAGGATAA
>Ga0209107_10002494_pt1 | contig 10232 bp, 4 predicted proteins | sample LakErihyJuly2011_2_FD_187460 | JGI IMG/M metagenome (GOLD analysis project Ga0209107, IMG submission 187460) | Freshwater microbial communities from dead zone in Lake Erie, Canada - CCB hypolimnion July 2011 (SPAdes) (version 2) | ecosystem: Environmental > Aquatic > Freshwater > Lentic >... | reverse complement strand
ATAGTTAGATCTCTTAGGTTGGCATAAGACGCACTTTCGATATTAGTATTTCCTTGTGTATATAAATTTACGTACCTAAGTGAATTTTGAGCAGTATTACTTATATATTTTGGCACATTTGTTTTCAATTCATCTCCCGGAACTTGCCATCTATCATTAAAATATAATGGTATATTACTTGTAAGTCTTCCTGTATAATATTGATTTACATCACGGCGCATCACATTACCCAAATTATATACAATTAAAAAAGACAAGGTTACTTTTTTGTAAGTTATATTATTAGTAATACCACCAAACCATAGTGGTTGTGTAGTTCCCATAAATACTGGATCATTTACGTTCAAATCTCCAAGTAATCTTGCCGTATCCGTCCCATTTGATTTAAATGTATAAGGATTACCTTTTGCATCTAATCCCTTGTAATTATAAGCAAACAATCCATAGGCAGAATAACCTTCCACAAAAGTTGAATTAACTTTTCCACTGGTCGTAAGTGCACTTGCAGGTTTTAACTTAATTACCTTGTTTACATTATTTGCAATGGTAAAGATGGTCGTCCATCTGAAGTTTTTATTTAAAATATTAACCGTGTTCAATTGAATCTCAAGCCCATGGTTTTCAATGTCTCCTAAATTATTATAGGCATATGACCATCCTGATGTTGGATCAACTGGTTGATAACCTAATAAGTCAGTAGTAACTTTTTTATAAACATCTACTGTTCCAGAAATACGATTATTTAATATAGAAAAATCCACACCTGCATTGGTCGTCGTGGTTCTTTCCCATCTTATATCTTCATTTCTTGGCACTAATATAGTATATCCCAGACCCATGCCACTAAAGTAAGCTACATTACTCGCAGACACTATATCAAAAGGCCCCGCAAAACCAGGATTAGGTGCATTACCTCCAAGTCCATAGGTAAATCTGAAGTTCAAATTATTAATTTTTTCAACATTAAAGAAGGCCTCTTTTGACAAATTCCAAGCGCCACCCAAACTCCAAATTGGCTTGTATTGTAAACTTTTATTAGTTCCAAATAAATTAGATTGATCAAAACGAATACTTCCATTTATAGAGTACTTTCTATCAAAAGTATAAGCAGCGTTACTATATCCTGAAATAAAGCGTCTTTCATTTTCTAAATAAGAAACGGGCTTTGAAGTCATTAAATTATTTGTTGTTCTACCGGTTAAATAGTTAACTGGATTCGTAACTCCTAAAGTGGCTAATGAGTCTTCATTATATAATGAATAGGTTAATGTTTGATAATCATACCCTCTTCTATAAGTTTGTACTGATTTAAATAACTCATTACGCAATTCGGCACCGGCAATCATATTAAATTGGTGCTTTTGATTAAATACTCTGTCATAGTTCAATTGGTTGCGTAAGGTCCAACTCGTAGTTGTGTTATTTTGAGTAGAATAATGACCCCCTTTTGAAGGTAAATAATAGGTTGGGTTTGAACCTGCAACTGTTGCAGCTTTAGTAAAATATACTAATTCATCTCTCACTTTATATGAATCTTGATTATAGTATTCATAATTTTCTAAAGAACCTCTTTGGTATTGAACGCGTCCTTCATATGACAACCCTTTCATTAATTTAATTGTCAACCCTGCATTAATTCTTGAAGTCATATTCATTTGATCATTCAAAGTTTTACTTGGCTCACTAAGTGGAACATAATCTAAATTTGTTTTACTAGCCAATTCTGAACTAGCCCTAAATTCCTCCATTCTTTTTAAATAGGCTTGAGACAATGCATTACCTGACTCATCAGCAAACATTGCATAAGGCAAATAATTATTATTCCCAAATGGCAGGCCTGTCAATAAAAATTTGGACGTTTTTTCATATGATAAATTTGTCAAAAGGTCCAATTTAATACTTGGTGAAAAGTTGAAATTTTGACGCAAATTCATCTGATACCTATTAAGATCATTTTTTGTATCGCTTTGATCCGCTGTATATGCTAATGATCCATAGTAAGAATGAAAATTACTTCCCCCTTCAAATGTTAAACTATGATTTGACAAAAATGATGGCTGGGTTAAGTAATTTTTAACTTGGGCAGTATTATTATATCGCGAAAGTGAATCAAATCTTGCATCTGCAGTTGTTTGTGTTATTATTCCTCTAGCCAAATCATACTGTATTCTTTCATGAGGTGCTACGATGGGTGTTGCGCCTACACTATTAATAGCATTTGCCCAAGGATAATCTGTATTTGAAAAAACCTTCTTGCTCGTTTTTATAAAATCACTCGTATTCATCATATTATAATAGTCAAGATCAGGTGTGCCCCTAAAGGAAACAAACCCATTATAATTAACACGCATTTTTTGATTAGTAGTTGTATTTTTGCCTTTTTTTGTAGTAATAACAATTACCCCATTAGCAGCAGCGGAACCCCAAATGGAAGCCGCTGTTGCATCTCGCAAGATGCTAATCGACTCAACATCATCAGGATTAATTAATGTTTTTACAGAATTATAATCTGCCATTGGCACTCCATCCACAACAATCAATGGTGACCTTGCTGCCTGTATAGAACTTAACCCTCTTATTAGAAATTTTTCATTTCCAGCGCCATAATTTACAGCAACCCCTGGTACAATACCTTCTATTCGATCTACGACATTCATACTATTTGACTTATTTTTAAAATCATCTGTAGTAATAGTAGAAAACGAACCGGCACTCCTTTCTTTTGTTATTTTTTGGTACCCAGTATTAATAATTTCAACAGATTTTAATATAACAGTTTCTGCAACTAATGTTACTAGCAATTGCTTGTCTGTTTCAATTTTACGCTGCGTTGTCTTAAATCCAACGGAAGAAATCAAAATGGTCTGTCCTGGCGTTAATTGAATTTGAAAATTACCATCAATATCTGTTACTGTCGCTTTTCTGGTGTCTTTAATCAAAATAGTCACCCCCACCAAAGGAGTTCCAGTGGTATCAATAATTTTTCCTCGAAGCGTAATATCAGCTACCGGCACTTCGACTCCTGAATTATTTTCAGTAATACCGTTTTTATCTTTTAATATAATGGTATTCTCTACAATAAAAAATGAAATTGGCAAATTTGAAAAACACATCGCTAGGGCATCTTTCATGGGTAAATCCTTAACATGAATACTCACCTTACCTGCTTTATTTAATAATTCATCTTTAAAGAAAAATTGACGTCCAGTTTGACGATTAATTTCATTAAAAACTTTTTGAATACTTACGCCATCCATGGATAGTGTAACATTTTGAGAAAATGTTTTTGCACTCACTTGTAAAAATGCCACAAATAAACAAATAGCGGTAAACTTAAAAACTAAAAATTTTGGCTTGTATTTTTGTTTTTTTTGCACACCGGTTCGAATAAAATTTTTAAACATACACTAGATTTTAATTGAATTATAAAACGATTTTTTAATTTTTAATACACATATATTTTTTTGCCGTCAATTTTGAAACGAACTCCACCCGCTTCCATGATTTTCAATACCTCTAATAAATTTGCATTTTTATTAACAATACCAGAAAATGTCTCTTTACTCAATTTTCCATCAAAAACCACATCGACATCATACCATCTACTTAATTGCCTCATGATACCCTCAACATTCATTTGTTTAAATACAAATTGCCCATTTTTCCATGCAATTACTTCATCCATTTCAATATTATCAATTATTGATAATTGCCCATTTTTAAAAAAATGAGATTGTTGCCCAGGAGTTAAGAATTGTGATTTACTACCAAAATCAACTTTTATTTTTCCTTCTACCAAGGTCGTCTTCAAAATAGACTCATCTTGATAGGCATTGATATTAAATACAGTCCCCATTGCTTCAACTTTGCCAATATTCGGTAAGATTACTTTAAATGGTTTTTGAACGTTATGCGCTATTTCAAAGTACCCTTCTCCCGTTAACGCTACAATTCTTTCATTTCCACTAAAAGTTGTCGGATACTTGATTGAAGATGCTGCATTTAGCCAAACCTTAGTTCCATCATCTAATAATAATTTATATTGCCCCCCATTGGGTGTAATTATTGTGTTATAAATAGTTGGCTCATTTTGACCTAAAGATTGATACTTAATTTCCCCATTTTTTATTAACAGATCAACGTTTTGCTGCTTAGCATGAAAACCATTTAAGGAATCATTTAATAAAATGATTGTACCATCAGCTAAAGTAAGGGTCGCCTTATTGCTTCCAGGGACAATATTATGTTTTAATTGTAAGCTATAATTAGACTTTTGATTTGATGTAAACTTCCAAAACTGGAAAGCACCTAAAATGACAAAAAATAAAATTGCAGCACTTGACAACCAAAATACCCTACTAAATTTGCTAATTTTAGGATGATTCGCATTAACTGTTTTAGTTGCTATTTTTTCCCAATCTTTCGTTGCACTGAATGAAGCAAAAATTGCCAATTCCGCAGATAATGATTCCTCTGTGGTGAGCTCATTGAATAAAGCTAGGTTTTCATTAGAAGCACCTTTCCATTTTAAAAGTATATTTGATTCTTCCGCAGATAAATCATTTTGTAAACTCTTAACTATAAGAGCCGCAATATTATATGAGGAATTAAGTTCATTTGACATAATGACTAGCTTTAGTATTAATACACTTCAACGCAATAAATGGGTGAAAGCTTTGGAAAATAAATATATACCTTGTCCAGGTTAAGAAGGAAGCAATACAATTAATAACAGATAGGTGCTATTGGGTAATTTCAAACGTAATAACTTTAAAGCCCTTTGTTTTTGGGTTTTGACTGTATTTATAGAAACGCCCATTTCATTGGCAATTTGATCATTTTTTAAACCTTCAAAGTAAGCAAGTTGTAGGACGGTTTTACAACCTACAGGTAAGTTTTCAATGGCATTATGTATTGCTACTAATGCTTCTGCTTTTATTAGATGTGCTAAGCCCTTTTCATTCTCCAAAGTATCATCAGCTAATGTATCTGCATACTTTTTTTCAATTGTATCATGTCTTATATAATTCAAACAGGCATTTCGTAGTGAAAGATATAGGAAGTTTTTAATAGCTAATTCGGAACTATACTCATTTCTTTTATGCCAGTACTTCAAAAACACGTCCTGCGCTAAGTCTTTTGCAGCTTCTTGATCTTTTACCAACTTATAGGCAAAATAACATAATCTAGCATAATACGTATTAAATAAATATTTAATATCTATATAGGGAGAAGTATTGTTATTCTCAGTGATCAAATTGGAAATTTTATCTCTTAAAGATACAATTAATAAAGTACTTTATAGTATTCCTACAAACTAACAGCTAATAGGCCTTTATCCCAAAATCATAATAATAAACAGGCTTCCCTACTGATGGAAAATTAAACTTTAGCGAAATCTGATTCACACCAACTTTAAGCAATTTCATCGCTTTATCTGTTAGTAAGGTTTCACTTATTTTAACCTCAGGATCATTCTTTAAAAAATTATTGAACTGCATCACATATTCGCCATTAATATAAACTTCAGTCATGCCAGTATTACATGCCACCAATGATAACTTTGATGGCAAAGTAGTTAAAGTAAACTCCTTATTTAAAAACAAACTATTTGAATTCCAAGGGGTATTTACTTTGGGTATATTTTTATTTTCAATCCCAAAGGGTGCCATTCCTAATTTAAAATTGGCGCTAGTAACATTTTTAATCCAATCATTGGAGGGTGTTGTAAAACTATAATTCCATTTTTGCGGATCATTCATTGAAAGCGGCAAAATAAATTTACCCATAAGCGTTGGCTTGAAAAATTGTTGATGCAAAGCAGCAAATGTGGTTTCTGGAAGCTTACTTACTTTTCGATCAAAGGTCATCCATCCACTTATCTCATCTTCCACATCACTTATTTGTGTATATACCACTGCATTTAAACCATACTTTTTCAGTTGGAATAAATCATCCAATAAAATTTTATACTTTTCTATTAATTCATCCGCTGATTTAACAACGCCTTTTTTAAAGTCAATGGTCCAATCGGTTTTTAATTTGGTTTCCGTTTTTAAATTAGGGGTCCATAAATGACCAGGAACCAATAAATCAAAACCTCCTGCTTCTCCTAAAACAAGGGCTCGATCATAATTTTTATTGACCAAAGCAACTGCTGGATGAATAGTATAATCATGAAAATCTCGAATATCTCCTACCAGCTTATCATTCCATCCACTTGCATTAATGACTAATCTAGTAGGATCCTTGGCTTTTAATGCAGCGGTTAATCTTTCGGTATCATATTGCCCCCAACTTTCATTAAATAAAACCCATTGAATAATAGATGGATGATTGTACAATTGATCCACGGTTATATTATGCTCTAGTTCAAAATCACTAGGATTCTTATTACTTTTCGTATCAATAAATTTGGTTGGACTCACCAAATCCTGCCAAACTAATATACCTAATTGATCACAGTGATAATACCACCTTTCAGGTTGTACTTTCATGTGCATACGATCCATATTTGCGCCAATCTTTTTTAAAAAGGCAATATCATAGCGCAAGGCTTGATCTGACGCAGGAGTTAAAATGCCATCTGGCCAATAACCTTGGTCTAGTGGCCCAAGTTGGTAAATAATTTCATTGTTTAATAAAATGCGCATATACCCTTCTTGATCATGCCCCATTGAAATTTTACGCATCCCAAAATAACTACTAACCTCATCCACAACTTTACCCTCCTTGATTAAACTCAATTTTAAATCATATAAAAAAGGAGTTGTAGGGCTCCATAACTTTGGCTGATTTAATTTTATAGTTATTGGGTCACCCACTGAAGTCATTATATTTACCACCTCCTTACCCTTATCAAATGCTTGAATTTTTATACGAGCACCTTGCGTTGCACCCATTATTTTTGGTTGTAATGAAATAGTTGCGTTATCAATATTGGGAATGATTTTTATACTTTCAATCGCTAACGCATTGATTGGCTCTAACCATACCGTTTGCCAGATGCCACTTGTGGCAGTATACTTTGTTATATTTCTGATGGCAGGCAATGCTTGCTTACCAATTGGCTGTGAACCTTCGTTGGTTGGATCCCACACTACTAATTTAATTTCATGCTTTTCGTCCTTGTTTAAAAATCCAGCAATATCAAATTGAAAATGATCATATCCCCCTTTATGTATACCTACATATTTCCCATCCACCCAAACTTTCGTTTCATAATCCACAGCTTCAAAATGTAAAATTAAATGTTTTTGATTCCAATGAGATGGGATAGAAAAAAAACGTCGATACATCATTTGTTGCTTGCCAGTAATCGTTTCTTTAATTCCTGATAGTGCTGACTCAACACAAAACGGGACTAAAATTTTTCGAGCATCATTAATGTTATTTACATTGGTATCACGTTCTGTAATTTCAAAATCCCATAATCCATTTAAATTAAGCCAATCGTTACGTACCATTTGTGGTCTCGGGTATTCTTTCCAAACATTTTCAGGGGTAACATCATTGGCCCAGTTCGTCATAATTTGGCCTTGTACAGGCGCCCAATTTTGCGCTTGAATGAATGAATATTGTAAAAACAATAGCAAGATGATAATAATGGAGAATCTGTTTTTCATAATAAACCGATTAGGGATAAACACCGCTTTATAAGTTCATTAAATATATAAAATATTTGTTGATTAAATTTAAATGAATAGGTCGTTTTACCCTAGTATTCAGCAAAAGAGACAATTAATACATCACTATAAAAATTACTATGATAGAAAATTTAGTATATTTAGTAATATAAAGTCGCTCCAACAAAAACACCAATGTAAACACTACCCTTATGGCAATGTTAAATAAAAAATTTACAATCATATTTAGCGTCAGCATTATTATAATTGCTGCATGTAATAACAATACTTTCACCCCTCCAAATGTTGCTTTCACCATGGAGGAATCCATGTTGCCTGCATATGAAAAAGATATTGATCACAAAGGAATACTAAATACCATACAACGCAACCAAGAAGAGGCATTTATGGATGGGAAAAAAATATACAACAGGAATTGTATTAATTGCCATGGCACACCCAAACAAGAAGGCTCCTTACCTACTGCATTTAAATATTGGAAGGATCAATTTAAAGTGGGCAAAGACCCTTATTCCATATACCAAACTTTAACAAGGGGCTATGGAGGAATGCCTCCTCAAACTACATTAACACCTACTGAAAAATATAATGTCATTCATTATATAAGAGAAGAATTTATCTTAAAACAAAATAAGGCTGCTTACTTTAATATTGATTCCAATTATTTAGCAAGTTTACCTACTGGTAAATCCAAGGGGCCAAATAGTATTAAAAAAGATGGCTGGGCTAAAATGGATTATGGAAATTTTTTAATCAATACCTACGAATTAGTTGAAGCCAATGCCAAGCCAAGAGAAATTTCAAGAGGCCCATCCCCATTAAAAAATGAAAATTTAGTTAATGCTAATTTTGCATACAAAGGAATTGCAGTTCGTTTAGATGAAGGCCCTGGTGGTATTGCCGCAGGTAAGGCTTGGATGATATTTGATCATGATTTAATGCGTATTGCAGGGGCATGGACGGGCAATGGTTTTATTGACTGGGAAGGAATTCTTTTTAACGGACAACATAATATTTCACCCCGAACCATTGGGGAACTACAATATGCAACACCAGTAAGTCCAAGCTGGGCAAACCCTGCAAATGGTTCATTTGTTGATACGCGTTTTAAAGCAGTCGATAATAGAAGATTTGGCCCATTACCAAGATCATGGGCGCAGTATAAAGGGCTTTATCACTATCAAGACAAACTCATCATATCCTATAGTGTGGGTAATTCAGCCGTACTTGAAAAATTATCATTAGAAGGCACATCTGAAATGCCAATTTTCGCGCGTACTTTAAATATGTCCGCATCAACCACTAAGTTAAAAATGAGAATCGCACCTATCAATACAAATGTTGCACTCATTGGAACTGATGCAGAAATAAAAAAAGAAAATGGATTTTTTGTATTAAATATTCCAGCTTCAAAGAAAATTAATATCAAACTATTAATCGCTAATCAAAAAATTAATAATTTCGACGAAGCATCCAAAACATCAAAAAAACCAGAAAACCTTCTAGTATATACCAATGGAGGTGCCCCACAATATGAACAAAAATTAATAACGAATATTACCAAAGGGAATCAACCTGGTGCATTTAAAGTGGACAGAATGGAACTTCCCTATCAAAGCCCATGGAAAAATCAAATGCGATTAAGTGGCATTGATTTTTTAGCGGACAGAAATAAAGCAGTCATCTGCTCAACGGATGGCGATGTATGGTTAGTAGAAGGCATACTTCAACAAGAAGGAAAATTAATTTGGAAAAGAATTGCGTCGGGATTATTTCAACCCTTAGGAATTAAAATAGTTGATAAAAAAATATTTGTTACCTGCCGAGATCAACTTGTGAAATTGCATGATCTTAATGGAGATGAAGAAATTGATTATTATGAAAGTTTTAATAGTGATCATCAAGTAACCAATCATTTTCATGAATTCGCCATGGGCCTTCAAACAGATAAAGAAGGTAATTTTTACTACGCCAAAAGCGCAAGACATGCAAGAACTTCATTAGTTCCGCAACATGGCACTTTACTTAAAGTATCTAAAGATGGTCAAGAAACGAGCATTGTTGCACATGGCTTTAGGGCAGCAAATGGAGTTTGCATTAATCCTGATGGAAGTTTTATAGTGACAGACCAAGAAGGGCATTGGAATCCAATGAATCGAATTAATTGGGTAACACCCACCAATAAATTTTACGGAAACATGTTCGGATATAATGCATCTTCAGATAGTTCAGATACAGGCATGGAACAACCCTTAACCTGGGTGGAAAGGGATATTGATCGTTCTCCTTCTGAATTACTTTGGGTGGATAGCAAGGCCTGGGGGCCGCTTAATGGAAGCTTACTAAGTTTTTCATATGGTTATGGTAAAGTATTTGTTGTACCCCATGAAAAAATAGGCAATCAAATACAAGGGGGTGTTTTTGAATTACCCATAGCGCCCTTTTCAACTGGCGTAATGCGTGGTAGATTTAATCCAGGAGACGGTCAATTATATGCATGTGGCTTATCTGCATGGGGTTCGGCACAACCGGAATTAGGTGGATTTTATCGTATTAGATACAATGGCGAAAAAACAATTGTACCAC
>Ga0209107_10002493_pt1 | contig 10234 bp, 12 predicted proteins | sample LakErihyJuly2011_2_FD_187460 | JGI IMG/M metagenome (GOLD analysis project Ga0209107, IMG submission 187460) | Freshwater microbial communities from dead zone in Lake Erie, Canada - CCB hypolimnion July 2011 (SPAdes) (version 2) | ecosystem: Environmental > Aquatic > Freshwater > Lentic >... | reverse complement strand
ATAGGTATAACCATTAACTGAAATACAGCATTGGTAATACTGAATATCAGTAATGATACAAATTGATTTATAGTGGGAAAGTGTAACTTCATTTATTTTTATACAATTACAATTGTATTTTTTGTTTTGCTGATACTATTGTTTGATCTTCTTAATCGGATATTACTCGGGTGTATTAATTACTTTAATGATTAAGCTTCCCATTGACCATGATTCATCACACATTTGATCAGCAACATTTTTTTGAACCAATAAATCTCTAAAATTGATACGCACTTTTGAGGCACTGTGCTTTATTGTTTTATTTATTTTATACACCGAGGTTTTAAATACATCTGTCATATGACAAATGCCTGCAATATCCAGATAAGCTCCAGTTTTTGGAGGATTATTTATCATGCCATATTCTGCCGGATAGGATTGGTACAAACAATAAATTGCATTACAAGGTGTATTTGAAAATGTAGCATTTAAAACCGTGGTTCCATCCATATTGATATTCCAAATATCTGGGCCATCTATCCCACCATAGTTATTGTTTCCATCCCAACTATCATGAAACCTAGGTTCTGCAATAATTTCAATGGCTTTGTGTGTGGGCAAATTTTCAAGATCAATCGTAAAACCTCCTTTGTTATATCGACCTATTAAGTATTCGCCATTGTTTTTGTATAAGATAGCGCCAGTTAGTTTATCAGTTACACCGGTTTTAAAATTGTTATTATACACCACCGCCTCATTATATCCCGATTTTACACAACCCATTGTTAGCATAATAGCCGTTAAAATGGTAAATAATTGCGCTTTTCTTTTGAATGTTAGATGCTGCATAATTGAATTATATTAGAATGGGTATTCGTTAATTGAATTTTGATATTACGTTTTTTTATAATGCTTCGCCTTTCTTAGTCACATTTTTGACATGCAAATGACTAAAAGACAAAGGTTTATCAGTATAAAACAAAAATATTCTAATTATTAGAAACCACCTAAAAATGAAGATTAATTAATGCCTATTTGAGCAGCATTGGGGGCTAATTGCTCGCCCTTAAAAATAAGCAAACTATGCGATTTACAACAATTTAATGCCCTCTATTAGGTGGCATAGATTTGGCTAGCATTTTTCGACTGATTTTGACAACAGAATTAAAGGTTTTTTGGGTCTTTTTCACGATTTCCGGCCAGAATTGGCGGATTTTTAGGTCCTTTCCTTACTCCACCACCCCATCTGTAATCACTACATCACTCAAAGCACCGGTACATAAACCTTTGATGGTGATGGATTCGCCAACTTTTTGAGTAATGGGTGCGGTGCTGATCATGGTGACAGACACATTGGAAAATGAATCGGTTCGGCCAAGCACTATGGTTGTTTTTCCTTCCTGATTTTTATCAATACTTAAAAGCATGCCTGTTACAACTACCGCCTTATTTAAATATAAGCTATTGGCTAATTTTTCATCGGCTTGGTACTTTGCAACTAAGGAGTCAGCGGTAATTACAATACCAGTTTCTGATTGTACTTGTCGATGATTGTTGCTTGAATAAACAAAAATATAGTAGTAAATACCAAATGCAATGGCAGCGATCAAAGCAAGTATAATAATTATTTTATTTTTTGTAGACATAGCTTTCGGTTTTTATTGGCCCTATTAAAACTTTAAGTTCCTCAACTCCTTCGGTTTTTTTAAAGTAAACACCCTAGAGATATTAAAACCAAATCGCAAATCACCTTTGCTCCAGCTACCTGCGGTTTCATTGATAAAAGTACGCTCTGTCATACCGGTTGAATTAGATACATGTAACTGAAATACATGGCCGCCTGTTTCAATGTCAAACCCTACTGACAAAGGATCGTAGTAGCCAGACAATTTATCAATACGATAAAAATACTCGGTAGTAATATTGACTCGCTTACTGATTCTTTGTCTGAAGCCAATCCCCAAAGAATAAAAGTCATTGGGAATAGTTGCATTTTCAACAATATTATAATGTAAAAACGTTGGTGTTAATTGCAATGAAAAATAGTCATTAAATTTTCGTGCAAATAAAATTTGATGTGCGTATGAAAATTTATCTGAGGCATAGGGTACATAGGTTGTTGTTGCATCTTTCAAGGATTTATAAATGGCAGTACCCACATAACTAATACTTAAAGGGATATTGCGTTCGCCGGTTTGTTGGCTTAATGCTTTATATTTTACAAATCCATCAAATTGTTTTTCAAAAGTACTACGCCCAATGCCAATCATTAAATTTTTAGTGATGCCGTAGTCCAATCCAAGGCGCATGGTTGCTTGATCCAAACCAAAAAGGTTATATCCTCCTGAATTAATAGTACCAAAACGATGTAGAATTCTAAAATCTAAAATGCCTTCACCCACATTTTCAATGGATTGTCCATTAACGATTCGGGTAGTTTTAAAAATTCCAGTTGCAATATCCTTCGCCACAGTGGTTGGAGTTTCGGCAAATAAATCAATTGTTTGCGCTGTTGCATTCATTTGCATTCCTAAAATGCATAAAAAAAGTAAGCAGGCTTTCAATTTAATCATAATGGGTATTTTAATACTAAAGATATTAATATTTACAATTCAATTTAATAACAGCTAGGTTGGCAATTTTATCTCCTATATACATTCCTGATATCCCATAATCTTTTATCTTAACATTAAATTCCCCTTCAATGGTAGGCCTGCCCTGTGCTAAGGTCAGTGTTCCTTTGGTCGTGGTTTTTTGGGCTACACCATGTATGGTTAATGTCCCTTCTACTTGAATAGGATAAGCACCATCCTTTGAAAAATTAATCTCTTTAATATTAGTGATATATCCTTTAAAATCAGCCTTTGGGAATTGGGTTGATTCCATATAATTTTCATTAAAATGATCCTCCATTAATTGATTCTCAAACTTGAAGCCTTTAACTAACACGCCAAAAATAATTTGTCCAGTGGCATCCACAAATTTTGAATCCACTTGATTATTGACGGCAGCAATTTTGACAAGCGCTCCTGTTGCGTTAAAATATATTTGTCCTGATTTAGTGGCAAATACTTTTTGCGAATTTGCAGTATGCGTTAAACCAATGAGTAAAACAATTGCTATTAAACTTGATACGCTCGTTACTTTTGATCTTAGGTTCATATATTATATTTACTTAAATATTTATTTTAAAATCGATTACACTATAAACAAAGTTCTTTATTATTTTCAATAAACTTTAATTTATAATCAAGTTTTCCACCCACACAAACATTAATTATCGAACTAAGTAATTATGTTTAGTTATTCAACGCACCCTTATTCACCCACAATATCAATTTATTAATAGTGCATTGGTCTAGTTTGGCCATATTCTTAGGCATCGGAGATGCTTGTCCATTTTGTAATATTGAATTTATCAACTTGCCATTAGTTACATAAGGCTTTACACTCGCATAAGTATTTAATAAAATTCCGCCGCCAATCAAATTAGCCGAAGCTGCGCCATGACAATTGTTACAACTGGTATTTAATATATTAGTAACCGTTACAGTGTAAGTGATATTGGTGGTATCGCAGGTGGCGACTACAACTTGTGGATAGACTTGATCCTTTTTGTCATAATAACAAGCGGAAAATAAAAATATTCCTATGAAAATTATAATTTTATTGCGGATATCCATTATTAATCCATTTTTGTATTTGTAGTATTTTGCAATCCACCATTTTACCTGCAGGAGGCATTCTTTTGGAAACTGCTAAGCTGGGTAAATAATTAATTGAATTTATAAAAATACTTTTATTCGCAGTTACATATGCTTTTGTACTTGCGTAGTCACCTAAATAAATATTAGCTGACCCAGGTTTAGATCCATGACAGCCGCCACAATTATTAGATAAAATAGTTTGTATTGCACCTGTATACGTAAAAACAGTAGTGTCACATACATTAGTACAATTGGTGTTTAATGCGCCCTGCTCAATCCATTTTTTTATGCTAGCAAGATGTGCTGCGGTCATTTGTGGACTTGACCTTGGTGGCATATCATCGCCAATGATGGTGTAGTATTCACTATTAGAAACATTCTTTGCCCTAATTCCTTGCATAATATAGGCATAGCTTGTTGTAATGACTCCCTCACGGTGACTTGCTAGATCATGACAACCCGCAGATCCGCAATAGCTCACATACAAGGGCAAAATTTCAGTATTGAAACAAACGGTATCTGATACAGTTGTTCCTGTGCCTGGAGGCGTAATAACTGGCGGTGTTACTACAAAAACAGTATCCTTTGGGTAATTAGAACTGATATTAATAATATCGTGCTGGCAACTCGTCAATAAAATAGTTGCTACAAAAATGATAATATCCTTGGGGGTTAAACGCATCTCAATTAATTCATTACAAAGATACAATTTAAATAAGGGGCGCGTTAATAATTGTTTGTTAAATAAAAAAATGGCCAGATGATTTATATCATTCATCTGGCCATTAAAATTTTAAAAAATATTTTATTGCTAATTGCGCTTAATCAAACTGCAAAGGGATATTTATTTTTAAACTAAAATTTCGGCCCATGTTAAAAACACCCATTCGGCCACTGGCCTCGTTCATAGGGCCATACTTTAAACGATTCAAATGGTTTTGATAAGCAATGTCAGCCATGTTTTGACCAACAAGAGAAACATTGAATAATGTTTTATTTTTTCGTTGCACTTGTGTACTAAAGCCAATATTTAAAAGCGTATATGCGGATGTAACCGTTTCTGTATTATATCCCTCAAATGGATTATTTTGGGCAAACACATTATCTAATTGAAAATTGATAAAGCTATTTCGGATGGCTTTGGATTTCTTAAACATTTCAATTCTTATTTCAGACAACCATCTTGCACTTGGTATACCTGGTAAATTAATAGATCCATCTAAAGCTTCTTTAAATTGTCCGCGGATTAAACTCACACTATTTTCTACATGTAACCAATCTAATGGATGTGGATGAAAATCAACATTTAATTCTGCACCATATAAGTGTGCATCTTTTTGTCTAAATGCGAATGCATACAAATCATCCCCATTTTCAACAATAATGGAGTCGCCTCCTGATTTTGCTGTTAATTTTTGATAAAAAATATAGTCATTTACGGTATTGTAAAATACATTTCCAGCAACACTCATATGCTCATTACTCCATTCCAGGGCAGCATCAAATTGTAAACTTTTTTCAGAAATTAGTGCTTCATTGCCATACTCAAATCTGTTGGTGCCTTCGTGCGCACCAAAGGAAGCAAGTTCGGCCATGTTAGGCGCGCGGAACCCGCGCGCAATATTAAATTTTATAGTAAGCTTTTCACTTAAATCATGGGCTACGCCAATAGCCCCTGAAATATTATTGAACTTCTTATTACTTTCTTTATTTTCATCAAATGCAGGATTAAAATAATTCATCCACTTTTGATCATAACGCAATCCCCCACTCCAACTGGTTTTATCCGTTCTCTTTTGCGTGTAGTAAAATGCACCAATATCAAAGCTATTATAATCAGGGACTAAGGCTTCTTCCCCCTTGTTCGTATTTTTTTGCTGCATCCCATTGACGCCATAGGTATTTTTCCAATTATTTTTTTCTTCCTTTAAGTATTGTATTGCATAATTAAATGTATTTAAATCAAAATACAATTCTTTCTCATTTAAATCCAACACATTACCAAATTCCATTCTTTGGTTTCTTTGTAAACCAAAGGTGGCTTTCAATCGGTCGTTGCCAATCTTGATATTATTATCGAGTGTATATTTTGTGTGTTGAATTTTTTGCATTGGTGCATTTGGCGTAAAGCTTTTTGAATCTTCTTCACCCACAATCATTTCTTCTGCAATCCCATTGACGTCCTTCATCATGATAAATTGACCATCATCGGAACGATCTCCTTCAACGATACCTAAGTTTTGATAAAAATTACTAAATGAAAGCATTGAATAACCCCAATTTTTATCTAATCCAACATAGCCCCCGCCATTGCGTTCAAAAAATCTGGAGTTGAAAACATTTCCATCATATTTGTTTTTATAATCACTTGCGTTTTTTGCACTAAAATTGAGGCCCCATATATACCCCTTGTTGTTTCCTGCAAGATCAAAGTGATTACCCATCATGCGATTATTACTTTGATAATTGGAAATGATATTGCCTTTTATGATGCCCTCACTTACTGGAACATTTGAAATAATATTTATAACGCCGGCCAACGCATCTGATCCATAAATTAAAGATGCTGGAACCTTTAAAACCTCAATCCTGCTTACATTGTATTCATCTATTTCAATACCATGTTCATCTCCCCACTGTTGTCCTTCTTGACGAATTCCATCATTCATCACCACCACTCTGTTATAACCTAAACCACGTATAATAGGTTTTGAGATAGCAGGACCTGTAGTTATCTGCGAAACGCCTGGCACTTTAGATAAAGCGTCAATTAAATTTGTTGCTACGCCCCTAAATAGTTCCTCTTTTTTAATAATAGTAACAGGCGTGGGTGTTCTTCGAGTTGAAGTGGCTCTTAAAAAACTAGTTACAATGACATTGCCCCCCTCTAATACCGAACTATTTAAATAAAAATTTTGTGTGGCATTTTTATCCAGCTTGATGTTCTCTACATCCGTCGCATATCCAACATAACTAATTTCCATTACATGCGATCCTGATGCTATATTGAGTGTAAAGACGCCCTCTTTATTGGCGATGGTACCTTTTTTAATTTCTGGCAAATACACACTTGCCCCTGGCAATGATTTTCCTGTTGCCTTATCCAATACCTTACCCGTTAATGTATATACTTGTGCATCTAACATACAAGTATAAAAGAGACCGGAACTTAATAAAAAGAATAAATATATATATTTTCTCATAACTAATTTTTTGTGATAAATAATACAATACAGCCTACTTATATTTTAAGTAGGCATTGATTGTTTAATAAATACTAACAAAAAATAGATGGGGGACCACGTGAATCAGAAATAATAGCAAGCTGAGAAATTGGGGCTACTATAAAAATTATATTACGCGTTTGCGCAACATATGGTGGTTGTAAGATGATACTAAAATCATACGCTGTGAAAGGCGTAGTCGCTACTTGAAAATCAAATGTGCAATGAAGCTCTGATTTTTCGATTTGTTCAATCGGCAAATCCTTATGTACCGAACAGCTTGTTGGGTCGATATGCTTGGCAACTAAATCATGGATTGATTTTTGGGGCGTTATACTAAATGCAAAAACCACCAGCATCGCTAGTGCTATAAACTTCCGTATGGTTTTTTGGTATAACATTAATATATAATCAATCTATTTGAATGTAAAGTTACAATAAAATCAGTTGCATATTTAATATATAGGATCTCCAATAGGGTGTTCTGCTTTAAAGGGCTGCCCAATTAATTTGGTAATGGTGGCGGCTAACTGCTTTTGGAATAATTGTTGGTCCTTGGTTTGTTCGCCCAAGGGTCCTATTTTTTTTACATCTGGCCCTAATAAGGCAAACCAAATACTTGAAGCACCTGGTACTTTTGCGCCATGACTTGTCCATTTATCAACAAAGCCTCGTCCATGATCGGTCGTAATTAATATATAAGTATTGTCCTTATAGCCTGGTGTTGCTTGTGCCCAATTCCAAATTTCTTTAATCCACATATCCACTTTATGTGCAGCATCTAAATAATGATTGTATGCACCATCATGCGCCCACTCATCTGTTTCACCAAAACTAATAAACATCGCTTTTGGTTTTTTTGTATTTAAATAATGCATTGCTTGATAATATGTAAATACGTCCAAACATTCTGTTTCGCGCCATGGTTGATAAGAATCACGCAGCATATTTGAAATTAAAATAGATTTTTCATCTTTTAATATAGATGAAATGGGTTCGCTACTATTAATCACCGGAAACCCAGAAACTTTTTCATTTAAGATGCGATCAAATGCATTCCATGCAGCAAAGGCAGCAATTTTATTTTTATACGCATCTTGTTTATTTAAATAGGCAAATAAATTACTATTAGGATTAGGTTTATAGTCATTGCTTTGAATAGCTGTATCAAAATAACCCGTTAATATTTCATTATAGCCTGGATAGGAAAACCATTGGTCATTAGCAACATCCACTTTATTATTTTTGTTGCGGTTGCCATAAATCTGTCCTTGTGTAGCAATGGTGTTCCAAAAGAAGGGCATTAATTTTTCACGACGCAGTTCCGGGGTTGCACCACCATATCTGTTAAATAAATAATTACTATCCCCACGATGAAATTTTTTTTGATTTACGATATCATCTTGCATGCCATTAAAAAGTTCCTGCCATCTTAAACCATCTGTGGTGATGATAAAGAAATTAGGTGCCTCTTTTGTTGCAGTAGCATTATTGTTTTGTGCATTTAATTGCAATACAGCATAACATACCATCATCATTACCAAAGGGAAACGTTTCATATTGTTTATTTTATCTATGTATATGTTGAAATTAATCAACTTAAAATTAAGAAAGTTTCAATGGTTCGGATGTGATGATATTATAAAGAAATTTGGTAGTCCTAGATTTATAGTATACTTTTAATGTTCAAACATTGAAATAAACCACACTATGAAATTAATAGAGGCATTAGAATGGCGTTACGCTGTTAAAAAAATGAACGGGAATAAGATTCCTGCGGATAAATTAAATACCATTATCGATGCAACTCGTTTAGCACCAAGTGCTTTTGGTTTAACACCTTACACCATTATTGTGGTGGAAGATGAGGAAACTAGAAAAAAATTACAACCTGCTTTTTATAATCAATCTCAAGTGGTTGACTGTTCTGCTGTAATTGTTTTTGCTGCATGGAATAGTATCACAGAAAAAGAAGTTGGGGAGTACATGCAAGATATTGCGGAACAAAGAGGTGTTCCAGTTGAATCATTAAATGATTTTGCAGGTTATATCAACGGCTCATTAAAAAATTTATCACCAGAACAAGCAAGGGTTTGGGCAGATAAGCAAACATATCTTGCATTAGGTTTTAGCTTAGTTGCCGCTGCAGCTGAACAAGTTGATGCGACACCAATGGAAGGCTTTTCACCAGATGCAGTTGACGCTGTTTTAGGATTAAAAGAATTGGGATTGCATAGCGCAGTTGCTTTAACATTAGGTTACCGAGATGCGGCTAATGATTATTTAGTGAATGCTAAAAAAGTGCGTAGAACACATGATAAGTTAGTGATCAAAAAATAATTAGTACTTACCTTTTTAATACAGCCTTCTCGATTTTTCGAGGAGGCTTTTTATTATTTAATGCCAATCAGCTTGCTTTTGCTTGCTTCCTTTAATTTTATACGAGCTAAATCTAATTCATAAAACATTTGCGATTTTGCCCAAAGAATAGGATCCATAGCTAGTGCAGCACCAATTATAATAGCTAATTCAGCATTGATTCCTCTTTTCCCTTTTATAATTTCATTCAGTTGGGAGGGTAATATTTTGGTTAATTCTGAAAATTTTTTTTGAGATATCCTTCTTGCTTTTAATTCTTCACATAACTCTTCCCCAGGATGGATTGCTTTACTTGGAATTGCATTTTCAATATTTATTCCCTTAGCTAGATAATTGTTCTTATTCATTTATAAATTTATTGATAATGGTTACTAATCTCGATGATCTCTAATATTGTTAAAATTTTATTTTTTTCGATTGAATTTACTTCCCTAAAAATAAGTCGATACTTCCCATTTAATCGTATTGAACTATACCCTTTTAAATTACCTTTTAGTTGTTCATATTTCAATCCACGAAACTGCTTCAACTGAAAGAGGTCATCTACTTTTCTTAGTTTTAATAATACAAGATGATATTGCTTGATAATTTTAGGATTAGATCGAAATATTTTATTATTTGTTTTTCTTCCTTCATATAAATCAAAGAGTAGTTGATTTTTAAAAAATATTTGCACGCATAATAGATTGTAAATGTAAATTAATTAATTCACATTTTTGTGAATTAATTACAATTCAGAAATGAGCTGAATTAATGGATAGTTAGGGTATAATCCTCATTTAAAGGAGCGTATTTATACGCTAAAACCAAGGGTTTTGGGGGTGTATAATTGTCCATAAACCTTAATTTATGCGTATGATTTATTTTTATGCGTATCTTTGTAAATTATTACAATTTGATACTATGAAAGCTCGATTAAATATAACCATTGACGCCCCCTTA
>Ga0209107_10002492_pt1 | contig 10234 bp, 19 predicted proteins | sample LakErihyJuly2011_2_FD_187460 | JGI IMG/M metagenome (GOLD analysis project Ga0209107, IMG submission 187460) | Freshwater microbial communities from dead zone in Lake Erie, Canada - CCB hypolimnion July 2011 (SPAdes) (version 2) | ecosystem: Environmental > Aquatic > Freshwater > Lentic >... | reverse complement strand
AGTGCTAGGTCGAAGCCAAGATCGAAGTCGTGTGCACTGGACAGTGCTGTGAGTTCTGGGTTGACATCTTGTGGTGGTTGCACCTTGACGGAGCCTGCGAGCAGGGCGTCAAGGGCATCTCTTGCATTGGACATTGTGTTTCCTTTTTGTGGTGGTGCTTGCTTGGGGTGTTGAGGTTACTTGCTGGCGCAGTCAGAACCAAGTCCACGAGCACGGCTCGCTTCATCAGTGAGTGACCGACCACACAATCCGCATGAGCCAATCTCTTGACCGTAGAGGATGTGTGCGTCACGCACCTGCTCTTCTGTGAGCGCTGTGAGGCGCTCGACTACTTGCTTGACCTCTGTCGTCGAGATGCGGAGCGGTGCATGACCACCGAGTACACGGCGTATCTCACGGCTCTTACTGACGAAGAAGAAGTCGAGGTCGTTGTTGCCAGTCGCACTAGGCAGTGCGTAGTAGCCGAACTCGATGGCTTCGAGCGTGGCTGGTTCTGGTAGGCACTCATCTGCCTTGTGGAAGGTCTTCCAACTTCCGTTGACAGCGACAGCGAAGCCGTCGAACTTGAGCACCTCACCGTTGCACTTGGCGCACACACCGTCACGCTTGTTGACGATGACATGACCTTGGGGCAGGTGAGCATGCTCTGGGTTCACTGGCTTGGCAATTGAGAGCAGTTGCTCGATGACCTTGCTGGCAGATGCACCAGTCAATCGATCGATGCCCTTCTCCCTGATGTACGCATCGATGTCATCGATACCGAGCACTGCTTGGCGCTCAGTGAGCAATGAGCGCACGAATGATTGTTGTTTGGGGGTAATGGTGGTTGCTGACATTGTGTGTGCCTCCTTAGGCGTTGATTACTAATTGTGAGATGGCTGGTACGACTGTCCAGACATACCCGTAGTACGGGCTGACCTTGTCAGTGAACTCTTGTGCCTCTGCTTCGGACTTGAACTTGCGTGCACAGTGACGAAGGTTGGTGGTGACAATCTTGCCTCCACGCAACTGGTGTGCCTTCAGGAACTTGACCCGTCGTGTGCGTGCTGATGTGAGTTGAATGATGTACATGTGTGCCTCCTAGGCGGTTTGGGTGGTGTGTGTCAGTAGATGTCTGTGGTAAAGCGAGTCGCCTCGCCCTCCTCAACGCTTACGATGCGTGGGTCAACCTCGTCACTGTCAAATGACTCGGCAATGTCTTGCGCCTCTTCAGGGCTTGACGCTACGACCTGCACTTCGTGCAGTGTGCCGACAAGTACGGCGACTGTGTAGGTGGTTGGTGTGCTCATGTGTGTGCCTCCTTAGGCGTTTGCTGTTTGGTGGAAGTCGCTGTTGAGCAACTTGACCCACCACTTATTGTTACGGATGAGTGGTTGAGCGTTGCGGTCACCACGCTGGCGCAAGCGCAAGGTGATGTAGGCATCGGTGATGAGTTGGTATTCCTTCTCGCTGGTCGGCACGAATGGAATGTCGCCTCGGTCGACTGCTTGAACAGCGAAGATGACCCACAAGGGAAGAGCGTTCAACTCTGCTTCGGGCAGGTACTTCAGGACACCACCACGCAAGTTCTCGATGCACTCGTCACCGATGACACTGTCACTTGTCCACACACCAAGAGCGCCACGGTAAGCGACGAGGTGAGAGAACTTGACGCCATCGAATCGATCGATGTACGCCTTGTCCGCACGCTCTTGGCGTGCAATGCGTGCGTTGTCTGCGTATGAGCGAGAGAAGCGGAACTTGACTGTTGAGACTTGACCGATGCCGTCGAGATGACGGGTACCAGTGATGCCGTATGAGTAAATGGACATTGTGTGACCTCCTAAGGTCGTGTTGGTGGTGCTGGGCGGTGTCCGCCCTCAGAAGGCACCAGAGCGTGTCTGATGCCCTCTGAGAGCGCCACAGCGATGCTGTGACGCCCCAGTTACTAGTAGCGATTGCCTCGTGCCTTCTTCTCAGCCTTCTTGAGGAAGGCAGGCACGACATCGTCGAACGCCTTGCCTGTCTTCTTGAGGTACAGGTCGAGCACGAGAGCGTGGTTCTCATTGCTGAAGGCATCAGGTGTCACTGACCAGCAGTTCGTATCGCCAAGGGCTTTCCATGACTCGATTAAGACATGTGTGTATGCCTCGACGAGCCACAACTCCGCAGAGCGCAATGTCTTGAAGTCTTTGTGACCGTAGTAGCGAGAGCCTTCCTTCGGGTCGATGCGGATGCTGACCACATCACCGTTGATGCTCAGTGACTTCTCAGCCTTGATGCGCTGACGCTCTGCCTTCTCGGCTTCACGCACTGCCTTGGCTTCCTTGTCACGACGGCTGATGCCATTCGTCCATGACACTGGCGCTGACGGGTAGCAGATGGTGCAGAGCACTTCGCCTTCCGCCTGCACAGCGTCTGCCTCATCGAGTCCTGAGAGATGAGTGAGCCAAGCAAAGTTGGTGTCATGAAAGCAGGTCGAGCAACTGAGGCTGGAGTGGATGTGACCGTTGGTGTTGGTGACCAGATAGAACCTCGACCAACGACCATTGTCACGCCAGTCGGCGTTGCACTCATCGATGATGGCATTGAGTGAGTCACGCACTGGGCGCAAGTCATTGAGTGACTTGATGCCCTCTTCATGACTGCTGGCGTACCACTCGGTGCGGAAGGTAGTCACTATCAGTGCGTCGTGCAGTGTGCCGTCCCACTGACCATGGCGGTAGGTCTGACCAGTCGCACGGCGAATGGCGCCCTCAGCACGCTCGATGCTGTACTCGATGTCGGACAGGTGCTTGTAGGTCGTAGCGAGCCGTGTGTCGATTTCGACTGCGTGCTCATGGATTGATGTGATGGTGCTCATTGTGTGCCTCCTAGGCGGTGTGTGGTTGAAAGGGATCAATTGTGTGTGTGGCGGTCAGCGAACCTCCCCACACTCTTCGTCGTCGCAGAAGACTGCTTTGTTGTACACCTCGAAGTAGGTGTCGCTGTTGTAGATGTCGAACCCGTGATTCGTGAGTCTGAATGCGACCTCGTCATAGTCGGGGTCACCGTCGTGCTCGTCGACTGTCAGGTCGAGCAGGTACACGCCTGTCTCCGTCTGGAAGTCGCCTAGGACACGGTTGTGCCACTTGTGACGCTCTGGGTTGTCATGAGGCATCTCGTCCTCGAAGTCGGCGCAGAGAATCCAGTCAGATACTTCTGGCTGGCACTCGTGGATGATTCCTTTGCGGTTGCTGTTCATGTGGGTGCCTCCTAGGCGTTGGTTGGGTATGAGATGGATACGAGCGCATCAGCGATGAGGTCATAGAGGCGAGCACCTGTCTCGAACTCTGCACGGTCGTTGTAACCACGAAGTTCGCAACGCTCGTCGTACTGGTCACTGCCTGCTGGGTACTCGTATATCGAAGCGACGCTGGCGTCACTGCGAGCAGAGTCAATCGAGAAGGTGGTCACACCGTGTTCGTCGACAGTGCCGACCACCACGAAGTTGAACTCACGAACAGTCGCAGTCGCAACAGGTGCCTCTTGCTTGTAGATGAACTCAAGTTTGCGAGTCCGTATTGCTGGACTGTTATTCACCGTCGTGTGGTTGATGAAGATGAACTCGATGCGGACACCATCGGCACCACCACGAGTTGTGAACGGCTCACGGCTGGACACGATGCCGACATGACCGCAGTTCGAGTCGACGCTGAAGTCTTTGACAAGGTCTCCGTACTGAGAGTCTTCGTTGATGACTTGGACATCGTCCCACAATTTGCGCTCTGCGAAATTTGAGTTTTTCTTGATGATGTTTGCCTTGATTCGGGCATATTGCTTCAGGGTTGAGATAGCAGGTCGGTTGATTTCGTTGTAGTTCATGTGAACTCCTTTGTTGTGGTGGTGCTTGAGCAGATGCTCAGAAAAGGCACTGACCGAAGCCAATGCCCTTTATGAGCACCACCGCCGAAGCGGTGATGCAGGTGAGTGTTACCGACCGTTGAGAAGGTTTGCCAACACTGTTGGCTGACTGCCACCTTTGCGACGGTCTTCGATGACAGGTCGTGCTGGCAGAGTCGGACGGCAGAGGATGTATGTCCACTGAAAGCCGTTTTCCTTCGCCCATTTATTGGACTCACGGACTTGCTTGAGCGCCTCTTCTTTGGTGAGAAGAATTGACCAGATTTGCCAACCGTCACCTTCGTGACGATTGACTTTGATTGAGTATGTCGATGTTGCCATCGTGGTGCTCCTTTGTTGTAAATGCCGTGTGGCATTAGCCCCTGCGCTCGGTGTTGCTCCGACAGTGAAAGGTTGCTCTCACTGAACTCATCCGAAGAGAAGTGCAGGACTGTGAATTGGGGCGCCATATCGTGGGCGCCTATCAGCCATCTCTACCAAGATGACGGGCTTTGTTATTGGGGTGGGTTGCGTCCACCCATGGGTATCTCTGTGTGCTTTCCTGTGCATTGCTCGTCGTCGAAGGTATCGAGTTGCGCAGGCGTTATCACAGCCTTCGCCATGTTCCCTTCACCTCTGTTTACTGGCATCTCCACGGGAGCCTTTGCAAGCCCGAAGGCGCCTAGCAATTAATTGACCGTGGAGCGGTGTCAAGCCACTCGGAGGGGAATATGTGCCCTCCGTTCCCAGTCTCGCAGGTGAATGGGCTGGCGTCAATAGTTTCAATCAAAGTTTCTGGGGCATATATATGTGCCTGTGAACGATCGATTCTGAGCCTTACAGGGCAAGGAAAAGGGCGCAGAACCGAATCGTTTCCAGAGGGATTCAACAGAGGGAACAGGAGGGGATGCAGGTGCATGTGTGGCTGGTGGCTGGCTCATTGGTACTGGGTCGGGGCTGGGGGTCATGTGACCTACCCACATCGCCCTCACGCCCCTGCGCCCCCATCGATAGCCCCTGACCCATCCCCAGAGATTTCAATTGAAAAATGTGAATATACGCAGATAGCCAATGAAATCAGGGGTAATTGACCCCATTTTGACCCCTTTTCAGGGGGTAGCGACGCCGTCTAAGCGCCCAAAATCGCAAAAAGGTATAAGCACCCCAAAAGGGGGGTTACTCACGGGTAAGGGGGCATACAGCGTGTCTGGTGGGGTTTCCTTATGGCATAAGGGTTTACCCATGGGTAAGTGGCAAATGTCACACTTGACAAAGGGCGCCCCATGGTATGACTACCCCTGCGACCCATATGATATAAGGGTTTCATTTACTGGTCATAGATCGGTCGTTCTGTCAAGGGATAGTGACCAATGTCACATGGTTTGGCGGTGTGACCTTCGTCACATGTGCCATTTGTCACACCCCCCCATGGTTAAGTGACGGGCGTCACAGGGTCAGGGGGTAGGGAACATCCCCCCAAGACACACAGATCCGCCATGTAGCCCTATCCAGGAAATGGGGTAAACAAGAAAATCGCCCCAGATAGCCCTATACTGAAAACATGAGCAACTATTACCCATCAGGTACAGACCTAAGTTATTTTGACGATCCAAGCGTTGAAGAGACAGAACCAAACGGCGACGAGACAGTTGAGTGCCTACACCACGACTGCCGCAAGGAGTTCGATGTAACCCCAGACGGCGCACAGATGGTCGGTGGCGACGAAGGCGTGTACCAGTGGTGGGCCTTTGACGCTGAGTGTCCTCATTGTGGAGACACAGGCAACTACGGCGACTGCGACTAGTAGTAAACTAGAAGGGTGAAGAACCTCAATGGCATCCAATTCTCTGCTAAACCAGCAACAGCGATGACAGATCCTGCATTCTCTGCATATGACCCCTCATCAGATGAAGAAGACAAGCAAGTTGGTGCTATGTGGTTGCATCCAAGAACTGGCGTAATTGATCAGGTATATGTTGACCCCTCCTACCAGCGTCGTGGTATAGCAACACAGATGTTTGAGATGGCAAAGACAGCACACCAAGTAAATCCTGAGGGTTATCCACACCCTGAACACTCCTCTACCAGAAGCCCAGAAGGAAATGCATGGGCAAAGGCAGTTGGTGGGAAACTACCAAAAGAAGAATCTTGCAACATCTGTGGTCAAGACGGCCATCTTGATGAGAATTGCAATACATATGGACAAGACGACTGACATATACTAGATCCATGAGTCGTAACGAAGCCTTTAAGGGCAACCAGTCTATTCCAGAGGACATGGAAAAGCACTTCAAGGCTGGTCAGCCCATGTTTCGTGGTGAGACTCGCTTTGTTCCAGAGCATGTAAATACCCCATCAGCGATCGTAGATCATTTGTTTCAAAGGTCTGGACCTGAAATAGGTAAGAGTTGGTCATTGGATGAGGGTGTAGCAGACAAGTTTGCTCACAAAGACAGCATGAACATGGTCAATGTACCCCAACCAGAGGGCACCACACCTGTCGAGGTCCTTATGCACTCTAAGGTTGATCCACAGAAGGTGTCCTTTGACAGTGGCAGTGTCACATTGCTAGATGGAACCAAGCAAGAGTGGGACAGAAAAACCTGGAGACAGCGTGTTTCTGGTGGTACAAAGGGTAAAGGTGTCTACAACGAGTCTGAGGTACTGATGCGTGAAGGTGCACCCGTCCCTATACACGGTGTCACCATCAAGCATGGTGGGAAATTAAATCATTTTCAATTCAATCCACCTATTACCTCTAGCACTAATGGTCAGTTTGTTACTGACCGCATGAGTTAAACTAGATATATGGCTGATAAACCAATTCCACATCTCGGTGCTCAATTTACAGACCATGTAGGTCGTAATTACATGGAATTTCCTATGCCTCAGGACCATGCATATGACCACCCACTCAAATCTTACGGAGAACCACGCCGTCTACAGGTGATCGACCCTAGTGAGACCCGTAAATTCACCATTGAAAAGGGTTATGTACGACCCAGTGAGACAGGAACACAAGGTTTAATCGGTTATACAGACTTTTATCGTGAACCTATGACTAAAAGAGGGTTCATATCCAATGTAGAACAGCCAGATGGGTCTTATATCGAGCAAGACAGGACCTACCATGCGGCTGATACCAATATTGGCTTCATGAATGTTCACCCAGACCACCAGCAGCGTGGTATTGCAGCAGAGATGGTCAACCATTTGGATCGCACTACCGACCCTTCATCCACAATTAACATGGGTAAGGCTATGCATGAGGCAACTATGGACATTGTTGACAACATCAACGAGAAAAACCCAGGTCGTGCGACCATGAAGGTCATGTTTAGTCGTAATCCTAAGAAGAACGCTGGTGTAAAGAGGGCTGGTAGTGGCTCTTAGTCCCGATCAGTTCAATATTGAGCACCCATTTCCTCGTTTACGCAATGCTTATGCCAAAACTTGGTCTAAATCCTATGCACAGATGCTGCAAGGTGAGGGCGTACCTATCTCTGCGGAGGGTTTGCATGAGGCAGGGCTAGATCAAGCGGACTCTATGGTCGAAATTGCTCTACAACCAGACGAATCAAGAGACTTTGCACGGAGAGTTCTCTATCGGAACGGCTTTCAGCGCCGTCATGACAAGTAAGAAGTAAAAAAATTTCCGTTTGACCATTTAAGGTAATATTGGTGATGGCTGATTTCTACAATAGAGACCAAAAGGTGTACGACGGCAGGGTTTATCAGAACTATGTTGCTCTTGGCGACGCAGATGAGCAAGGTAATCGGAAAATGGCTGAGGTAGATACTGCCTATACCCCTCCTAAATTCTTACCAAACTTTGATAATACTTCATCAACTGGATTTGCTGAGAATGCTCTCCGTAAAGCACATAGAAAATTTAATCACGCTGGGTCTGATGACCCCGATCACGCTACTTTTGAGGGTTCAAGCAACACAAATCACCCTTATTACCAACAGGACACCTTATTTGACACCCAACCCTCAAACACACAGATCACTCGTATGTTTGCAGACCCAACTATGTCATCCACAGCACTAACAATGGCGCAACTTGCTAAAAATAAACTTAAACCTGAAGTTTTAACAGCAGACCCTGATTTATCCGCACATAGTAGCAAACTTGTTCAAAATGCTGCCAGTAGAGGATTGGTACAGACACATCAACTAAATACAGATGCAGAACCAAGAAATGATATTGACAAATTAGATCGTTGGGCAGGTCTAAACGATATTGCGTATTACAAAGAGAAAATGCAACCAGTGACACAAGGTGAGGTCATGGTTGCACAAAATGATGTTCGACAATCTTTACGCAATAGCAGGAAGCGCAGTAACACTCCTGTAACAAAAAAGGGTCTTAGCAACCAGTTTCTTCCTGGCATGGAAGGTTTTGTGTAGAGTAGGCAATATGCCTACATACCAATACAAGTGCCCTAATGACCACTTCTATGAAGAAGACAGGTCAATCCATGACAGAGAGCCTATTCTTATCTGTACAGCATGCTCAGAAGAAATGAAGAAAGTCTTTAGCGCCCCTACATTCAACCTTGTAGGCAAAGGCTATTACCGTAACGGCGGTTGATGTAAACTAGGTAGATGCCAAAGCCTTCTGGACCTCAATTTATAAGTGTGTTCCATTCTTCTAATGACCCAACACCACCTCATCTTAAAAGAGGTACTGAGCAACAAGAATACAATGATGATGACAATATGCATCCAGACATCATCCATATGGGTACAAGAGATTCAGCACAAGACTGGAACATGAGAAACCACATCCATGAGTACAAGATTGATGTTAGTCACCCATCAGTATCTTCAGTTACTTTTGGTGAATCTCCGCAAATACTAAAAATGGATCATGCGATAGATAGCGAAGTAGCAGAAATTAGTGCAATGAAAGGTGATACCAGTGAGGCTATGGGTGGAGAGGCTGGAGAGTTGTACTCTCGTTTCCAAAGTCGTATGTCAGGAAAGCAACCTGGGTTGTTTGAAGAAACTGCACCTGACACCTTAGGAATTGCTGAAAAAGGAATTGTTACCCCATATAGAAACCGTCGTGAAGATGTGGGAAGTATTTCATGGATGGTTCCAAAATCACAAATTGGTGATGACGGCGCTGTTCAGTATGTCAAGCGTCGTAAAAGGAAATAATGAAACAAATTTTGCTCCGAATCTTGGCTGCCTTTGCTGCCACTGGTCTCTCAGTGGTTGGAGCAGGCGCTATCGCAGGAATACCACTTTGGAAGGCTATGTTGATGGCTGGTATCGGTGGAGTCAGTTTTGTTGTTGAGGGTCTCGCACGAGCGTACATGGACGATGGAAAACTCAGTATTGAAGAGATCAATGATGTCTTCAACAAAGTAGATAAAAAGAACTGATTTTGAAACTCATATCTTTAGATGAGGTAAACTAAGACCATGGCTATTTTAGGAAAATCAAGTTCAAAGTCTGACAGTGACGACAGTGGTTCTTCACTTACAGCCATCCCCGCAGACACCAAAGGTGGATGGAACGGTGGTCGCTTTACTCGTGCAGAGCGCAACCAAGCAGCCTTCCTTGGTGCTATCGCAGGAGATTGCCCATGTGGTCAGTGTGAACTGCACCGCTCGATCTCTCAGGCAGTTGCCAACCCAGGAACACAGTTCTAAATTTATTACACAATAAGTGTGATAGAAAATACTCATGTTTGTTACTTACCCCGTTAGCACTGTCCTTATGTCTGACGCAATTAAGATCGCAACAAACCTTGCTCGTGCCAGTGGTTACAAGAATGTAACTGTCTCCAAGGCTATCCAAATTGCGGCTAGTTCTTGGGATGTTGTCCTCGTAGTTTCATGACAGATGAGAAGTCCTGTGACCTGTCTGAGCAATGCGTGTGGTGTGGCGGTCAAATGCGCCCTGAACACGCTCATTATCGGTGCGAATCTTGTGGCTCTAGGGACTCTTGTTGTGAGGGAGTTTATTGATGAGCGCCAGTAATCATATTAACCAAAAACAACTTCGCAATTTGATTGCGGGTGACTTTTCTCCTCATGGTTTTGATGAAGACCCAATTAAAGTAGGAAATCTAGTTAGAGAAGATGTCACTTTATATAGTGACCCCGAACACTATGACTCTCTTTATGAAGACATTAGCAAAAATGGTATTAAAACCCCTCTTGCCATTCAAGGTAACAGACTAATTGATGGTCATCACCGTGCTGTAATTGCTCAAGAACTAGATTTACCTAAAATACCTGTTACTAGGTTTAACTGAGGGAGTTTATTGATGAGCGCTAGTGACCACTTACACGGTAAGCAGTTTTGGCATGGAAGCCCTGTAAATTTTAAATCAGGTGACATTATTGAAGGTAAT
>Ga0209107_10002491_pt1 | contig 10237 bp, 12 predicted proteins | sample LakErihyJuly2011_2_FD_187460 | JGI IMG/M metagenome (GOLD analysis project Ga0209107, IMG submission 187460) | Freshwater microbial communities from dead zone in Lake Erie, Canada - CCB hypolimnion July 2011 (SPAdes) (version 2) | ecosystem: Environmental > Aquatic > Freshwater > Lentic >... | reverse complement strand
TATGTTTACACCATTTCTATATACCGCTCCGTTTTGGGTCGCAAAATACTTGATGTTTGCATCGTTGGCATGGTAAAACGAATAGCCACCATCACCTCCATATACATTTGAGAACGTTTTGTTAGAGTTGATACTCTGCTTGGTGCCATTGTCTTGAGTTCCTGCAAAAATGGCATTGCTGTGAGGCGACGCATCCCCATGGTAAAACTGTGTTATGTTAATTCCATTGTTTAAACTTGTGTAGGCATTAGGATTTGACCAATCATATACACACAAACCACCATCACTTCCCAAATAAAGATTATTACCCGAGAAAACAGAAACCTGATTATCAGCATGCATCTCATTTCCTGCACTCCAAGAAACACCCCCGTTTTTACTGTAACCAACATCCACTCCACTTATAAATATAGAATTAGAATCATTGTCTTTCACAGCCATGCCCATGCAATACCATGTAAATCCAAAATTGACTGTGCCATTAGGATTGCCCTTTTCTGTAAAGGTTTTCCCGCCATCGCTCGATTTATAAAAGGCCTTTAACACACCGCTGTATGAATTATCAGGTCCAGAGACCGCTGCATAAACCACATTAGGGAAATTCTTACAGTAAGCTACTTCTGCCCTTGCAGAAGACGCGGAATTTACTGAAGCCACTTTGAAAAAAGTATTAATAGCTCCTGTTGCAGAACGGTATACGCCTGAACCTTTAACGGTAAACAACACAGCGCCATCTGGCAAAACTTCTAAATCGTTTATTTGAGTACCAGTGTTATAGACACGGCTAAAAGTTAAGCCTGCATCATTGCTTCTCCACACGCCGGCATTATGTGTAGCCACATAAAGTGTATTGGTATCAATTGGAGAACATTTAACAGACCAACAAAACGAGAAATTTGTATTGTTCGTAGAAGCCAATTGAGAAAAGGTATTTCCACCGTCAACAGATTTAAACACACCAGCACCTGTTAAATCTGCACTATTACCTGAAGCCTCTCCTGTACAATAATAGATAACTGAGGGGCTTAATGGGTTCTGGTCCATAAACGTAACACTTGGTGAAATTGCTTGATCGTTTATTGGCCTCCAACTTGAACCTTTGTTTTCAGAAATAAAAACCCCTCCAGAGGCACCTCCAATAATTATTCGATTGATATTGGCCTTATCTATAACGATGGCTCTAATTCTTCCGCCAACATTGTTAGGGCCAAGCTCCGCAACATTTAACAAGGCACTAGATACAGCTCTTTTATTAGAAGCTTGATTCCAATTGTATTGGCGCATATCTGGCAGGACATTGGAACCATTGGTTTTGATATATAGCCACTGGTCGTAATAGCCGGGTAAAGCAGTTGATTTTTTAACGTGTGAGACGCAAGCGCTTAACAAAAGAACCAAAACAGCAACAAAAGAATATTTATATTTTAACATGAATTGGCAAATATAAAGAATTGAGACAAGAACAAAACAGTACTTCGATTTGAAAAAGATCATATAAATTAAATTGATATAACTTTGTGGTATTGATTTTGTTTGATAACTCGAAACATGGAAGATAAAAACAATTTAGAAATTGCCACATTAGCTGGAGGTTGTTTCTGGTGCTTAGAAGCAGTTTTGCTCAGATTAAAGGGGGTAGAAAAAGTGATCAGTGGATACACGGCTGGAAAAATCAAAAACCCTACTTACCGAGAGGTTTGTAGCGGTTTAACTGGTCATGCTGAAGCTGTAGAAGTGCATTTTATTCCAGAAATTATCAGCTATGATGTGCTGTTAAACGTATTTTTTAGCCTGCACAATCCAACAACACTTAACCGGCAGGGAGGTGATATTGGAACGCAATACCGCTCAGCAATTTATTACCATAATTTAGATCAAAAAGCAATAGCCGAAAACTATATTATTGAATTGGAAAATCAGAATGTATTTGAAGACAAAATAGTTACCGAAATTAGCCCAACAGAAATATTTTATCCTGCAGAAGCATACCATCAGGATTACTACAATTTAAATAGAGAAAAAAACAGTTACTGTACCGTTGTAATTGACCCAAAAGTCAATAAAATAAGAAAATCATATGCGCATTTACTAAAATAATTAGTTCTTAGCGCGCATATTGTTCATATTCTTCATCATCTTCTTCATTTCATTGAATTGTATCAAGAGTTTATTTAAGTCTTGAATAGACTTTCCACTGCCTTTTGAAATTCTGGTTTTACGCGAAGCATTTAAAATATCAGGATTCTGGCGTTCAGAGGGTGTCATTGATTGAATCAAACACTCTATACCTTTGAATGCATTTTCGTCGATATCCAAATCCTTTATTTTATTTCCAACGCCAGGAATCATAGCCATCAGATCTTTGATGTTACCCATCTTTTTAATCTGCTGTAATTGTTGAAGAAAGTCATCAAAATCAAAATTATTTTTACTAATCTTCTTATTTAATTTTTTTGCCTCTTCTTCATCATAAACAGATTGAGCCCTTTCAACCAAACTGACAACGTCACCCATCCCAAGAATTCTACCTGCCATGCGGTCTGGATAAAAAACATCTAAGGCATCTAATTTCTCGCCGTTACTTACAAACTTAATCGGCTTATTTACAATAGATTTAATTGATAGTGCTGCACCACCGCGGGTATCACCATCCATTTTACTCAATACAACACCATCAAAGTCCAAGCGGTCATTAAAGTTCTTAGCTGTGTTAACAGCATCTTGACCAGTCATTGCATCAACCACAAACAAAATCTCTGAAGGATTTAAAGCTTGCTTGATATTGAAGATTTCTTGCATCATATCTTCATCAATACTTAAACGGCCTGCGGTATCGACAATAACTACATTGTTGTTGTGTTCTTTTGCATAAGCAATGGCATTCTTTGCAATTTCAACCGGATTTTTATTCTCAAGTTCGGTGTACACATCCGTGTTGATAGACGCACCCAATACTTTTAATTGCTCAATTGCGGCTGGTCTGTATACATCACAAGCAACCAAAAGGGGATTTCTTCCTTTTGAGCGAATATATTTGGCTAATTTACCTGAAAAAGTAGTTTTACCTGATCCTTGAAGACCCGCAATCAATATAATGGCTGGATTACCAGTTATTACGATTTCCTTATGCTCTCCTCCTAATAATTGGGTTAATTCGTCGTTGACAATTTTAGTATACAATTGTCCCGGAGAAACGCTTGTCAGAACATTTTGACCTAAGGCTTTTACTTTAACTAAATCGGTAAACTCTTTGGCTATTTTAAAATGAACGTCAGCATCAACAAGTGCTCTCCTAATTTCCTTAGTGGTTTCGGCGACGTTTATCTCAGATATTCTACCTTGGCCTTTTAAAGTCTTTATGGCCTTTTCAATCTTTAAACTTAAATTTTCGAACATTGTTTATGAAACTCCCTTTATTTAGGGTTCAAAAATACAATGAAAATAAGCTTATCCCAAATAGAAAGTTGCTTATCGCAATAAAAACAAAACCCCCTCTAAATTGAAGGCTTACTAAAACTTGCTTTCAAATTTTTAGGTCCATCTTGATACAATGTGTTATCAACCAACCAATCTCTTTGAACTGTTTTATTTGTTATATCAGTCAAAATAAAGCTGTCATTGTATTTACATAAAATACTTCGGGTTATGGTATATTTGGGAATCGGAATTGGTTTGGCCTGAACAATATTCTTATTGTCAAATAAACATGTACTGCCATCCAAATATGTGAGCCTAATTCTCACATTGTAATTCCCAGCAGCCGAGTATAATTTTGTGAAAGTACTATCTGAAGACACGTATCCAGAGCCGAAATCCCACTCAAATGTAGTGCCAGCAGGAAATTTATGAACTTTAAATCTTACAATCTTAGGCACACAAACAACCGTATCGTCTGAAGTAAGATATGCAGTGCCACATTGTGCACTCAATCCTTGAAATAAGCCAAAGCATCCTATTAAAAAAAGTACAATTCTAATCCGCTTCATATTAACTTGAGCTAGCAAAAATACGACAAAATATGGCAATTTATCGAAAAAATACTACTTTCGCACCAAATACAAACACCTAATTTTATATGGATAAACAATTTTGTTTCATTTTGCTTGCTTCAATGGCATTGCTTTTTTCATGCAACAGCAAAAGTTCTAATTCTGATAATTGGAAACAAGTATATCAAAACGCGTATACCAACCAAGACTATAACACAGCAGTTGTTGCGTTAAATCATTTAATTATTTCTGACTCAAGCAACCGCGCTCAATACTACGATTCATTGGCTTTCTATTACATTAAAAAACAAAGAAACTACACAGCGGGTAAATCAATCGTTGAAAAGGGTCTAAAATTGAGCCCTAATAACTATAACTTTTTAGAATTTAAAAGCATATTTCTTAGCGCAGACAACAAGATTGACGAATCTAGAACAATGCTTCAGAAAGCCTATAAATTATCTGGCTTAAAAAAGCATTTATACATGTATGCAACAACTTTTGCTAGCGATAAAAACATTGAAGAATACACAAAAATTGTAAACGGTTTTTTATACGACCCTTCAACAAAACCAGAAATGGTTGAAGTATCAATTGACGACGCATCCTCACAGATGGTCGAAATTAAAGCTTTGTGTTATATGGATAAAGCCAAAATTTCTAAAAATCCTTTGCAAATTTTAGCCTACATTGACTCTGCATTAATGATAGAGCCTAACTATCAAGAAGCTTTGTACTTTAAAGAAAAATTAAGGAACCCAAGCAACTAAGATTGCATTCTTGGCTTCCAAGAAACTTCTGGAATGTTTTTGAGAAACCCTACGTACCTACCCAATACAAATAGGTAATCAGAAAGTCTGTTTGTATACTTTAATATTTCAGGTTCAACGTTTTCCAATTCATCCAATTGCACTATTTGTCTTTCTGCTCTTCGGCAAACGCATCGCGCAACATGACATTGGGCAATTTCAATATTTCCTGCAGGCAAAACAAACGACCTTAAGGCAGGCAAAGTCTCATTCATTTTATCTATGGACAATTCCAACAATACAATATCTGAATCGATTAAATCTGGCAAAATCATTTTACTTCCAGGCGCTTGAGCCAATAGACTTCCAATTGTAAACAGTCTATCTTGTATCTCTGGCAATACATTTAAATTAACCTCATCGGTAACAAATGTTCTTAATATCCCAATATATGAATTCAATTCATCAATGGTTCCATAGGCTTCTATCCGAATATGGTGTTTAGAAACCCTATCACCACCGATCAAAGATGTTTGTCCTTTGTCTCCCTTTTTAGTATAAATTTTCATTTGTATTTTGTCTTAAACAAGCAAACTTGAATTTTGTTCGAATTTATTATTTATTTGATCAGATTCAACCACTCCATCTCTTAAGCGAACAATTCTTTTGGCATTTAATGCAATATCTTCTTCGTGGGTAACTAAAATAATTGTATTCCCTTTTGCATGAATTTCTTTAAACAAAGCCATTATTTCAACAGAGGTTTTAGAGTCTAGATTGCCCGTAGGTTCATCGGCCAATAAAATACTAGGATTATTGACCAAACCTCTGGCTATTGCTACACGCTGTCTTTGGCCTCCTGAAAGTTCGTTTGGTTTATGTGATATTCTATCCTGTAAACCGACCTGAATTAATACTTCCTCTGCCTTTTCGAGCCTATCCTTTTTATTCCAACCAGCATATACAAGTGGCAAGGCGACATTTTCTAATGCAGACATCCTTGGCAATAAGTTGAATGTTTGAAAAACAAAGCCAATTTCCTTGTTTCTAACTTCGGCTAAATGGTTTTCGCTCATACTGCTCACATCTATGCCATTCAAAATATATTTACCTGCAGTGAAAGAATCTAAACAACCGAGAATATTCATTAAAGTTGATTTTCCAGAACCAGAAGGCCCCATAAGCGCAACATACTCTCCGCGGTATATATCTAAATCAATGTTTCGCAAAGCATAAACTGACTCTTGGCCAACTTTATACACTTTTTGAATGCCATTGATATCAATTAGTTTCTCCATGGGTTATTTATTCTGATCAATAACCTTTGGAACTCTGAAATAATCAGAATCTTTTTTAGGTGCGTTTCTTAATAACTGCTCGCGGCTAAAATTTTGTTCGACGATGTCTTCACGAACATTATTTTGAGCATCGGTCATATAAATTAATGGATCAATACCATCGGTATTCACCTGGTTTAATTTTTCACATAAAACAAGTATATTCTCAAGATCCGCCTTAATCTTCATTTGTTCATTTGGATCAAATTCAAGTCGTGCCAAATGTGCCAATTGATCTATTTTTTCATTGGTTATTTTCATGTATAACGTTGTTTTTTATTAAATCTGTTCTTATAAGGTGGTAAATTTCATCTTTAAGTTGGTTGGCATCATCAATATTTAGATGACCCGTCTCAATTGCCCGATGAATTTTGCATTTTATTACTGAAGGATAATATTCTGTTTTCTCATCAGGGAGTATTTTGTAGTTATTGTAAAAAACCACTGGCACAATCGGCAACTTAGTTTCTATAGCCATTTTAAAGGCTCCGTTTTTAAACGCTTTAAGTTCAGGGGTATTGTTCCAAATGGTTCCCTCAGGAAAGATGAGTATACTATATCCCGCATCAAGTTTCTCCTTGGCTTGATGAAAGGCTTTGTGCGCATCTTTCATGGATTCTCTATTAACTGCCACATCAACTGTTCTGAAGAATATTCCAAACAAAGGGATGTTTGCCAATTCTCTCTTTCCGATAAATGACATCTTAGATGGCGCAAACAATCCAAGTACAATAATATCCAAATAAGAGGTATGATTGGCTACGAAAATGCACTTCTTGGGGAATTTATTCTGCATCCTAATGATATTGGGAACGGAGAAAGTAAGCAAAACCGCAATCCAAGCCCAAACCCGTCTTAAACGGTTGGCTAAAGGATACCATGATGGCCTGCTCAATAGAACAAAAAAGAATGGGTAAAGCAGCAGGAATGTGCCTGCAAATACTGTTGCAAACCACACAAAACCTATTTTTCCAAAAATCGTTCTCAATCTCTTTTTGTTTTCGCTCTTAAAATAAATGCAATAATTGCACTCAAAAACAAGCCTCTTGCTGCACCTAAATACAACTGGTATTTAAATTGTCCGGCAACAGAATATGAATCTTTAACTGCATTAATATTGTCCAGTTGATCTTTAGAAGAAAGTTTTGCGAAAAAATCAGACTTAAGCAATTGATTAACCTTCAAGTCGATAAAACCATTGATAATTTCTGGTCTGAATTGAGCGATGTAGGAAAAGAAAAGAGATACGGAAGAAGAAATGATCAAACTTAGGAAAAATCCGAAAAAAATTGCCCTTCCAATGAAGAATTCATCTTGCTTGCTTTGCTTCATTGACCTTAAAAAAAGAAAAATAGCAGTACCTGGGATGATAATAAACTCCGCTAACACTGATATTAGGTGAATGGATAGATTCGGATTAAACGCCACATAAATCATGTATATGTAGCTCAGGGCTGCAGCAGCGCTCCCAAAAGCGAGTCCGTAAATCAATATTTTTTTGCTCATATAGAAATGTTCACAAAACTATAACAAAAAAAGCTTTGAACGCTTTGTTTTGTCAATTAATTATAGAAAATTTGCAACAGTTTATGGAATTGAAAGATATTGTCGCTATTGCTGGTCAGCCCGGCCTATACCATGTAATTGGTCAAAGAACAAATGGTTTGATTGTTGAAGCCTTAGATGGCACCGGCAAAAAAATCCCTACCTCTGCCAATACAAAGGTTTCTATTTTGTCTGATATCGCCATGTTTACCATGGATGGTGAAGAAAGGCTTGCTGCTATTTTACTAACAATTAACGAAAAGGTTAAAGAAGGTTTAGTGGTTCCAGAGAAAAAAGCCAATGATGATTTATTCCCTCAGTTTTTAGGAAAAGTACTTCCTAGCTATGACAATGAGAGGATTTACTTGTCTGACATGAAGAAATTAGCCAATTGGTATGTTATTCTTTCTGACAAACTTGATTTTGATGCGCTGAGAAAATCTCTAGACGAAGAAAACAATGCTACAGATGAGCAAAAGTCTGAAGCAAAAGCTAAAACTGAGGCAAAAGCCAAAATAGAAAAACCTGTTAAAAATGCTGGCCCTAAAGGCGACAGTAAAAGCAAAGGTAAATCTGTGGGAACCATCCGCAAGATGGCCTAATCAAAATACTTAAGTTCTTTTGGAACGTACATTTATTTGAATTTATATTATAAATCACTTAAATTTGCACCTCTCTCAAGAAAAAAGGTCGGATGGCCGAGTGGCTAGGCACGGGTCTGCAAAACCCTCTACAGCGGTTCGAATCCGCTTCCGACCTCAAGAAAAAATAAGACTTCACACAGTGAAGTCTTATTTTTTTGCCCCACAATTACCGTCAAGCTCGCTTGTAAGGGAATTTGGGGCAAAAAAATAGATTTGTTCTCTGAACAAATCGTAATTTTTTCTTGTCGGACCACCCCTCCACGGATCGTATCAATAATCCGTTCCTTTATTTTTTGAGATCTGTGGTAAAGATCAAATCTATTTTTTCTTGTCGGACCACCCCCTCACGGATCATGCTAACAATCCCTTCTTTATTTTGAGTTTAAAAATAGCCTCTAAGTTGTCTTTAAATACAAAAAACACAGGCTCCATTAGTGGGTTAATGCAATTGAAAATTGGATTTCTCAGTAAAAACCATAACCTTTGAACAAAAATATAAATTGGAGAACAATAAAACACATATATACTTCGCTTCAGATTTCCATTTAGGTGTGCCAAATTATGCGTCTTCATTGGTAAGAGAAAAGAAAATATGTGCGTGGCTGGAGTCAATTCGCCATAATGCATCTGAAATATATTTAGTAGGAGATGTGTTTGATTTCTGGTTTGAATACAAACACGTCGTTCCAAAAGGTTATACCCGCTTATTAGGTAAACTCTCTGATTTGTCTGACCAAGGCATTAAAATTACTTTCTTTAAAGGAAATCACGACATGTGGACCTTTGGATATCTTGAAAAAGAAATAGGCGCTAAAATCGTGAGCAATGAACTAGAAATTGAAAGAAATGGCAAACGATTTTATATCCACCATGGTGATGGAATAGGACCAGGAGATACTGGATATAAAATGATCAAGAAAATTTTCAGAAGCAAACTTTCGGTCAAACTATTCGGCTTACTTCATCCATATTTAGGGGTTGGATTGGCCAATTTTTTATCGCGTAGAAGCCGCATAAGCAAAGGGAATAAAGATAAAATATACCTAGGCGAGGAGAACGAATTTATAATCATTCATTGCAAAGAACTTTTAAAGAAACAGCATGTTGATTTTTTCATTTGTGGGCACAGGCATTTGGCGCAAGACTTACAGCTTCAAAACAGCTCAAGATACATTAATTTGGGCGAGTGGGTGAATGATTTTACTTATGCTGAATTTGATGGCATAAATCTTGAATTAAAACAATTCCAATGACCTTTCTCAATAAACTAATTGTTTTTATTTCGTTTCTATGTATTTCTCAAATACAATCACAAAGTTTATTGACTGATACAATCAAAATACCCTTAGGAAGCACCATTAGCAGTGACAATTTAGAAAATCTTTACATTATTACGCCCACAAATGACATCATTAAATATGACAAGAATGGACAAAAGTTAGCTACTGTCAATTTTAAGGTCCTAGGCAATATTAGCTCTTTTGATGCTGGCAACCCCTTTGAAATATATGTTTTTTACCGTGATCAGAATAAAATTATCTTTTTAGATAACCTGTTAAATATTAGAGGTGAATGTGATTTAGAAAGCATAGGCATTTCACAAATAGCATGCATAGCTCGGAGTTCAGACAACCAAATATGGTTGTTTGATATGTCCGATCAGAAACTAAAAAAATACAGCAAAGATCTTAAGCTTCTAAATGAAAGTGCATCGCTTAATAACTTCACTGTTGGAAATGAGATTAATCCAAGTATAATATTAGACATTAATTCAAGTATATTATTACTCAATAATTTCAATTTGCTTGAATTTGATTTATATGCCAATTTCAACAAAACTGTTTTAATAGATACCTTAAAGTCATTCCAAGTCTTAAACAGTAAAATCGTCTTTCTAAAAAACAATTCCATTTATGTCTACAACAAATCAATGCTAAAAATGGAGAAAATTAACCAAACTCTTCCATTTGGAA
>Ga0209107_10002490_pt1 | contig 10241 bp, 8 predicted proteins | sample LakErihyJuly2011_2_FD_187460 | JGI IMG/M metagenome (GOLD analysis project Ga0209107, IMG submission 187460) | Freshwater microbial communities from dead zone in Lake Erie, Canada - CCB hypolimnion July 2011 (SPAdes) (version 2) | ecosystem: Environmental > Aquatic > Freshwater > Lentic >... | reverse complement strand
GATGGCAATTCCAGTAGCCTCATCTTCATTAGCGCCTTTCAACTGGTCTAAGGATTCTATTGCGCGGATAAGTGCAACACCACCTCCAGGAACAATCCCTTCTTCCACTGCAGCACGCGTAGCCGCTAAGGCGTCGTCTACTCGGTCTTTTTTCTCTTTCATCTCCACTTCCGTTGGTGCACCTACATAAAGTACAGCAACACCGCCGGCAAGTTTCGCTAAGCGTTCTTGAAGTTTTTCTCGGTCATAATCAGAGGTCGTTGTTTCAATCTGCGCACGAATTTGATTAACACGTGCTTTGATGTCTTCTTTCTTGCCTTTTCCGTTCACTATGGTTGTATTGTCTTTGTCAATATCAACTTTTTGTGCCTGACCGAGCATGTCCATGGTTACATTTTCTAAAGTCATCCCACGTTCTTCAGAAATCACTTGACCACCCGTTAGAATGGCGATATCTTCCAACATAGCCTTTCTTCGGTCACCAAAGCCGGGGGCTTTAACCGCCGCAACCTTCAATGAACCTCTTAAACGGTTAACCACTAATGTGCCTAGTGCTTCGCCATCCACATCCTCCGCGATGATCAACAAGCCTTTACCCGCTTGAACTACAGGCTCAAGAATTGGGAGTAACTCCTTCATGCTTGAGATTTTCTTTTCAGTAATAAGGATGAGTGGGTTTTCCATTTCAGTAACCATTTTCTCAGTGTTGGTCACAAAATAAGGAGATAAATACCCGCGATCGAACTGCATTCCTTCAACCGTCTTTACTTCGGTTTCAGTACCTTTAGCCTCTTCCACAGTGATTACACCATCATTACCCACTACCTTCATCGCTTGTGAAATTAGCTTACCGATGTTTTCATCATTATTTGCAGAAATAGTGGCAATTTGTTCGATTTTCGAAGCGTCTTTTCCAACTTCTTTCGAAAGTTTTTTAAGATTCTTTACAACTTCTATAACGGCTTTATCGATGCCTCTTTTTAAATCCATAGGATTTGCACCTGCAGCAACATTTTTAAGTCCCGCTGTAATAATTGCTTGCGCAAGTACGGTTGCAGTGGTCGTTCCATCGCCTGCAATATCTGCAGTTTTAGAAGCAACTTCCTTTACCATTTGCGCGCCCATATTTTCCATGGGATCTTTCAATTCGATTTCTTTGGCTACCGTAACACCATCTTTGGTGATTTGTGGTGCGCCAAATTTCTTTCCGATCACCACATTTCGTCCTTTTGGACCTAAGGTAACTTTAACGGCATTTGCCAAGGCATCTACTCCCGCCTTTAGTTTTTCTCTTGCTTCAATGTCAAATAAAATATCTTTTGCCATGTTGAATTATTTAATTGTTATTTATTTAAACCGATTATTTAAAATACACCGTAGATATCAGATTCCCGCATGATTAAATACGTGTTGGTGTCAATTTTAATTTCTGTACCAGAATACTGGCCGTATAATACTTCATCACCCACACGTAGGCTCATCGGCTCATCTTTTTTCCCCGTGCCTACGGCAACTATTTTTCCTTTTAGAGGTTTTTCTTTAGCGGTATCAGGGATAATAATACCACTTGCTGTTTTTTGCTCTGCGGGCGCCGGCTCTACCAAAACGCGATCCGCCAATGGTTTAAACTTTACTGACATAATTTATTTATTTTTAAGAATACGTACAAGGTACTCGAATTTCATACCATTGGGTGCAATTGAGACAAAATTTCCAAGAACAAAAAAAAATGTCAGCATGTGCTGACATACTGACATCATTCTCTGTATCTAGTACCTTTACTGTGGAGTATTTGATTGCCCTTGTTGTCCTTGTCCTGCGGGTTGACCAGCACCGGATTGAGGTTGTGTTTGTTGGGTAGGCTGTTTTACCGGTTGAGGTTTTGGTTGTTGCATCGTCATAACTACACAACTCAACACAATGGTCGCTGCAAGACCCCACGTTAGCTTATCTATAAATTCTGTGGTTTGTTTTACACCACCCAGTTGGGCTGCACTTCCGAAATCACTGCTCAAACCACCGCCTTTAGGGTTCTGAATAAACACAACAATAATCAGCAAAATAGCTGCAAGCGTTATAATAATTGAGAAAATGGTCGTAATCATGTTAATGACTTTTAGCTAATTTTTTTATTTGGCTTGCAAAGTAACTCTTTTTTTCGGGAAAAGCCAAAATTAATTGTTCATATATCGCAATTGCTTTTGCGTTATTCCCCTGAATAACGAAGATTTTTGCCAAGGTTTCGCTCACGGGTACTTTGTCCGGATCTAAACTCTCTTTTGCTTTTTTGGTAGGAGAGTAAAAGGAAGTTTTTTCACGTTCTATGGAGATTTCACGCGGCTTAATTGTCGGTTTTTCTCTGGTGAATTCTGTGCCATTAAGCCACGCGGTAAAGGTTTTAGGAGCGTTATCGGCAGTTTTTCTTAACGATGATGTAAGGGGCTTGTGCTCGGTCTCGTCAATTCGTGCTGGCTGTTCAAATTCTTTAAGGTATCGCGCAGTAGCAGCACTTCCCTCAATCAGCGCTTCCAAAGGATCGGCAGCGTGGTTAATGTAGTTGTTTTCAGGAAATTCTTCAAGCACAGGGGTTACATGGTTCGATGCAGTCACTGCGGTTGAGTCTTCCTTTGTTTCTATATCATCACGTATAGGGCTTATTTTTTCTTGAACCTGGTGTAAGAGGGTATACAACTTGATTCGATTACTAATGCGAAACGCGTGTTTAGGAATAGCTTGTGCAAGTCGAATGTCTTCTGTGCGATGCAATGCTTCAAGGTAAGCCAATGAAAATAATCCCGCATAGGGGAATTCTTCACAAATTGAATGAATCTGTTCAATGTCAGGGGTACCCATTGACTCAGGATTTAGACATAAGGTGTTGATATGTGTCTTATTCCAACTCACCAATTACTCTGTAGTTTATTAATAACATCTTGGATTACTTGCTCATTGATGGTCGCTAATAATTGTGATTCCACCGCTGAGAAGTTAGTAGAAGCATCAAAATCCGCAAATCGAGTTATCGATAATTTTTGCTCTTCATTTTTCGGTAAGGTGGTAAGAATCGTAAACTGAACCGATACAGTTAGCCTATTTTTCGCGGCATTATCTCCGTTTTGTATCGCTATTGGATTTACTGAATACCCAGTAATTTCTCCTGAAAGTTGAACTTGTGCATCCGCATTTTTAGTTGCAAGCCCTAGGCGTGTATTGTTTTGAATACCATCCTTCAATGCTTCCGACAACAGAGCCGTGTAGCTTAAGGGGCAAGTTGCGGCATTATTTTGCAGGGTTTGTAGATAAAAAAACTCCCATTCTTCGGGCATACCACCCGTGTCTCTAAATCCGATTTTACTCGGCCAGCAACTGGTTAATGCCATGAACAGCAATGCAATCAGAGAGAATTTCATTCGGCTAAATTATATTCTTTTATCTTTCGGTAGAGCGTTCGTTCAGAAATCCCCAATTCTAAGGCCGCATATTTGCGTTTTCCTCTATGTTTTTCCAAGGCCTTTAATATAAGTTCTTTCTCCCGTTCTTCCAGCGATAGAGATTCCTCAAATTCTTCGTGTAAAACAAAGGAGTCCTCGTTCTCAATAAATTCGTTTTCAAGGGATTCTATGCCCGGAGCAGGGAGCCCTTTAGTTGGGGAAACATTCCCATAATCTTGATATAGCTTGTCCATTACAGCATGTTGGTCTGCAGAGAGCTGAATGTTTCCGGATTGACTTAATAGCTCCACTACCAATTTCTTCAAATCGCTTAAGTCTTTTTTCATATCGAACAAGAACTTATACATTAACTCTCGTTCTGATATCGACTCTTGACTCGTTTCATTCAATAGCGCCGGGCTTTGTTCTTGTGGCTGTGGAAGATAGCTCCGCAGTAGTAGTCCGTCGATGTTTCGCTCCGTTTCTATGATACTTATTTGTTCAACGGTATTTTTTAGTTGGCGAATATTTCCTGGCCACGCATACTGCGATAGGGTTTCAATGCCGTCTTGTGTTAAACGAATGGCAGGCATTCGATATTTATCAGCAAAATCGCTGGCAAATTTTCTAAACAATAAATGAATGTCTTCTCCGCGTTCCTTCAGGGCGGGCAGTTGAATTGGAATCGCACTCAAGCGATAAAATAAATCCTCTCGAAACTTCCCTTTGGCAATGGCGCGTTGCATGTTCTCATTGGTAGCCGCAACCACTCGAACGTTAGTTTTTATTGATTTTGAGGCGCCAACACGAAGAAATTCACCAGTTTCTAGCACCCGTAACAGGCGTACCTGGGTTTGCATGGGTAATTCGGCCACTTCATCCAAGAATATTGTGCCTCCATTGGCCACTTCAAAATACCCTTGCCTACTTCCTGAGGCTCCTGTAAACGAACCTTTTTCGTGTCCGAATAATTCTGAATCTATGGTTCCTTCAGGGATTGCACCGCAGTTAACAGCGATATATTCCTTGTGTTTCCGGGCACTCAATTGGTGAATTACCTGAGGAATGATTTCTTTTCCCGTTCCGCTCTCCCCGGTAACCAGCACTGATAAATCCGTAGGTGCGACTTGAGAAGCGATTTCTAAGGCCCGATTCAGTGGAAATGCATTTCCAACAATCCCGAATCGCTGTTTGATTTGTTGAAGGTTCATGGATTTCAAGTTAAAGAATCAATTCACCGAATAATGTCGCTGAGGTACATCCGGTAATTTTTACCTGTACATAGGTTCCTTTCTCTGCCCCCTTTCGGTCAAAAACAACCATGGAATTCATAGAGTTTCTTCCGCAATACTGCAGTGCAGAACGCTTAGAGGGCCCCTCCACTAATATTTCTTGAACAGCGCCAATTTGTTGTTCGTTTGCCTGTAGGCTATGCGCCGTTTGTAATTCAATAATTTCTGTTAGACGTCTGCTTTTCGTTGCTTCAGGCACATCGTCCTCAAATTTTCGTTCTGCCAGTGTTTTGGGACGCTCAGAGTATTTGAACATGTAGGCGTAGTTAAATTTCACCTGTTCCATCAAACGAATGGTTTGCGCATGTTCCTCATCAGTTTCGCTACAAAAACCCGTAATGATGTCAGTAGAAATTGCGCAGTTCGGAATTATGCGGTGTATAGCCTCGATGCGGTCTAAATACCACTCCCGAGAGTATCCTCGATTCATTCGATACAATACCTCGGTATTTCCAGATTGAACAGGTAAATGAATGTAGTTGCACACATTATGATTCGATGCAATTACTTCAAGAACTTCGTTGGTCATGTCTTTTGGATGTGAGGTGCTGAACCGTACACGCAGCATGGGAGAAACATTTGCCACAGCTTGTAACAACTGGGCAAAATTCATAGGCGCTTCCGCTTCATTTTTAAGTTCACCTTTGGAACTTAGATTCCATCGATAACTATCCACGTTTTGCCCCAACAACGTTACTTCTCGATATCCTTTTTCGAAGAGATCATGGCATTCCGCAAGGATAGATTTTGGATCTCTTGACCGCTCCCTCCCTCGAGTAAAAGGGACTACGCAAAAGGAACACATGTTATCACAACCCCGCATAATGGTGACAAAAGCTGAAATCCCCCCTTGATCTAAACGAACTGGAGCAATGTCTGCATAGGTCTCTTCTCTAGACAGTAATACATTTACTGCTTTCTGTCCAGTTCCAACCTCGGTTATTAAATTCGGTAAGTCGCGGTACGCATCCGGTCCGGCTACGATGTCCACCAATTTTTCTTCTTCGAGTAAATTTTTTTTGAGCCGTTCCGCCATGCATCCCAGAATTCCAACTACCAATTCTGGATTTTGTTGTTTGTGATGCTGAAATTCAGTTAAGCGGTTTCTTACGCGCTGCTCTGCATTTTCCCGAATAGAACAGGTGTTGATCAGCACCAAATCTGCTTCGGCAATGTTTCGTGTCGTGGAATAACCATCTTGGGCAAGGATTGATGCAACCACCTCACTGTCAGAGAAATTCATTTGACACCCGTAACTTTCAAGGTATAGTTTCTTGGTCGAATGCATGGGGTCAGTCGTAATCTGTGTTAATACCTCGCCTTGACGCGCTTCATTCAGTGGTTCCTTGGATGTATGTTCTTGCTGCATGATGCAAATTTACCACAATTCAACATAGTGTCAAAATGTCATGTTTTAATCTATCGAAGGGTGTATGAAAAAAATATCTATGCCCTTAACCATAGGTTAAAGAAGATGCCCCGAAAATATTTGGGAAAAACATTCCGCACATTGCGTGGTTTTAGTTATAAATTTGTCACAAATATTTACATCCATGTCAAAAAACTTAGTCATCGTTGAGTCTCCTGCAAAAGCCAAAACAATAGAGGGGTATTTAGGTGCTGATTACACCGTTAAATCCAGTTTCGGTCACATTCGCGATTTAGCGAAAAAAGGCTTGTCGGTGGAAATAGACAACGAGTTCATTCCAAATTACGAAGTGCCTGCCGATAAAAAATCATTGATTACTGAGTTGAAAAAGTTAGCGAAGGATGCAGAATTTGTATGGCTAGCAACGGATGAGGACCGCGAAGGGGAAGCGATTTCTTGGCATTTATTTGAAACGCTTGGATTGAAATATGAAAATACGCATCGCATTACGTTCAATGAAATCACGAAAACTGCGGTCCAGAAAGCCATTGCTAGGCCGCGTAAAATCGATCAGGATTTAGTAGATGCCCAGCAGGCGCGAAGAATTCTAGACCGTATTGTAGGGTTTGAATTATCTCCTGTGTTGTGGAGGAAAGTACGCCCAAGCTTGTCTGCCGGTAGAGTTCAATCGGTGGCGGTGAGGCTAATCACGGAGAGGGAAGAGGAAATACAATCCTTTATGACATCCGCATTTTTCAAAACGATCGCGAGTTTAAAGGCAACCCATGGGGCTCTAAGCGCTGAGCTAGACCATAGTTTTGAGGATGCGCAACACGTGGAAGAGTTTTTAAATGAAATGAAAGGGCGGGATTTAACCGTTGATTCCATTGAAACAAAACCGAGTAAAAGGACACCGTCTGCACCATTTACCACCTCTACCTTACAACAAGAAGCATCTATTAAACTTGGTTATTCGGTTTCTCGCACCATGTCTGTTGCTCAAAAACTTTATGAATCAGGGCACATAACCTACATGAGGACCGATTCAACAAATTTATCAGAAACGGCATTAAACGGCGCTGCTGCAGAAATCATTTCCTCTTATGGGGAGGATTATTCTAAGCCAACAAAATATGCAACAAAATCAGCGTCGGCACAGGAAGCCCACGAAGCCATAAGGCCTTCAGATTTTGGTGCCATACAGGTTTCAGACAATCGTGATGAACAAAAACTCTATGACTTAATTCGAAAAAGAACCTTAGCGAGCCAGATGGCGCCTGCTCAGTTAGAGAAAACCACGGTAAAACTCTCTGGCGCACCAAATCAACACCTGTTTACTGCAAGGGGTGAAGTGATTGTGTTTGACGGATTTCTTAAGGTTTATGCGGCAAGTTCCATAGACGAAGACGAAGAAGAAGAGGGCTTACTTCCAAAATTAACCAAAGGCGAACGCCTATTAGTATCAGGAATCACCTCAACACAGCGATTTACTCGTGGTCCTTCACGGTATTCTGAAGCGAGCTTGGTGAAGAAAATGGAAGAGCTTGGAATTGGTCGACCATCGACCTATGCACCAACCATTTCAACCATTCAAAAACGGGGGTATGTTGCCAAAAATGAAAGCGACGGGGTACAACGGCCCTATGTTCAAATTTTATTGGAAAAGGATCAGTTAAGGGTGAATAACCTCATGGAAACTACGGGGGCAGACAAGAACAGGTTAGTGCCCACGGACATCGGGGTGTTGGTGACTTCCTTTTTGGAAAAGCAATTTGCAAAAATAATGGACTATCAGTTTACGGCTCAAGTAGAGGAGGCCTTTGATGAAATTGCTCAAGGAAAAGTGAAATGGAATGAAATGCTTAAAACATTTTATACCCCCTTCCACGCAACGGTCGAGGAAACCATGGAAAATTCAGGACGGGTTACCGGAGAGCGCGCCCTGGGAGTTGATCCAAAAACCGGGAGAAAAGTAATTGCCCGCATGGGTAAATTTGGGGCAATGATACAAATTGGTGATGAGCAAGCGGATGGTGAAAAACCACTATTTGCCTCCTTGATGAAAACCCAAAGCATTACTACGGTTTCATTGGAAGAAGCGATGGAATTATTCAAATTACCTAGAATAGTTGGGGAGTTAGAAGGGGAGGTGGTAAAAGTAAATGTTGGAAGATTTGGTCCTTACGTGCAGTTGGGTAAAATATTTGCATCTATTCCTAAAGATGAGGACATCATGGAGCTAAGTTTTGAACGTGCGGTAGAATTAATTCAAGAAAAGAAGACCAGTGCAGCAAACAATACCTTGCGCGCCTTTGAGGAGCGTCCAGATGTATTGGTGTTGGTAGGTAAGTACGGCCCGTATTTAAAAATCGGAAAGGACAATTTTAAGCTTCCAAAAGATGTTGAGCCCAGCGCACTTACCTTAGCTGAGTGCTTAAGTATCGCAGAAAACCAACCGGCCAAAGCCAAGAGGCCTTTCAAAGGAAAAAAATAGTAATTTAGACAAAAAATGCAGCGATGAGCGGCACGGTAAATAAAGTAATTTTGATCGGAAACCTGGGTAAAGACCCTGAGGTTCGCCACTTTGAGAACGGCGGTGTTCTAGCCTCTTTCCCCTTGGCAACCTCGGAATCTTATACTGACCGTGAAACCGGTGAGAAAAAAGAGCATACGGATTGGCATGATGTGGTTCTTTGGCGAGGTCTTGCCGAAGTGGCTGAAAAATATCTTCACAAAGGCACCAAAATTTATGTAGAAGGAAAATTGAAAAAACGCTCCTATCAAGACCGCGAAGGCGTAACAAGGTATGCCGTAGAAATTGTAGGCGAAGAACTCACGATTCTCTCCAGAGCTGATTCAGAGCAGCACATAAAGTCCCCGTATCGAAAAGAGCCCATAATTAATCCCTCACCGCTTGTGGAATTTAAACCCAACCCCGAAGATGAATCCCCTTTTTAATTTATAGGCATGCCCGATCCCTCCCCCATAAGGCCCTTGTTGGCCCAAGTATCCTGGACGAACACGGAGACCACGTATTCGTCTATTATTGTTCTTTTGCTCATTTTAGCGGCAATTACTACAAGTTCGGAATCCGCTTTTTTCTCATTGAATCCTCAAGAAAAAGACCGCCTAAAATCAGAAAACTCCAAGATTTCTGGGATAATTTTAGACTTACTATCTAAGCCTCGCGAACTCATCGCCTTACTTTTGATTTCTATCAATTTCGTCAATGTGGGTATCGTTATATTGTCCACGCTGATTCTGAATAAAATGATGGATGGTTACAGCGAAGTATCTAAACTCTTGGTGGAAATTTTCGGAATCACCTTGTTGATTTTAATCACAGGCGAAGTAATTCCGAAGATTTATGGCGCAAATAATGCGTCAAAAGTTACGCGGTTTATGGCCTTGCCAATTGATGTGATTCGCAGAACTCCTCCCATCTCTTGGTTGAAATCCCTGTTGGTTAACGGTACAAACTTTATCGGTAGAATTGGCGGAAAACATGTACGAATTTCTTCTGATGAATTGGAACAAGCCATTGCCATTACAACGGACGATAATTCGTCATCCGATGAGCAGAAGTTATTGGAAGGAATCGTTAAGCTTGGAAAAACGGAGGTGGTACAAATCATGACCCCAAGAATTGAGATGTCCTCCATTCCTAGCAATATACCTTTTTCCGAAGTTATTGAGTTCGTATTGGAGTTTGGGTATTCACGAATTCCAATCCACAAAGAGAGCGCAGATAATGTCATTGGGATCTTATACATTAAGGACCTATTGCCTCACTTAAAGCAATCGGATGAGTTTCAATGGCTGGATTTAATGCGTAAGCCATTTTTTGTGCCTGAAAACAAAAAGATTGATAATCTATTACAAGAATTTAGAAGCATGAAAATGCACCTGGCAGTGGTGGTTGATGAATATGGGGGAGCCAGCGGAATTGTTACGCTAGAGGATATTTTGGAGGAAATTGTTGGCGACATTACCGATGAATTTGATGACGATCAAGTGGAGTATAAACGCATGGAGGATGGAAGTTTTGCATTTGAAGGCCGAACATCCTTGAAAGATTTCTACAAAATAATGGATATTGATGGTGATGAATTTGAGCGTGTAAAAGGCGACGCAGAAACAATTGGTGGG
>Ga0209107_10002489_pt1 | contig 10243 bp, 20 predicted proteins | sample LakErihyJuly2011_2_FD_187460 | JGI IMG/M metagenome (GOLD analysis project Ga0209107, IMG submission 187460) | Freshwater microbial communities from dead zone in Lake Erie, Canada - CCB hypolimnion July 2011 (SPAdes) (version 2) | ecosystem: Environmental > Aquatic > Freshwater > Lentic >... | reverse complement strand
CGATCGACGTCCATGCTTGCCCTGGAGCCATGAGTGTCTCTGCGACATCCCATGCTCCGTTCTGAAAGTCATTGCGCCCGAGTAGGTCGGGCATCGCAAGAGTGCTCACTTGAGCACCTTGTCAATGGCGATCGCGTCAAGTACTGCTTGCGCAAGTTTGTCGCCGAACACGATGTTGGCTGCACGAACTTGATCGCCGAGTCCTTTGCGTAGTTTGTCAAAGGATTGAAACTGACGGAGCGAGATACGACGTTCACCGAGATCAGACGCACGGCGTGCGTAGTCGCGCAAGTCATACGAAAGTGTGGCCAATGCGTCGGGGTGTGGTTCGTTGATCCTGATGCGAACGGGGAAGCGATCAACGAGAGCCTCGGGGAGATCTCTCATGTCTTCACAGTTCGTGGTGCAGACAACGCTGTATCCGTCGGTCGGCTTGATGTTGCCATTGAGTCCAGGGTGTTCAAGGTGAATTGACTCTGGTGTGTCGGTGACGGCAAGCAAGGTCGCAAGCACGTCGCCTGAAGCTTTGTCTACTTCGTCAAGAACGAGTCGTCCTCCGCCGCGGAGAGCCTGTGTAGCTCCTCCGTCGCGCCAGATCCACTCGCTGTCGCCAGCAGGGAGCCAGTGACCTGTTACGTCGGCAGTTGTCATGTCGTCGGTGCAGTTCACTCGCCACGCTCCTGCGGAGACGTTGCCGTAGTTGAGTCCAGCGAAAGTCTTACCGACTCCTGGCGGCCCGAATAGGATCAGGCGATCGACGCCGGCGTTCAGCACATCTTGTGCGTCTTGCCAGCATTTGGGTAATTGTGTGGTGGTTGATGTTGTCATGGCGACCTCCTTAGGTCTTCGTGGTGATGGATTAGATTATGGCACAAGAGTGTGCGCTGTGTCAAGTCTTTGCAGGCATCGTTCTAACGACACCCTCGGGGCCAGTCAATACGATCTCGCCCTTCGCCCATAGATCGGACTTCTGTGCGGAGTCCAGGATCATGAACATCGCTGCGAACGTCGCTTCGGTGTCGTCAGGTTCGTGGATCGTGATCGTGTTGCTTCGTGATCCGAGCGTGGCGGTTATCTGGTAGGCGTTCATTAGTTCTCCTCATCGTCTTCGTCGTCTTCGTCGGCGACAATGCCTTCGGATCCGATGTTGGTGAAGTAGGTGATGATGCCCATACCGAGCGAGTCGGTTCTGAGTGAATCAACAAGATCCGATGCGAGATCGTAATCCTGCTGCGCAAGAACGATCAGGAATCGTGCTGAGTCGCGTTCGCTTCCGGAAACGCCCAGGCACGATGATCCGTACATTGCTCGGCCCGAGTAGGACCTGAGCTCGATGTCTGCTTGAAACGCTGCTTCGTTGATGATGTTTGCTTGTTGTGTGGTGAGTGTCTTCATAGGTGCCTCCTCGGCTGTTGTGGTGATGAATACATTGTGGCACACGGGTGTGTCACGTGTCAAGCCTTTCGGCTCGGGACGATGAGCGTGGTGGCGGCCCATCGTCCCGACCGATTAGATCTTCGGCTTCTTGCTCTTGGCAGTGATGCGAAGTGAGTCGGCAACTGGCGAGAGTGATGTCACCTTGTCTGCGTCGTCCTTGCTGATCTGATTAGAAGCGACGGCACCCTTGAATGCTTCAAGATCGACAGTGCGCTTCGTAACATTGTCTAGAACCTTTGCAGGGACGATCTCGGCGAGTGCTTCAACGTCTACTACAAGGCGACCATCGGAGTGAACGATAGTGACCGTGGTTCCGTCGGCGAGTTCAACGCTGTCAAGGCCCGATGCGATCAGTGCGTTGATTGCATCTTCCTGGGCGCGCTTGTTCGCTTCCTTGGCTTCCTTCTCGGCGATCTTCGCAAGTACGGCTGCTTGTGCCGCATACTTTGCGAGATCCAGGGCTTGTGTCTGTGTGGTGTTTGCTGTTGTCATAGTGACCTCCTCGGTCGTTTGTGGTGATGTGGTAAGTGTGTCAGATAGGTGTGTCATGGTTGCCTCCTTGGCGTTCGTGGTTGATGTGTACATAGTGACATAGGGGTGTGACACGGTTATTCCTCGTCCTCATCCTCGTCGTCGTCCGATCCTGCGCATTGGCTGATCAAGCTCACGAACCCATCGTTGCGATCGTTCTTGTCGTGCCAGACGGCTGAGATGAACTTCAAGGGGCAGGACTCGTCGTACCATTCTTCTAGGGTCGCAAGCATCGCTGCAGGTGATGAGTGGATGCTCTCCACAACTGCGGGCTGATAGTTCGTGCGAAAGAAGTACGCCTCGTCCTCGTCCATTGCGAGATAGATCTTGTGGCATTCGTCGAACGCGATCAGAACTGCGTCCTGGACGTACTCTTGAACTGCTTCCCATCCTTCTTCAAGGTTGTCGCTGTTGTGTGGTGTGTAGTCGGTGAGTTTCTTCATGGTTGCCTCCTTGGCGGTGTGTTGTGGTGATGGATACATAGTGACAGAAGGGTGTGACATGGTTATGCGAGCTCTCCGGTTTCAAGCCATCCTGGCCCGTTGCCTTCAGGGTCTTGCATAACGACGACGAGCGAGTTGTCGGTGAACACGATGACGATCGTTTCGTCTGCGTCGTAGTGTTCCCATCCGAAGTCCTCCAGATCGGCTTTGCCGAGTGTGGTGATCTTCTTGATCGTCTTGCCTTCTAGTGCTGCGAAGTAGTGCTTCTTTGTTTGTGTCTCTGTTGCCATAATGGGCTCCTTAGTTCGTGGTGATTACTTGACATAGACATAGTGACACGTGGGTGTAGCACGTGTCAAGTCAATGTCCGATGTCGGGATTCAAGCCCCCTCTAAATACTTGACAAGTGACACACCCCTATGCCACTATGTATCTATCAACCACGAAGACCCCAAGGAGGTCCCTATGAAGACAGACACGAAACACCAACACGCGATCAAGCTCGTGTTCACAAGCAGCCGAGAGCTCACCAACGATGAGATCGAACACCTCATCGGGCGACTGCTCCTGGAGCTTGAAGAACCCGCCGCAACCGACACCGACGGCTTCTCATGCGACGCTGACTTCTCAACCGAGAACGTCCAGCACGCCTACGAGAACCTCACACTCGTCCCCGCCGATGAACGCATCGTCGGATCAATCAACCAGTTCCCCGCCCGCTAATCAGCGGCCCAACCACGAAGGATCAACGTCATGAACGTCCCTCATATCTGCCCACGTTGCAACGACAACTGGATCCCCAACAACCGTGACCCTGGGAAATACCCCGGAGCACTCTCCCGCGCCGACAACAAGACCGAGATCTGTTCTCCGTGCGGCGAAGCGGAAGCTCTCCAGGACTGGGAAGGCGGCGGTTGCACGTCGACCGATCGCTGGCCCGTTGCGTGACACCCAGCGACCCTGAGGTAAACCCGCCGGTCACGCGGCTCAATCGTTATCTTCCGAACACCAGGGAAGAGGAGCTCGCGTTCAAGTGGCTGCTTCATTTCCACAGCGTTCGAGCGATACTCGTTTGTGCGTACTACGTCCAGAAAGAGAAAGAGTTCCAGAAGCAGCTTGACCGCGAGTCACGGGGCGAATAGTCTCTGGATATGACAGATCCCTGGCGTGACTCCCCATATCGCTGCGAAGTGTGCGGCTACGGGTTGAACATCAACGACCCTGGCGTTTGCCGGCGCATGACTGGGTGGTTCAAGAAGGACTCCCAGACGATCCGAAAGGCTGGGCCGCCGACTGCGTATGCCCATTTCATTTGCCTGGATACCAGACAGGGTTTAGAAGTTACCCAGGGAACGTTGTTCTAGTAACGCTGTAAAGGTCGCTTGCGCGGATCACCGTGAAGGCTTTCGAGGTGTTCCTGGTACAAGATCTCCTCATCGGCTGCGACCATAGGAACCATCTCCCGATCCCAGTCGTCGTCTTCGATGTGTTGTAGAGCTGACCAGACCTTCATGTACACGTGAGCTCGTTTGGCATCGAGATTGCCGATGCGCGTCTTGAAGTTCGTGTAGTCGATCGCCATTGCCTGATCGGCGAGGTAGCGACCCCATTCGGCCTTGTCCATGAATACACGGTACGGATAATCGGCTGACGTCATCGCATGAATACGACCCGTCTCGTAGCCGGCGTCACGTACACGCCTTAGATCGTCGGCGTCCCTGGCGCGCACGAGTACCGTGCTGCCTTTCGGATCGTCTCTGTGCGCTACTGCGCTGAAATAGCCATGTTGGGTTGTTGTCCACATAATTGGTCTCCTTGTGTTGTTGTTGGTTGTGTGCAGGCAAGGCAATAGGTCCAGCCTTTCGACCAGACCCCATCGCCCTTCCAGACCCACTCACCGCATTTGCGGCAGTTCGTGTTGTTGTAGTTGTAATGACGTTGCATTAGAACCAGCAGACCGATCCGTCTGCCTTCTCTGCGACCCAGTTGAGCCACCATGCTGCGTACTTCGCTTCAATGATGGTGTCATCGTCTGCGCCGGCTTCGTATTCTTCGGTGATGCGATACTCAATGATTGACTCGTCAAAGATACTGGCGAGATCAGCACAGTCCTGCGCGGACTTCTCCGTGCCGTCTTCATTATCTCCGTAGAACGACACGCTGCCGTCTTCGTCGTAGTGGCCGAGGCGTTCTAGTAGGTAGTTGCCGTACTTGCCTCTGTACCAGCACGACGTGCCGAAGATGCCAGATACTTGACCGCCTCTGAGTCCTGAGGCTTCGTAGTCGTTCTTCCAGGTGCAGCCACCGCACTCGGCGGTCTTGTCACAGTTGATTGTGGTGAGTACCGTGCCGTTCTCGTCGGTGAGCGGTGTGCCGTCGGTGGTGAGTCTCGGTTCGAGGACTGCTGTCCCCTGAGTCTTGCATGGGTAATTCTTTGGAATGTTGTCTAGGCCCATAGTGCCTCCTTGTGTGTTGTGGTGAACGTGTAAATAGTACTAGGTGTGATACACCCGTGTCAAGTCTTACTGGATCAAGCTTTGCTTGTGCTTGTCGTAAAGCTCTTCGGGATCAAGGTTCGCAAGGTGGTCACCGAGTCCGAACTGGAGACGGCCCCGACCAGGAACGATTGCTTCGCCCCATAGATCGCCGTCTTCGCCCATCATCACCCAGTATGCCTGGTGCTTGATGACTTCGCCGAGAGCGTTCCACATCGGTTCCCATGATGAGCCGATCTTGTCGCCGCCCCAGCACCCGATGACTATGTCTCCGTTGTCTTGTTCCTCAACGTCCTCAAAGCCGTAGTCCCGTAGAACTTCCATGACGGTCTTGGTTGTGTGGAAGGCGTTGCGTGTGCGAACGGCTTTCATTTCGCCACACCATGAGATGTGGCCGCCGATGCCGGTTTCGGCTTCGACTCTGTCTAGCAGAAGATCAAACGTGTGAATGTCCTCTCGCTTGATCGTGAGTGGTTGTGTCTGTATTGACTGTGCTGAATATCCCATAATGGTCTCCTTGTGGTTGTGGTGGTAATTGAATAGTGGCAGAAGGGTGTGTCAGGCTTGTGCGAACCGCACAGCCCATAACCTTGTTGGTCGTCCTGGCGCGCCGTCCGAGAACGCTTCGTTCACGAGAACGATCCGACCTTGATCGGCGAGAGTTTCCAGCCGGCGACCCGTGTTGGAACGATCCCAGCCGAGCACGTTGGCGATCTGAGCGGTTGAGGATTGTCCTAGCTCGCAAAGGGCGAGGAACAAAGCCTCATGCTTAGGTGATGATGTGTTGAGTAGTGCTACTACTTCTGATCGTGTGTATGTCTTGGTGAACCGTTTCATAGGTGACCTCCTGGTCGTTGTGGTGATATCTACATTATTGCACAGGGGTGTATCACGTGTCAAGTCAATCCTCACAACGTCAATAACTTGACAATGACACACCCTTATGTCACTATGTACTTATTCACCACGACAGACCAGGAGGTCCATTATGAATACACACACACATAAGAACAGAACAGAGATAGCAACTCTGATCCATGAGCAGATGATGAAGGCCCGCCCTACATTTGAGCTCTCGACCGCTGGCGTGTTCGCCATCGTTGATCGGGGCGGCGAGGACTACGAGATCGTAGAACTTGTACGGCACGCCGATGTGTACGAAGCAATCACGGAAGCCATCTTTGCCGATTACGACTATGACGGGATCACCGTTGGGTACGCACTTGAAACGACAGGCTGGGCCGCACCACTCAACAATGATGGTGAAGTCACAGGGGGAGCACCTAGCGCACACCCTGAACGCCGTCGCGTACGCCTCACAGCAATCAACCTCGCCAATGTTGGGGCGGCAAGCGTGCTGGAGTTTGCAGACGATCCAGGCGAACTCATCACCGATCAAGGTGAAGCAACGGGATCACTAGCCGTAGATCTCTCACGTCTAACATCATCACGCCTCGCCGAGTAACACTCACTAACCACTAGACACGCAAGGCCCACCCCGATACAATCTTGGGGTGGGTTCTCGCATAGTTCAATCCGGGGGCAGCCAACTGATCCTCGCCGACGACCATCTAGTCCTTGACTTCCCCTACGACGCCACCCAGGTGAGCGAAGTAAAGAAGCTCTACGGCGCGAAGTGGGACAAAGTAGCAAGGGTCTGGCGATTGCCGATCCAGGCAGTCACGGAAGCACGTGAGTTCGCAACGCGGCACAACTTCTGGGTCTCCCCGGAGATCCTTCGTTTCGACCTACCAGAACCCATAGCTGGAGGCGTGACTGGCAAGCGCCGAAGGCTGCGCATCGCCGGTGAGAAGCTGCTGATCGAGTTCGGTTACGACCAACTGATCGCGGAAGCGGCCCGGAAGACCCCAGGGGTCGAGTGGGATCGCCAGACGAAGACGTTCTCAGCGCCGCTCAGCGCCGTAGTCCCAGTCGCGACGCTCTGCCGGAAGTTCTCCTTCAACATCGAGCCTGGAGTCGAAGAACTCGAAGCTCTGGAGTCACGGCACACCAGCAGCATGGTCGAGGCCAGCCGCGCGCTCGACGCCCAGCTCGACGTCACCGGCATCGAAGGTGAGCTGAAGCACTTCCAGCGCGCAGGAATAGCTTACGCGCTCGAGACCCGACGCTGCTTCATCGCGGACGACATGGGTACTGGGAAGACAATCCAGGCTTTGGTAGCTCTCGAAGCCGCAACACAGCAAGGCGTGACTGCATGGCCAGTCGTTGTTGTGTGTCCGGCAACCCTGGTGTTGAACTGGCAGCGCGAAGCCGGCAAATGGCTGCCTCACCGGACGTCCCGGGTTCTTCAGGGCCGCAAAGATCCAGGCGACATCGCCGGCATCGACATCATTATCGTCGGTTGGCCGAACGTGTCGGCCCACGCGGAGCTGCTTTCCGGCTATTCGAGCTACATCTTCGATGAGAGTCACGCAGCAAAGAACTACGAAGCCGCTCGAACAAAGGCAGCAATCAAGATCGCGAAGAAGGCCCCAGGGCTTGTTCTTTGTCTTACTGGGACTCCGATCACGAACCGACCAGCTGAGTACGCCGCGCAACTCGAGATACTGGGCCGACTAAACGACTTTGGTGGACGTTGGGCCTTCTACAAGCGCTATTGCAATGCCTTCCGTGACCGGTGGGGTCAATGGCATCTCGAAGGTGCAGCGAACCTCGACGAACTAAACGAGCGTCTGCGCGCCCAGTGCTACATCCGTCGAACAAAGGCCGACGTGATGCCAGAGCTTTCGCCGATCGAGATCGCAACTCGCCTGGTAACGCCAGACCCGAAGATCATGGTCGAGTACCGCAAGGCCGAGAACGACATCGTCAAATACGCAGCAGATCGAGCAGCTGAGATCGCTCGAGAGCTGGGGAAACCTCCCGGTCACGCAGCAGTACGCGCACGTTTCGCTGCTGAGTCGAACGAACACCTGGTCAGACTTGCCGCGCTGCGTCGAATTGCGGCCCGATCGAAGATGGACGCCGTCGCGGAACTAGTCGAAGAGCTCGTCGAGTCGGGTCGAAAGGTTGTTCTGGCGGCCCATCACCGGGAAATTGTTGGCGCGCTGGCCGAGAAGTTCGGCGGCCTGAAGATCCAGGGCGGCATGGACGTCGCTGCTGTCGAAGAGGCGAAGTCACGCTTCCAAACGTTGTCCGTCGAGGAAGCTCCAGTGATAGTGCTCAGCGTGACTGCTGCCGCGACCGGCCACACATTGACAGCTTCCCAGGACGTTGTGTTCGTCGAAGAACCGTGGACTCCCGCGGATGTTGATCAGATAATTTCCAGGTGCCACAGAATGGGCCAGGAAGGATCGGTGACTGCGTGGTTCTTGATGTCGGCTGGCACGGTGGACGAGAAGGTTCACGAACTCGTTGCGTCAAAGAGGGCAGTCACACGGGCGGCCATTGACGGCGGAACGGTGGACGGTGAAGGTGGGTCGGTTGCTTCCGACCTCCTCCTGAGTCTCCTCGTTTAGTCTTCGCTCCAGACGTCCTCGCCTGCGATCAGCGACAACGATGATCCGTCATCCCACTTGACCGAGATGGTCACATCGCCCCAAGGGTCAATGGAGCGACGCACGAGAGTGCCTTGAGAGCCTCTCTGGAGCTTCGTGTAGGGATCGTTAGTGGACACGAGGGTAATCCTCGTCAGAACGGTCTGAGTGGCACTCATGACTGCTCCTCAACTTCCCACGGACTGTCCCAGCCGACTGAGCCGTCTAGGTCTTTCGTCTTTAGGTCGTCGTCGTCGAACGAGTCGTAGATGTCAAGTGCGGCCTCCTCGGATTCCGCCTCCACTTCGTACTCGTGGTTGATGTTCTCTGTAACTTTGATGATGTATTTCTTCATGTCAGCCCTCCTGGATGTCTGTTATTAGTTCGTCTACTGCGTTCTTGATTTCGTTCTTGAGTCCGTCTCGGCACTCACGCCACACATAATCGGTGATGATGGGAAGTTGCTTCCACTTGTCTCGCCCACCCTTGAGAACGCCCTCGTGGCACAGAACGCTGATAGCGAATGCGAAGTCGTCGTACGACCCCGTCTGTACTGCTGAGGCCATCTGGAGCCGTGTGATCGCAACGATGGTGCGCGAATCTTCGTTAGTGAGTTTGCCGAGTGCGGCATCTTCGTCGTTTATGAGGCGAGCAATTCGAGAGACGTTCTTACTTGTCTCTTTCATGATGTTCTCTATTTCTTGCTGAATCTGATCTTCATTCATAGGTGACCTCCTTGGTCGTTTGTGGTGTGTATTCATTGTGGCACATCCGTGTATTACTTGTCAAGTATTGACGGGTCTACACAATAGTTCTTGCCGTTCCAGTCGGATACGACTTTGCCGTCACACTCTGCGTAGAAACGGATTTCGTCTTTGACGAGAGTTCCGATTAGCACGAGCAGCATTCCGATAATGATTCCGATAATGATGTTGATGTTGTCTTGTTTCTTCATAGTGACCTCCTAGGTCGTTCGTGGTGATGAGTACATAATGGCGTAAGGGTGTTACAAGGTTTAGATCTCGGTGAGATCGTTGTAGGTAGATCCTGCGTGTTGGTCGTGCCAAGCAGTTCCGATTTCGACTTCTGTGACGTTCACTCCGAACCAGGCGATGATCGTTTGTATCGTCCAAGGCTTTCCGTCTTCGTCTCGTGCATCACGAAGGTCAAGGTATTCCGATGCTTGCGCGAGTGCTAGTCGTGCGGCCCCTTGAGCTGTCTCTGCGATTGCTGTGACTGGTTCGTAGATTTCTGTTACTTGTGCGATGAATACTTTCATGGCTGACCTCCTTGGTCGTTGTGGTGATGTATCCACTATGACATAGGGGTGTATCACTTGTCAAGTATTGGACGTCCACCCCTCTGACTTGACACCTGACACACCCATGTGCCACTATGTATGTACACCACGAACGAGGAGGTTCCTATGGAACGAGAAGTAACGATCACAGAACACACAACCTGCGGCTACGAGTATGAGATCTCAGATGCCAAGACGGGACAGTCGCTTTCAGGACGGATGTTCTGGTGCGATGAAGACGAAGAAGACGAAGACATTCGCTTCGGAGGGTTCGCCTACCACCGAGCCAAGTGCGCCAAGAACGGACTCAAAGTCGTCGAAGAAGTGTGGTCATGAAGACCCCGAAACCGAAACGACGTCCAGCACGATGGGATCAGAACGAGGCGCAAGGCTTTCGGGACGGTTGCCGTCGCCGTGCGTCCACCTTCACCGATCAACGCAAAGAGCTTTCGCGACGGGCCTGCCGCGGGATCATCCTGGATTAGTCCCGTGACTGCCGACTTCTAAGGCCGGACAGCAGCCTTTCTGGCGCGAGCAACA
>Ga0209107_10002488_pt1 | contig 10245 bp, 8 predicted proteins | sample LakErihyJuly2011_2_FD_187460 | JGI IMG/M metagenome (GOLD analysis project Ga0209107, IMG submission 187460) | Freshwater microbial communities from dead zone in Lake Erie, Canada - CCB hypolimnion July 2011 (SPAdes) (version 2) | ecosystem: Environmental > Aquatic > Freshwater > Lentic >... | reverse complement strand
TAAAAAAAAAATATTTTTAATTAAAAAATAATAATAAAAAAAAAACACGAATTTTATTATTATATATAAGCTGTGGGGAAACCCCAGCTATTTATTTATTCATTTATTTATTTTTAATTTTTATAAATAAAGATATTTTTTATATTTTATAAATTTTTTAATAATATAAAAAATTAGTAAAATAAGGATTTTATAAATAAATAAATTCTTATCACAATATATCGATGATTTCCACTAAGGTAGATTTGTTTACCCTTAGATACTGTTCAATCATGTTTAAATCTTCTTCCGGATCCTCCATAATCTCCTCAATGTTAAAGGGAATCTAAAATTCACAACTCTGCATGCATAGTTTTCCTTTCTTGATGCCTAGGATCACTCGTAGATCCTCTAATGATTCAGACATAAGTCTATTTCTATTATTTTGTATCCCAACCGTATATTTGTATGAAGCTGTAGGATCACTTATTTTAATATTCATCTAGTTGTGGTGGACTAGCACATAAAGAAAGCTAATGACCTTTTCAAAGATAAATTTTTCGGTTTCTAATGCGATATTTCCCGTACATAAAGGAACCACCTCCTTTGTCCAGAACTACGATAGGTCGGAAATTATATCAGGACAGTCATAGCATATCATGAAGGTCTTGACTAAATTACTCTTAACTAAACTCAGGTCGATTTCTTTTTTGGAGATCGACTTGTAGGCAAAGAACTCTCTGAAAGCTCTTAGTATGGGCAGGTTTTTCTTAGGAATTATGGATCTTTTCGGCATAATTATGATATCATCAATGTCTTTTTTCAGATATCCTTTTGTCTTGTCTTAATTAACCTTAAATCTCAAAGAAGAATGTATGTTTTGGCTGACCTTATTTGTTATTTTGCTGAAGAAGTCTATTTTAGTTTCCTTTAAGTTCGTTTAGTCTAGAGAGATACATGAGTTGGGATCACCACCTTCCAGTGGGACTATAACTTAGTGCTCGGATTTCAATTTACCAGGTTTCTAAGTATCAATCATGTCGTTTATCAATTTATCTAAATCTACTAAGGCAAAGCAGCAAGAAATCTCAAAGTCGCACTTAGTGGAGTCAGTATTACTCTTTTTTTTAGGTAAATAATGCAAAACAAACTCAAAAATCAAGTTAAGATTAGAATGTTATTTTTTCTTGAATTTATCGATTTTCACATAAATAATATTGTTGAAGTTTTCCCCATGGAACTCCCACCTGTCTTGTTTATCCTTCGACATCTTTGACTCTATGGTAGAGCTCCCATATATATATTTGTTTGTACTTTTATCATAAAAATTTACATACAATTTCTTGTATTTTAAATGGCTGCTAGGAATCAACTTTTCATCTGGAAAGGGAACTCCTACAGCGCAATCAAAGATTATTTCGAGAATCAAAACTTGATTCGGATTCATGGTTCTGTCTAGGACAGATAAATGTGAAGTTAATTTCAGATTCTTCTAGTATTTAATGTTCTTATACCCGGTTCCCATAACATTAATTACAGGCTTGAATGTGGAATGTGGCTGATTCAATCCTATCACATGTTAATTTCTTATATATGAATTTTTAAAATTCGTTGGCATTTTACTAAAAATATCATTCAAATCGGAAATACTCAACTTATTCTAACATCTAATCTGGAAAATTAAAAAAAATATTCTTAAATTACATTAATAATAGTCTGTTAAGCAATATTGCTGATGTTCGAGTTTTCCTCTTTTAGAGTAAGAAAGCTCATGAGCTCATCTATATCGATTTTGTCTGTTTTATTCTTATCAATTTCATTGAATAGTAGGTCTATCTCCTTCTCGGTAGAATTGTAGCCTAAATTTCTAAAAAGCTGACATAATTAATGCTTGGAGAGCGCTCTCTCATTCTTATCGTCAATTTTCCTGAATTCCCGACGAATATCGTCTTAGATGTCGGTTGCTTTCAACATTTCCTGCTTCATGCGGTCTTCCATAAGGAGGCGGAATTCGTCGTAGGTGATCGTTCCGTTACCGTTCTTGTCAAACCTTTCAAAGATTTTACCTATATCACCCTCTGAGATATTGGATCCAATTAATGCCAGCGCTTTTTTGAATTCATTTTTATCTATATCCCCACTATTATCAGTGTCAATCTAAGAGAAAAGATTGTGTATTTGCTCTTCTATTTCTTCGGGGATTCTAAAATTATCCTGGTTGTTAACTTTGTACTCTTACCTAGCATCCGGAAAGATTATTAGCATCTCATTAGTAGTTACATAATTGCTATCTATTTTTATTATGGGAAGGGTATTTGGGTTAGGGGTGAGTGGGGCGTGAGTGGGGCGTGCCCAAACATGGGAAGGGCTTAAAACTTACTATCTGCATCCATATAATGAAATAAACTCTCAGCCTCAGTAAAATCTATGAATGGGTTGGCTTTTTGGCAGAGATCTACAAAATTATGTTTCTATAACTTAGCATTCCCTTTATTGGATGGAAAAAAAATTTATATTAGTGCTAAGGTGTTCTTTTTGACTGATTCAAGTAGTTTTTCTTTGGCACTAAAAACCATCTTGAAGTCAACACCGTTATTTTCAGCTGCTCCTCTTAGATATTCAAGCTTCTCTTCATTGGATTGTTTCATTCCTATTACAGGCAGTGCTTTAGCTTTACCTCTTAAGGATGTCCCTTTCTCAAGATTTTTTTAAGTTTTCACGAGTATATCCATATAATAAAGTCTTATATCCTCGACAGTATATTCTTTCTTTAGCTTGAGAAAATTACATAGATCTTCAAGTGAAATTCTTTCCTGTTTCGTCATGCAACGAAATACATGAATTAGCTCTTTTTTAGGGAAGAATAGTTTAAGAGAGTTATTTATGTGGACTAACTCAGATATATACCAAAACTTAGCGTTTGAATTCTCTTAGGTCATTATCTTCTTAAAAAGAGTTTCCACATTCCACTTGTTCGTCGTAAGCATGAAAAAGAATATTGAAAACCAAATTTTCTCTATAGGTTCCCCTAACTCTTTTATTAAATTTAGGTACAGCATTTATTTATAATTTTTGTATTAGTAATGCTTAAAAATCTTCCCTGCAATTTCTTTAGTTACGGGGATTCCATACGTTAGAATAATCTCTTCTATCTCTTAGGCCTAGTAGTATCTAAAATCATATTTTTTGTCTTTGTAAATGAAAAGATCTGTAATACTGACTTTATCTTTAAATTTTTGGTTGGCCTATTTTAGTTTGTCTAAAACTTCTTCTATATCTAGTTGCTTTACATTTTCTACTTACTTCTCTAAAATATATTTATCATCAATCCCAGTGGCTTATAGGAGCTCCTCTTATGTCATGTACGTTCTATGCTTTGCGAGACTTTCCCAGATTGCCTCCATTTCATCATCATTAAAACCTAATCCAAGATATTGGTTGAACCATTTAAATTAATTTATCTACCAATAAGCTGTTTTATTCTTTGTATAGATCAGTACATTGTTATAAAACTATTTAAAACTTGATTTAGTGCTATTAAGGTAATTATATAAAAATTTGATGAATAGTTGTACCGCTGGAATGAATTTGTGAAGGATCGATAGGTAGTGGAAGTTCAAGTCTTTATTAGTATAACAGTAATAGAATTATTTGATATGGGGCGGAGGCATCTAGTCGTAGATCTACAACTTCTTAAATATATTCTCAAGCGGAACCTAATCCTCCTTGTATTGGAATTTCCCCTCTTAGTCTTGATCGAGGAAGAGATCGAAAATATCTAGATTCAATTCCCTTGACTTGTAAAGTATCAAATCAAGATATGCTTCCTGGTCAAATTTGTACGGTATCTTAGGAATGTTCTGCTAGTTTAGGTACTCATTCATTTCCTCAATGCTGATCCCCTTCCCCTCAATCACTGGTTATGGCTTGTCCTTTTTCTCTTAAGTCTTCTTCTATTTGCTGAATCCGGGAATTCCTTGCTTTAATTCATCAATGTCCACATTCAATTCCTGTCTCTTGAACTTCTTTTAAACGTTTTGCATAACATTTATGCTCATCTCACGACTTTCCCTAGTCTGATTTACCACGTCGCAGAACTCAGCTTGACTTACTTACCCACTATTATCAAGATCAAAAACTTAGAATGCCTCCTTAAGCTCATCTTCTGGAAGCCTTATTTTTATACTCATGAGCATTAAATCGAACTCCGCTAAATCAAGGACCCTATCTCTCTTCTGATCAAATAACTAGAAGATTTATTCAATCTCACAATCCTGTTCTTTCGCCATCTTTTTAACACCAGCGCGGATTGCCCCGATATCATAGTTAGACTTCAGCATATCAGTCAGAAATTTCCTATAATCGATATAATCATCATCATTCTCTTAAAAAACAAAAAAATTATTGATTGCATTCAATTCTATCGGTGTGATATCAGTAAAATGTTCCTTGCAAAGTTTTGAAAATTGTGAATAGGTTACAATCCCCTTCTTTCTAAAATCTAGCTTAACTAGCTCGGCCTCAATGTCGAAGTCACTATGTACAATCATACGACGCAGCTTCATCAATGTGTTCGTGATATTGATCTTAGTTCTAAATATCTCCTCCTCCAACTCTTCCCTATACACTTTATTATCTTAATCCTTATCCAGTTAGCAAAATAGCTCTTCTATCTATTCCTTATTGAAATCATACCCGATCTCAGCCATCATTTTATCTAAATCTTCCTACATTAAATAATTTCTCTTACCTTGGGTCGCCATATTAAACAAATCAGACAGTTTTTTATCATGAGATTAGAAGTAATGAATCATCCTTTTAGAAATATTAATTAGGTCTAAGTGTTCTCTGTTGAGACAGCTAATAAAGTTATTATAGCTAATACAATTCTATTGTTCTTTATCGAAGTAGTTGAAGATAGCTTTGATCTCTTCTTTCATTAGCTTGTTGTCGAATTTGATAAACGCTTATAAAAACTCTTCAAAACTTAGTGTGCTATTTTTATCTTTATCAATTTCTTCAAATAAGGTTTTGAGATCGTCCTCTCCTGAGGAGTTTATCTACTTCCTTATGTTATTAAGAAGGCGATTTACTTGAACTTAAGTATTTTCCTCATATATAATAGCTCGGTACTCGTCAAAATTAATATTCTGCCCCTGACAAATCTTTTTAAAATTCTGATGAAGACCGACCATCAGCTTTTCGTTGTTAGTATCTAAAATTGGACAGAAATTTTTAACGCTTGAAATGAAATCTGCCTCGTTCAAATAACCGTCTTAATCCACATCTATTTTCATAAAAAAGTTTCTGAAAGGAATGTCCTACTACTTGACATAAAATTTGATGTTCCTTTTGTACTCCCTAAGGGCGTCCGTAATTGTCTCAGCGGTTATATCAACCTTTTGCTTTTTTATTATTTGTTCTAGTTGCTTCTTATTGTCAGTCATTTTCTAACCTTCTTCATAAAGTTTTTAATTTAATTTGCCATAGTCTATCTTCCCTAGCAATGCATTAGGCGGTACTACACTTAGGAGAATCTACTGATCATGCCTTGATATCCTTATCCCTAAAAACTCCATCTCTTCAAAGAGATCGGCAATATAGACCAACCCACTATTTTGGTAGTCTAAGGCCTCACCTATTTTTTGGAAATTCTCGTTCTTTTTGTTCATAATTAATATTAAGTCTTTAGCTATCATTTTGAATTAAATTGATTTTATTTCTAGTTCTTTCTTCTAATTCGGGTCTGCCTTGTCGCTGGCTTGGATTTTCACCTCGAAAATCAGACGATTAATATCTACGGTGTCATTTTACCTCTCACAACCAAAATATTTGATGAAACTTTGGAGTTCTTCTGGTCTTATCTTGTAATCTATACTGCTTAATGCGGCTTTTAGCTGGGAGCATAAGATTGTTTCTTCGAAATTTAAAGCGGATTTCACCTCCTCTTGAAATTTATCAAGATTTTGGACGATATAAATACATATTTAATCTATTACTACAACATCAAGATCTAATTATGTCTTTATTTCCTTTAATTGCTGGGCTTCTTACAATAATTTCAACTCAGATATTTATGAGGCAAATACCTTCGCTTTTAAAACATCCAAGTCTACCAAACCGTCTTAAATACCTGTTTTAGAAAGATGGTCACAAAAAAATATAAATAATTAGTCAGCTTATAGACCTAAATCATACATGATTGCCCTTTTAAGAGCCTACTAAGTTATCTAGTTCTAATTTATCATGTTTTTCATAAATAGATTTTCAAATGTAATGTTCTGCTTATCTATAAATAAATTAAGTAGTGTATGGGGTTTGGGTAAGGGTCTGGAGGAGTGGCAGATAACGAGCCAAAAAAATACTCATTTCTTTCAAAATGGTAGTTCCATAGAACTTTATCTAAATTTTTTACTATTAAGTTAACATTGCGTCATTATTCTCTGTGATGTTATCTTTCCTATATTAGAGATATGCGCTCTTAAAATAAGGAATCAGTATACCATTCTTATCGCCCATCATTAATTCAGTTTCAACGTTTTAAAGTGTTAGTATTTTTTGATGATCATTGATTTGAAATCCAATTTGTTTCAAAATTCTTTCAAAGTCTCGTATCAACATATTTCCTTCATGATTGTACTCTGAGTTAGTGAACAAAGTCTCGAAATCCTCATTTGCTTTGAGCATTAAACTTTGAATCTCCTCTATGAAATCCTTCATGAATAGTGACTCCGATTTCAAACTTAGGTCTTCCCCCCACAATGAAGTTTTGAGCTCGTTAACACTGATGTTTCCACTCCCATCACTATCCACACGCTGAAAAAGATAATATAGAATATCTTCATTATCCATCAGATTTGAAAAACTTGTACCTGCGGAAAATTGATTGACATATTCCTTAAATTCTCCATAGTTTAGCTCACTATTTTCGTCCTTGTTGAATACCCTCATGGTGTGATCAGTGTTACCCTTGAAGCCTATTTGCTAACTCAACTTCCTTAATTTTTAAATTATTAGATTTGCTTAGTTCTCCTTTTCGATTGCTAATCCTAGCGCATTTGTGTTGATAAATTACGGACGACTTAGGAAGGATTACTTGAAAAATTCGTAATTGCTGTCACGAGGCATTTTTAAAATATTGAAGATTACGTGTTCGAAATTCGACAATTTAATTTCATTTTTATTCTTCTCGGTGTATCTAAGAAAGGTCTAAATAGTTTTCTTCTCAGCCATCATTTTCTAATGCAGCTTTACTATCCAGGATAAGACTATGTGGAAATTGAAATTAATCTTTTTGCCGCCAATTTCCTCTAAAATTTCAAATTTTTCTAATAATTAATTGAAGACTTTTATGTTAATAAAATTCTAATTGCCCTTATCCTAAAGCAGTTGGAATAGTTTTTCCAGATCATTTTTAAATTATTTCATGTTCATGCCTAGCTATTGAAATTTGTAACGGAAGTCTATTATATGCATCAGCTCGGAGGTGTTCTTCGGATTGGTGAAATAATTTCTCTTCCATGATTTCTCGTAAGAATTTTTGTCCATTTAATTAATCAGAAAATAATTTATGTCTTATATAAACGGAATTATATCCTTCAGTTATGCCATAGCGAAGCCAAACACCCTTACCTATTCATCCATCTGATCCTGCCAGTCGAAGTTAAGAAGTGCAAGGAACTAGATAGCTGATATCTAGTTATTGTTAAATGTGTACAGATTTTTAAAGATTACAAACAAATCGTCGTCATCCATAGTGGAATCAAACAGTTAGATCTTTTCCTTCAATTCATTAAATTAAAGAAATTGGTCCATAGTTTCTGGTCTACTCTGACTGGTCTAAGACGAAGTCAGTGTCTATCCTTTATTTTTTAGCCCCATGAAGTTCTTTATATCACTGCCTTTGAACCGCTTTAATTTGAACTGTAATTTGTTAACAAGACTTTTAAGTTTTTATGCTGAGGTCTATTCAACCTCCGCATATGGATTGAAATAAGCTATTTTATTTTGGAAGTAGTTATAAAATTCTATTGGGATCTCCAGCCGTTTATTATGTTCTATCCCCATATCAACTGCGTCCACATGAAGGTTGTAATTGAGTAAAGCAAAGTCGATCTGATATGCTGTGTTCTTTTGAATCCCGTAATATGATAAAATAAAAGAGATCTCTTTATGTCTGATGCTGGCCTGCGTCCCAACCTTAATTAAATCAAAGGCTTCATAAAGTTTATCAATGGATATCATAGGCAGCCCATCTGTTTAAAGCTTTGAGAACTTCTTCTTTTTTTTGCTTAGAGAGTATGTAATTTTTTCAATAATCTCCCTTAAGTAAAGCTCGCACTGACGCTAGAACACCCTTCGAACCGAAAGAAAATAAAATATCTTGGTATTTTCATCAATCTCGAATCCAATCATCCTGTAGAATTCCTCTTTGATCTGATTCTTCACTTTCAAGTTAATTTCTTAGTAAAATAGTTTAAAACTCTCGTCTGTCATACACCTCCTTTTCTAGTCCCCATACTACCTGAAAAAAGTTTCGAAGGTCATGAATCTTTAGACAATAACCTGAAAAAGATAATCAAGGAAATCATTTATCTCGTCTCCTATGCCCTCGAGGATATTCTTTACGTATTTTATAAGCTCATTGTAGAAGATTTGGGGGTTTTCCTTTTCTTATTCGAGATCAAATTTTAATGAAAGGTCACGAATTTCATTGTCCGAGAGTTTACATTTTAAATAACTGCCCATTAATCTTTGAAACACCGAGGTTGAGATCGACCCCGACCTGGTTGAATCCTATCTCTCACACATCTTTCTGAATTAATCAGTGTTGGCTGTTATAACAGGTTAAATTCTAACCATTAAGCTTTGGATTTTTTCCTCGATGTGAGGAGCAAGTTCTGGAAGCTTGTCTCCTTTCAATTTTTTAATCTCCTCTGGGTCCACCAATTAGTTCATTTCGAAAACTTATATTTTATGAGAATCTAACACCCGTCTTATGCACTGATGTTCAAGGTTCGTAAATTTCATGTTGATCGTATTTAGAGCTTCAAAAAACTTGAAGTCTGGGATTGTTCTGAGATATTTGTTGTAACTGAAGGGCTCGAAGAAATCCTCTATATTCTTTGTTCTTTGCTGTATTCGGTTGATTATTTTTCGGAAAATTTCAATGCTTAATTCTCTGTCCATTTGAGAAATATCAGCATTCGCATCCACCCCCGTGAAAAGATCCTAGGAGTTTAAAAAATCAGTGAAATCGGGTTCTAGATCTTATAATGAGTATCTTTGGCTGGATTGTAAATTAGTCATCCCTTTTAAAATATCGGCCAGCAGACCACCGTATCTAGTCTCAATCGTCTCGAAAACTTCGTTCTTCCTTTGCTCGTACAAACTCTCGATTACTCGAAATATTTTAATTTCCTAAGAATCAAAAAGAATGCATGCTTGGATCATGACTAAACCTAAGCTAAAAATATCAGCTTTGAACCAGTCAATCTCTTTGAAAATCATATTTTTATCATCCTATGTATTCTCTAGATAGGAAATGATTTCAGGGTCTTCGTAAATAAGCCTACTATCGATCTTAGAACTTGTCTGGCCTCCGTCATTAAGGTACCACTGGAGGTGGACATCGCATATAATATTGCTAGGTTAGATATTTTTATGGGATAATTTTTTTTCTTGTAAAATTTTTAGGGTTGTAAACAGAGATTTAAATAGTTCTTTGATCTCCTTTGAAGAAAAAAAGGAATTTTTTTTTGATCTTTCGGCCATCAAAAATTCTAGATTTGTTTTTAACTTTTCGCTCAGAAGGTATATATCAAATACAGGAAATTTATCCCCGATTTCTCTTAGTATGTACTTAACTGGATTAAGGTAGTATTTTAAATTAATTTTACTAAAAGATTTAATGATGTTGTAGAGTTTTTATCGCTCTTTTTCAGATTAAAATTGATATTTTTTTACAAAATATTCTGTATCGTTATTTTGGAGAATTGCTGTGAAATTTTATTTTTATAGATCATCGGCGTCTTCAAGTTCTAAATCTCTTAAATAAATCCTATCTAGAGATTATGTGTAAGGATATAATGTGTCGTATTTATTTTTCTATATTATTTCTTATTCTGTTAGTTCAATCATATTCTCTTTTTGTGAAGAATCTGCCATTTTTTATAATTTATTAGATTTGTTATATAATTTTAAATTATTAAATTTGAAATGAAATAGTTAGTAAGAATAATTTTTATATTTTATATATTTCCTCCA
>Ga0209107_10002487_pt1 | contig 10247 bp, 7 predicted proteins | sample LakErihyJuly2011_2_FD_187460 | JGI IMG/M metagenome (GOLD analysis project Ga0209107, IMG submission 187460) | Freshwater microbial communities from dead zone in Lake Erie, Canada - CCB hypolimnion July 2011 (SPAdes) (version 2) | ecosystem: Environmental > Aquatic > Freshwater > Lentic >... | reverse complement strand
CCTAATAATCCAAATAGCGCATCCACCAACAAGGCAGTGGCTTTCAGGATGCTTTGCAGGGCGATGCCAACCTTTGGCCGTCCCACAGCCAGCTTAATACAAAGGCGCGTTAGGGCATTGCGAGCCACAAATGCGTGCCGAATCGTGCGCCAGCTGGTGTCACGGCGCTGCGCGCGGATGACATCGAGGCTTCCATACGCATAAGGTGTCTTCAGCCAGCTTTCGAATGTCCGATCTGGTCGATGAATGGCATTTGCGGTGAGCTCAACTTTGAACGCTACGTTTTGCTGCTTCATCAGGCGGACTGCAAGTTCGACATCCTCTTGGCGGGTAAATCCCTCATCGAAGCCACCAACCGCCAGCAGCAGATCTCTCCGCACGGATGCATTCCCGGTGTAGAAATGGTTTGGCCCTGCTTTCGCCCAGGCACCGGATGCAAACTGGGCATATTGCTTTTCCAGCATCAGGTGTTCCCAGCGAATCCACAGCGGCTCAGATGACCCGAGGCGCATATCGCGGCGCTGCGGCCCGATCACAACCAGTGGCTCAAGATTCTGGTGTAGCTTGTAGTGCACTTCAAGGCACTCGGGGGATGGCTCGATGTCGTCATCCAAGAAAACGATCACCTTGCCATGTGCTTCTTGGATACCGGTGTTGCGGGCGCGTCCCGGACCGCCATTTGTCAGGTGGATAGGCCGAAGGGTGTACGGAAGCGTCCCAACACGGCCATCCAAATAGGCTTGGGTGCCATCCGGTGAGCCGTCATTTACAACCAAAACCTCAAATATGTCAGTCGCAAGCGTCTGCTTCGCCAGCCCTTCAAGCGTTTTATGAAGGAGGGCCTGGCGTTTGTAGGTTGGTACAACGATGGAGAGAAATGGTTCCATGGGACGGTGCATCGTAAGTCGTAGGTATAAGCCTTCGCAAGTAAATATACTGTGTTGGAGTCAGCTAGCCGACGTGTGACTTACTCCCCCACTTCCAGCATCCGCTTATGCAACAACCCCATTTTGTAGAGAACACCTGCATAAAGTCCCAGTGCAGCAAGCGTTGCGATAAACCAGGCGGCCCCAAGGGGCAACAACCCGGCGAGTCCAAGTGGGATGCACATTGCAAAAGACAGCCCGAGGTTGCGAATAAGCTCCCGCGTAAGGAGACCCACCCGCACAACGTTCGCATAGACAACTATAAGCATCACCTCGGCAATCAAATCACTCGTGATTGCGCCGACGGCGGCGTTGTTGAACCAGAGATTGCAATAGTAGATACATATGCAGCTAACAAATGGAATTGTAATCGTAACCTTAAGTGTCCCAGCCACCATTTGTTTTTGGCGCCCACTAGCAATAATCGCATTCACAAGGATCATCGCCACATACAGGAGAACCACCATCGGTGCCCCTACCATCATTGTGATCGGCCCATAGACAAACTTTGGATAAAGGCCAACAGCGGATAGCACCTGTTTGCTATGACAGAGAAATCCAACCATCAGTGGGAATCCAATGAGCAAGGATGACTGCATCAGGACACGTATCTGTCGTTCAAACGCATCTTGACTGACACTGAATGCACGCGTCATCAAGGGAAGTCCAAGCTGTGCGACGGCGACCGGGAGGAACATCGCACTCCCAAGCATCCGCTTCATCACACTAAACCCACCGATTACATCGGGGTTACCCCAGTATTCCATCATCGTCAGGCTGATTGGGTCCTTTGCCTGAATGATGACAAACCCACTGGACATGATTAAGAACTGGCTGACGAGAAATTTGAGCTCCGAGCGTATGTCGGGTGTTGCCGGCAGTGTGCCCGTTGTCAGGAGTTTCAGCCGTGACACGCTGTAGATTCCCGTACAGATATCGAACAGCATCGGTACCCAGATAAACATGTGCAACGGTTGCTCAGTGATGGCGAGTGTGACTGAGAGTGCTGTGGAGATACCGCGTTCGACTAGTTGAAGGATACTTGATGACGACACGCGGCCAAAGCCCCGGATTGCATCCTTGCAAACAGCTCCAAGTTGGCTGACAGTGGAACAAAGAATTCCGTACACCACGTATTTAGATATCAGTTCATCGTAGTGGATAACTTTGAATATGATGGCGAATGCGCCAGCGGCCACTAGGCTGACACCGATTTTGATAATGACCGCAGCCTTGAGCAAGCCCCATGTTCGATCCGGATTAATGGAAATGGACCGGCTGACAAGCGCCGAAATGCCATTGTCACCGATGCTGTTAACAAGGCTGGTGTAACCGAACATCACCGAAAAGATGGCAAACTCAGGCACCGTTCGGTAGCGGGGCAGCACGAACGTCACAATCATCGCGAACACCCATGACACCAGCTGTGTCAGGACTGTTACAGCGAGCTGCTTGATAGGTTTTTGGACGGCAGTGACGTTGTTCTCAGCTTCAATCACAACCATCATGTACGTACCAGCCTCTGCTGAGCGACTCCACGACTAAGCGTCATTGCAGGAATCTCAACAAATCGATGGAACACCCAAGTGAGGCATACAAGGAGGCCAAGTCCAATTGTCATCAAAAACACAAGGCGTTCATTATGTGACAGGTCAAACAAACTGATACCAATCTTGACAAATAACGCCTGAAGGGGGACATGAAGCAAGTAGAGCGAATACGATCGCTCTCCTAGCCATACTAGCGGCCTGAACTCTAAAATCTTTCGTCCGAAACCAGACATTGATGAGCACCAGATGAGGACTGACCCAATGGCAATCATCACCAAAAAGTCATGTGGCAGAATGAAAGCCTTGTACGAACTTCTCGGTAGGATAATCGTCCAGGCGATAACAGCTGTCATAACACCGATGGCGACAGGCTTTGACATTTTTCTCAATGTGTTTGCGAAGTTGTTTTCATGATCTCTAGAGACAACCCAGCTTGCAGCAACGCCTACAATGAATGCTCCAGCCAGATGAACATACGCTCTACTCAGCCTTGTCTCAAGCAAAAGAAAACTCAAAGCAAATGAGATCAACACACCAAGGAGTGCAAGAAACCAACCATCTCTTCTTGACAAGACACGAACCAGCAGAGGAAATCCTGCGTAGATGTGAAGTTCTGTCGCAATAGACCACAGACTGTAGTTTATTTGACCGGTTCCGACAACATTTTGCAAAATGAGAATGTGGGACAGTATGTCCATGGTCCGAGGATGAGCAGAAAAGTCAAAATGAATGCCAACGGGTGATGGGAAGAAAGCCCAAGCAATGATGAGACTGATGATTAGGGCCGCATAATAGGGAGGAAGTATCCTTGCGATTCGCCTAAACATAAATGTCCCCCACCGGATTTCACGTTTGAATTGGTGCGAGGCAGCGGGTAATCCAAGACAAAAACCACTGATTACAATGAACGCAGTGACTGCGTGGTGACCAAAAGCAAACCACAGCCGCAGCAAAGATAGATTTTCAGGTATGGACACATGGTAAGCGGATGGGTAACTCTCTCCGATTGCATGATTGAAGACCACTGTGAGGCAGGCTAGTGCACGAAGTCCTTCCACATATTTGAATCGTGGTGTTCCTGGCGAGGATGGATATTCAGATCGCATTCGTACCTATCTCCACGATAGATTTCCTTGCACGGTTTTGTAAGCTTCGTTCTACCAGCCCAAGAATCAGCCCAATGAAGATCATATTCCGATAACAGCTGAGCTGAAGATCTAGTAAGCCAAACAATATCGCCATTACCACTATTGACAATGCCCATAGAGCCAGAAATTGCGACCAGGGACTGTCATCGTTCTCAGCAACAATCATCAGGCGGCAAATACGCACGATAGCAAACGCAATAATCATCCAGAAGGCAATAAACCCAACGGTTCCAGTACGCATCCACACCCAAAGAATCTGGTTATGTGGAATCACATCCCAAAGAGCATACGTTTTGGAAATGTCAGCCATCGGATGGTTCTTTAGAAAAGGCTTACCGTAACCGTAACCAATCAGAGTTGTTAATGGTGACTCCTTGATCGTGTCCATCATGTTAGCGCTCTCAGCTTCACGATAGAGGTTGGATGACTCATCACGGGCGTTTGGCTCAAAGTGGCTCTTGATCGCGCGGGCGGGCTGCGCTATCGTCGATTCCGAGTTTCGGAACGTAAAGTAGTAGACGGGTCCTAACGTTGCGAAGAGAACTCCAAGAACGATAGCCATCGTGCGGCGTTTAGGCATCGCACGAATTGCAGCCATGATCAGAATGGGAAGAGCGATGACCAGTGCCGCGGTTCCTGCGCGTCGGTTTGTCGCCAAGTTTCCAAGGACGACTGCAGGGTAGAGTAGCCACAACCAAACCATTAGTGAGCCACGCATTTTGACAAGCCAAGCAGCGACTAGGAGAGCAACAAAACAGCAGAAGAAAAAGGCTTCCTCGTGCGATCCAACTCCTTGGTCAGGCAGTGGTAAGCCAGCGATAAGCACATAGCGGCGATAGCAATATGCAATTCCCTTTATCCCGGCACACAATGTAAAAATCCATGCCAAGCGCTTCACATCTACATCTGGATCAGTAATATTGACGGCAAAGAGATACATGGTGATCAAGTAGAACTGTGACCGGATCTCCTGCAGAACAATCGTGTGTTCCTGGCCCTCGCCAAAGGCTCTGACGGTGTTTAGTATGACCATTAAGGTGTAGATCACCAAAGGCCAGATCAATGTTCCAAACTGTATCTTCACTGTCCGCATGTAGACATTGCGAACCATGTTCCCAAACCCGGCAACAAGGAAGATCAGCTCAAAGAGGTTGATTGGGAGAGCTTCAAAACTCATTCCACGGCGCTGGAAGATGGTGTTCACATTCCAGAAGAATGGCACCTGATCGAAAAAACCATCTGATACATCCCCAGGGAGTACTTCGAAGAGAATAGCCGCTGGCAAGATAATGTAGAGCGACAGCTTTCGGTAACGCCAGAGCAGAAACGGCACGACGAAGATTGCGATGAACACCATCGGGAGTGCGGCGCTGTCAAGGTCCAGCAGGACAAAGAGTCCACCGCAGACCAGGGAGAGCAGCAAGGCCCAAATGACCCCGATGAACTTTGAGCGCTTTACATTCTTTGCAAAAGCTCCGGCATCCGGGAGCAGCTCGAGAAGGGGTGATGGGATTGCACTGAAGGCTGGCTTCTGCGGATCCGATGTTGGTTGTTGTACGGCCATGGGGTTGCGTCCTACGAGCTGCCTAATTCTTGATATACGTGAAGACGACACATGTGAGAATCCACAAGAAAATGGCCCAAAGGGTTCCCTTGCTGATTCGCTTCGTCAAAAGGCCAATCGCAGAGACGCCGTAAAGAATGGAAATGCACAAATTCATGGGTTTGTTCTCTCATCTGCGATAGGGATCTTGATTCGGCTGGTTCTCACCCATTCCGCATCCGCCCCACCGGTGTCTGCCTTACCCGACCGACGCCCAGACACAAGTCCGACAGCGTAGAGGACAAGCTTCCACACGATGTATATCGGCGCAAAGGCAAGCGCTTTGAAGGTCTCTTTTTTGGCTCCTGCGAGTCCCAGGCCAAAAAAGACATACATCAGGACAGAAGCCACACTGAAACCGGCAGCCATCATCGCAATTCCAGCAAATGGACTGCCTAAGAGTACACAAAGAATCGCGAGGCTGCTCAGCCCGATGCATCCGGCAACTTGCTCGGCAAGCGGCGGCTGGAGGAGCTCAAACATCGCCCCAAGGAAGCGGAAATCACGCGTCGAGACCAGTACCTTGAGCAGCTGCGGAGCACGCGAGCGCACCACACGGTAGCGCCCACCCTCCCAGCGCTGGCGCTGACTACGCGCCTGATCGCCGGTCACTGGCATCTGAGCACAGACAAACGCATGTGGGGCATATTGAACCCTGATGCCGCCATGCTGCATCAAGTCCATAGCGTAGTCCAAATCCTCTGTCACCGACCTGCCAGACATCGGGTACTGGGCGAGACACCCGCGGGTAAACGCCATCCCGTTGCCCTTAAGACCAAGGCAACCGCCAGCATGATCAATCGCGAGCAAGCGGACATGATTCACAAGGTCAAACGCAGCGGACATGAGAGCTGCACGCCAGCCATCCCCACCATTCATCACGCCGTAGCGTCCCTGGACAGCCGCCGGGACCGATGGGTCATCCGGGAGCTCAGCAAGGAGACGTACCGCAAAATCAGGTTGAACCTGTGTGTCGGCATCCACAACAATGTAAGCATCCGCGCCGGCGCCACGAACTTCAGTTGCGTTGCCAGCTCCGTGCATCAAAATATCGAATGCAAATGCAAGCGCAAAACCCTTGCCACGCTGATCTTTGTTCTGACGTTCGATCACAAATGCCCCAGCATCCCGCGCAAGCTGCGCTGTGCGATCCGTGCAGTTATCGGCAATCACCACAACCGGCAATGGAGGCTGAACAGCCGCGAGGGACTGCAGCGTCGCTGAAATGACATCCTCTTCGTTGTGCGCAGGGATCACAACTGTTGCGCTAAGCAGGGATGCCCCTGCAGTGACTGTCCTTTTGCGTTTTGGCGCAGTGGCTGCACTGATGAGGATAAACAAGAGATAGCCGCTCCCAATACAGGTGGGAACGGCGATCAGGAGGGTGATAAATCCAGCGATGGTGCTCATAAATGTCACTTCAACTCAGGAAATCAGATACGGAACATGCTACGGACGCCCGTCGGGACATGGTCCTTCGAACGGTTCATCACAACACCCATCACCTTGTCACGGCCAAGCTTTTCAAGGGATGAATGCACGACCTCACGCGGTGTCACACCGGACCAGACAACCATCATCATTGCATCGATGTACGGCTTGATTGGCAAAACGTTTCCACTCGCCACGGATGGCAGCTCAACAACAATCACATCGTAGAGCTCGCGGCATGCGGCAAAGACTTCGGTGATGTATGGAGAGCGTGCGATGCGGTTTGGATTGTCGGAATCCTTGCCTGCTGGGATGAAGTAAAAGCCCTTGCACTCCTCAGACTGGATCGTCGTAACCGTGTTACTTTCGCCATCGAGGACATCGACAATACCCGTCGTCCCAGCACAACCCAGGCGATCCGCCAAGGTGCTGCGGGAGAGGCTGAGGTCGATGAGACAGACCTTTTTGAAGCTGTTCTTGGCGATGCTCATCGCAAGGTGAAGCGCAATGGTGGACTTACCTTCACCAGCGACAGCGGATGTAACTCCCATAATGACGCTCTGCTGGCCATCAAAGAGGGAGCGGTCCATCAGCTCGTGGGTACGAATCGCAGCCGGCGTCGCGAGGTACTCGACAGCCGTGTGCAGGTGCACAAAGCGGTCATTGGTACGCTCGAAGCGCAGCTGTGGCCGGATGAGAGGAGATTCATCATCGTGGTTGAGCAGCTGTTTGTTGGAGTCACTGTCAGGGTTGCTGACAGTGACCAACTCGATGGATGATCCTCCGCGGAGACTTGCGTCGTTATCGATGCGGTCCATATTATTTACCTTCCGTCTTTGATGAGATGGCCATGCTGGCTACCTTGGTTGCCTGGAAGCGTAGCTGCTGGGATTCAGGCAGGCTGACGAGAACCGGGACTCCAAGGAGACGCTCGACATCCGCTTCGTACCGGATGGACGGGTCCATCCACTCCCGGATTACCACCAGGACCAGGCCGAGGAAGAGTCCAAGGGCAAGTGCTGCTGCAATCGTCAGGATTTTCTTCTTAAGGTTGGCGGTGGACTCCGCGGCAACCAGGTTCATGGTGTTGAACTGGGATGCTGCTGTTACTTCACCAAGATCCTTCTTGATCTGTGCCTGTTGACGACGCTCAGAGAGGTCTTCGAACTGGCCCTGCAACAGCTTGTAGTCACGGGTCTTTTCCGTCAGGATACGCTCATCAGCAGGTAGTTTTGCAATCTCGCTCTCATACTGACCGATACGGGAATCGAGCTGCGCCACTTGAGCACGCTGTGTCTGGCCAGAGATATTGGCTTCGACGATCAGCTGCTGCAGCTGGTTGTACTCAGGGTTGTCCGTGAGGGTTGTATCAAGGATGTTTCGGGAGTTGGTTGGATCCGATGCCTGACGCTTGCGGACTTCACCTTCAATCGACTTGATTTTGAAGTCGAGCTCGGTGACGACAGCACTCGATGGGGTCCAGCCTTCACGGATACGGCGTGCACGGTCTTCCACCAGGCGGCGGAGATCGGACAGAGCCGGATCAGATCCAACCTTTTGCTCGAGAACAGAAACCGGCTTCACGGAGCGGAGGCGCTCACGCAGCTGTTGTAAGCGAAGGTCGGCATCACGCTGAGTGATGGACAGGTTATCGCGCTGCATCTTGAGGCTAGTGACCTGGTCGATGATAGCGGTCATGCTGTCAGGGTTGAGTCCGGCGTGTGCCTGCTTGAAGTCGACCAGCGCCTTCTCGCTTCCCTTGAGGCGGTCACGATAGGCTTCGATCTGGCTGTCAAGAAAGGTGATGGTGTTCGTGTAGGCGGCGGAGTTGTCCTGTGCGACCTGGTTGATGAACTCACGTTGGAGTGAATTCACAAGCAGTTCACACTCAGTTGCATCCTTCCAAGTCATCCCGATCTCGAGAATATTGGAGCTGAGCGCACTTGAGTAAACCGCATTGCGGAACTCCTCAAAGCGTGGATCCTTTGCACGGGGATCCGTATTGATTGGCGTTGCCAGGTTGGCACCCCTGACCACACGGTCAAGGAAACCTCCAGGAAGCGTGTCACGCATCAGGTCCCCGAAGCGGGAGCCATTGATGTCAGCGAGCGTCTTCCAGCCATTGTTTTCCTGGAAGCCAAGTGCCTTGTTGGCGGCATTGACGTCTTCAGATGAAATCCGGATTCTAGCTTCCGCTACGAACTTCGCAGACCGGACGATCAACACTGAACCGACAACGCTTGTTACACCAACGAGGGTGATGACAAAGACCAGCCAGTTCCGGAAGAATCCATCCAGGACGCGATAGAGAATATGGTTACGTTGATACTGCATTAATCTGTCCTTAGCGGAGTAGGAAGCCACCGAACATAAACATCTGCATGGCATCCCGTAAACCGAAGCTTTTACGATTATCGGGATCCTTGACAGGAATAAAGAGGATGTCATTTGGGCGAAGTGTCAGTTCGGCTCCAGCAGGCTTGACAGGAGCTGCAGCTGCATTCTTATCAGGCTTCTTGTTTGCAGCCTTTGGATCAGGGGTCTTTACGAGTCCCTGAAGGTCTACATAAACCGTGTCCCAATCATTGGAGCCATCCTTTGGACGAAGGATTGCTGCATTCTTGAGGTCGGCAAACTGACCAGGACCTCCTGCAAGCACCAACGCATCCACGACGGATAGCTGGCCACTCTCAGGAAACTCAATCCGTCCAGGCCGATTCACACCGCCCCAAGCTGTGAAGACTGTTTCGTACGTGTCCACCATGAGGACATCCCCAGGCTTTACGGTAGGCGATGCAGGATTGATAACTCCCTTGCCATCCCCGATGACCTTGACGGTGCCATCTGCAAGCACGCTGCGTAGATCTAAGGTGACTGTCTTGCCATCACGGGTCAAGCGGGCATTGCCAAGGGATGCCTTTGGATTGAAGCCACCAACGGACTGCACGATTTCAAGCATGCTGCCACTTTTAGGCACTTCAACCATGCCGGTTTTCTTACATTCACCGATGAGCATCATCGAGAACGAACGAATATCCACCTCGCGGAAGAGGATGACATCGTTTGGCTCGAGGAGTATATTTTGTTGCTCATCCCCGGTCATCAGCTTGATCATGTCAATCACGACCTTGCGTCCACCGGTACGTACCACCGTAGCAGTCACCCACTCAGGTCGGTTGACCGTGAGGCCTCCGCAGGTTGCAACGAGCTCAAGGAGGCGCATGCCATCCTGGAGAGGCTGCTTACCGGACTGGCGCACCGCTCCGAGAACACTGACTTCCGGCTTGATACGTGTCGAAAGCTCGACCGTTACAATCGGGTTGAGCAGCTGCTTCTTCAAGCCTTCCGTCACCATCAGACGAACTTCTTCAATCGACTTTCCAGAAACCTGCAGCTCACCGAGGAAGGTGTAGGTAATCTTTCCATCGGGTGGAACAACAATATTGCGGCTGAGCTCAGGCTTCTCAAAGACGAGAACCTGAATCGTATCGCCGGGGCCGATTTTGTACGCACTTTGGCTGCTGGATTGAGGCGCCGTTTGTGCTTGTACGCCCGTTGTCGGGAGGCCAAGCGCGATGCCAAGTCCAAG
>Ga0209107_10002486_pt1 | contig 10249 bp, 7 predicted proteins | sample LakErihyJuly2011_2_FD_187460 | JGI IMG/M metagenome (GOLD analysis project Ga0209107, IMG submission 187460) | Freshwater microbial communities from dead zone in Lake Erie, Canada - CCB hypolimnion July 2011 (SPAdes) (version 2) | ecosystem: Environmental > Aquatic > Freshwater > Lentic >... | reverse complement strand
TATTATGTAACTTCCAGAGATTATTATATCGGCACAAATTTTATACCTCCATTTGTAATATCTTTTTTTACTGATTTTTCAAGACTATCACAATCATTCTCATGCATATTACTGATATAAATTATATAAAAAAGCATATGATAGACATTATGTTCTAAATATATATGATGATACCATCCCATTTCTTAAAATCTAGATTTTTAGTCAATTTCTGATTTTTCAAGCCCCTAAATTATAATTAATATATATAATATTACGCAAATAAAGCATATACCTTCAATTTGATCTTATAAATCTTTTTTAGTTCCTCTAAGTTCCCCAAAAGTGTCTAATATAATACCAAAAATAATCTAAATAAAAAGCATATTGATTAAAATAAAAAATGTTAGATCAAATGCATATCGAGCCCAAAAATTATTCTAAGTGGCGGAATCCTCACCCCACGCAGGAGGACTAATTCCTCCATCAGTAATTCCTCTAAATATTATAATAAATTATAATTACCCTCCATTCATTAATCCTGCTTTAATCGTATACGTGATAGTATTAAGAAAAGTCCATCCATTGTCACCATAATAATCTCTAAAATAATTCCAACCAATAATTCCATATATGTACATAATCGAAAATCCTAAAAATGCGAATATAAATATTTTTTTAACATTTAACCAAATAGCCATTAATACATTTTTTAAATCCTCACTGCTCTTTACAATATCGAATAGAAGGATTGCGTACGCAAACGGTTATGTTAAAGCATATACGGTTACAAGAAGATATCCTAGATTATAAATATTCTCTGAATCAAGCATAATCATAAATAATTTTTTTATAAAACTTTTATTTACCTCTTCTAAACTAAAAATATCGGATAGTTTACCTAAGAAATAAAAGTAATATTTGCTAAATGTATCACCAGTAAACCCAGCACTATCTTTCATTGCTTATAATTCGTTTTTTTTTGAATCGCCAAATCCAGCACCAATAGATAATGGGTATCTCTCAATAGCACAACTAATCAGAATAATACCCGACAGGGTTAATTATACAATGGTAACAAGAAACTAAATAGCAGTCAGAATTTAATAAGGCTTCTAAGGATCAAACTTTACCTCCAAGATTGTATCAACTCTATCATCAGTTTCTCCATAAGTAATGATCTACACTAAAGTAATCATTAAAACGAGGTAATAGGATTACCTCTTCAAAAATTCACGATTATTAATAAGATAGTACAACAACTAATAGTTGTGTAAATATTATTTATGCTACATTTAATTAAAATAGCTTTTATAATTGTCCAATAAAAATTAAATTCTTTGTTAGTCTGAATTTCTATCAGATTCATAGATTAAATTCAATTTTATTATCTCAGTCAGATAAAGAGAAACGAATGGCTTTTGGAAATACACCTTTTAAAGCTAGTTAGTTTATGTATCAACTATTTCTTGGATTCCAATGAGCTATTTAAACCATTTCATGAATGGCTCATTCGCGCTAGGAAGTCTCAAACTTTATGGTTATGAGTTTGTAGATGGTAGATTGTTAATATCAATACGTTTGAACACTATTCTTTCTTTATTTTCGAGTTCATGAATCTACTATTTTAATAATTTGATCATGCTAATGTAATCAATTTATGTTGAAGCTTACTGTGCTGATTCTACGTTTTCAATAGTATACTTTACTTCTGATCCAATTGGTCTGACTTTATTATTCTAGATTTTTGATTTTTCAACATCTTAATCTTCTGCATCAGCGGTATCAGTTGCGTAGGTACATGACCCACATATTCTTTGAAAAAAGCTTTTCTAAGTCTCTTCCTGTTCAACATCATATCTAAATAGATTAATAGCCGCATTGTTTTCAATATTCATATCACATAAATAGCTAAAGAAAATATAAATATTGAAAGCAGTTTTAACAATAGTTTTTTCCTCCATTGTGACCTTACCGTCCTTACAATAATAATTTTAGCATCTACTTTCGACATTGTCGTATTCCATACAATGATTTTCTAATTCAATATTCCTTTATTGTTTTTTTAATCGATTTTTATACATATATTTCAATTGCCAAACTAAATTATCTAATTATATCTGTTCAACTATGTACTTTACTGAATCCTCATCTTTATTACCTGTTATCATGACTAATATAAACTTTATTGAGGCACTGAACATCTCTAAATCTTGGATATTATCTTCTGTCGAATTTTTGATTGCTTGATATTTTTCTTTGTTTTAATACAACCAAATTTCTTCTTTTTTTGTTTATGGAGGACCGCCCTTTTCTTTTTCATCAGAATTTTATTTTTTAATTTCGAGGCGTTTAAATTCATCTACTATTCTTTTTTCCTCAAGGGATATTTCGCTGAATAATCTGACAGTTGGTTGCCCTTTATTAGCCTTTATAATTATTTTACTATTTATGAAGGTAAATAACCTTTTATTGCTGCAAACAAACTTTTAATTCTCCGAGTTTCCTGTGCAAAATTCATTTAACGAATTAATGCAAGAAATTATGATTTCATCTTTTAATTTTATATTAAGTTCCTCATCTTCAAGAAAACGTGATAAAAAATTAGAGCATTCTAGTACTATATTAATAGATGGCTATACTTTATCTTCTTAGTCGTGTGTTTATACTCTTAAGAAGTTTTGAAAATTTCTATTGACATTCTCACAGAAATGTTACAATAATAACAAGATCATCTTCGTTTTAACTTCAAATTAAGATTAAAAAGAATCTTATTTGTCTTTACCTAACCTCATATATCGAATCTCATGGTCTACATCCTACTAGAAAAACTCCCGGAGATACTAAAAGAACTATTGAGAAACTATTATATTCTTATTAAATATATCTAGTATGCATTATTAGGAATTTTGGTATCCTAGATGTAAAATCAATATAAGTATCTTTAGAGCTTCCAGCTGAAGTTCAAAGTTATTACACGATTTCAGGCAATCAAGAGCTAATATATGTAGTCCATTGTCAATACAGCTCTACTATAGTACCTCGAACACCTGGATTCTTCTATTAGAATCCTAAATTTTTTCAAGTGAAGAACTCTTCAAATTATCCAGATCCATTTACAAAGGTTACTTAGCTTCCATTAAAATACGGACTATTTTAATTAAATAAACAACTTTGTTCTAGAAGATTTAGATCACTCCATTGATAAAACCCATCATAATTTACTTCAATTCAATTTTGTATTCATCAAATTATTCTTCTTCAATTTAGAAATAATCATAGTTTATACTGAAAGCCTCTGTGGAAGATAGAAGTGGTAGCGCCTTTTCTGGTAAGCTTTGTTTATAAATATTAGTCAGTAAGAATCTAAAAAAGCTGGAGGATATAGTTTGTTAACGGTTTGAGGGTTTAAAACTGTAATTTTCTACTTTATGCTTGGATTCCTCGAACAAGTCGATAAGGATTTGCATGATCTCATAATCACGTATTATACGTTCGTCACTGTTCTCTTCGAATATTTGTTCTTCAATATCTGGGGTGTTTACCCCGCATATCGCTAAATTTTACCGATTTACATTGAGTTTCATCTTAAGATATTCCATGAGTTGAACCTAGTACTTCTTTTTAGTTTAGATAATGTTCACCTGTTGGATAATTATCTTTTTATCGTCTTTTCCCAATACCGGCGGGTTGATCCTCTTTTAGTAAAAGTAGTTCTTAAGCAAGTCAGTTATGCATTTCATGTTTGATGGAGTAAATTCATCTGTAGCTTATTCTTCATCGCCTTCTTACTTGTCTTTAGGGGGGTCTATCTTGCACTCATCCCTGATAAAATTGTTGATCTCATAGGAGTCCGCGTACACACGATTTTTGTTCAGAACATTAAACATTCCTTTTTCAAGTAATTTAACACCTTTTTGACGTTAAAACTCTACAATCTTGATGAACTGATCAATGTCTATACGATTTCTGATCATGAATCTTCGTAGACATTTTTTGAATTTGCTTTCTGTCCGAATTTTGTCTTCAATTTCCTCTTTTTCACTTCCAAAAATATCATCATCTAAAGTCTGGAATGTCTCAAGTTTCATGCCATTCTTATTGTGTCCGAGGATATGAGGTTCTATCCGATAGTTTATCCCAAATTTGGTTATTTTGCGTCGAGGAATAAGTTCCTCTAGCTTTGAAATCAGGAATTTGTACTCCGCGAGGTTTAAAAATTCTGTACGAACTTAGAATTCCTTATCAATAATTTCATATAACTATTTCAGGCGTACCAGATTAGTCTTTACTATCGAAAAATCATCTTATTATTTACATATATAATTATAATACCTGCAAGGGTGGTCTCCGATGTGTGACCGGGTTCTACTTCAAACTCTTGTCTTCTTTCATCATAGCTATCGGCAAGAAAATGTAAGACTCCTTTATCCATTAAATACTTCCAGAACTCTTTGGTATCCTTTACAACTCCGACATATATTTTTTTTCTTATTAGATCATCTGCTTCAGGATTCTTGAGTCTTTCTAGATCCTCCTATGCCATGGTATAAAATTCTTTATATTTCCAAAAAAAATTTGCCTTTTACTTTATTATCTACCGACGAGTATCCCATATCTATTCAATATTATCTCCTTTATTGTACTTAACTAGACCCTCGAGGTATTAATATATATTTTTGGAATCTAGTTAAGGAATGATCTCCTTTGATAGGATTTCGGAGATCTCTTGGATACCTATGGTCTCATTACAATTCTCATTTTCTAAGTCTATAACTCGGTTGGTATAGATCTCAAAAATAGCCTTAAGGTATGCTCTTTTTAACATAAAAGGGGAGTTCGTCTCAATCAAACCGTTCTTGAGTGAATCGAAGAGAATAATTCTTTAAATCTCCTGGATACCTTATAGGTAATTCTTACAGCTAAAGGTCATTAGATGCACCATTGAAATATGCATTTTGAGTTTCAAAAACTTATGTATTGAGGTCGAAAATTTATGAGCGAAATCTTGTAATTTCTTCTACTCGATTGGTTGGACCATTATAAGCATATTAGGATTTTAAATAATAGAATTTAAGATCAATTTTTGATTCTCTATAAGCGTATCCTGGTTATCAAATGTCAGACTCTTCAAAATCTTTATATACTGTAAGATTGCATAGCTCTTCTTTATGTTCACCCCTATCGCCGTATGCTTCTTTTAACAATATCTTGTATTGACATTTGTATGCTCGAATGGATTATTGTCCTTTATGTGCTTAAAGATTATATTTATGACTTTTTCTATCCCAAATTGATTTTTTTTGTATAATGAAAGGATGGATTTCAATATATTACTGATCTATATCGGCATTTTTATACTCTCCTTCTCCTACCATTATGATTCATCTAAATAAGGCATTAGGGCGAGATCCAAAAATTTAGAGGTAAATGGGACAAGCAGTGACTTATTATCTTCATTTTCAAATTAAAAGTACTCCAAAAATTCAACAATTTTATTATAAAATTTCTGAAACTCATTCGTCGTAAACTCCTGAATCTCAATTTCCTAAAGGAAAGCTAAAAAGCATTTATGGATGCCCGAATTCCTTATAATATTCTGCAACTGCATAATGTACTCCTTCTTTGGTTTATTAGGTTCCTCCTTCTCATAGTCAGAAAGTCTGAAGAGCTCTAAGACTTATTCCATACTATGTTGAAGATTTTCAAAATGATTTTACAAATTTTCCCATTTTTTTTTATTTTGGACTTCTTGAACGTGTTTTTCTTTTATATTATGTTCGATTTATTATTTTTGTTTTAAATAGATGATTGATTTCCGGACAAGAAATTCGATCTCTCTGGGAGTCCTCGTTTGAACTGTCTCGCTGGTTCCATTGACCTTTCTAAAGAGGTTTAGCTCGTACTCGTCATCTATGATCTCCACTAGGCCCATTCCTTGTAGAAGTGTTTGGGTTTTGTTTAGATTTAGTTCTAAATTACTTATTAATGCTTACTTAAGAATAGGATTATTGTTAGTTTTCTACAAAGCTGCGTATATAAGTGTGATAAATTTTATTTGTTTTGATTCATCCGCCATGTCCTCAAATATGTTATCGTCTTTGAATTTCTGTTCTACTGGGTCAGCTTGATCCGGGGTTTGTTCCTGCCTAGACTGTTGGTCTTTAATCTTTCTCATGGCCTCTTGAATTTTGTCCACTATTTTTAATTCAATCTGAAGTTTTTAAAGAGTGTCTAATATCTTTATGGCCTCCATCATTACCTTGGTTACAATCAAACTATCACAGCCCGCGAAAATAATGGCTTTCCTGAAATACTTGTAGATCCAATTCTTTTCGTCTTAAAATTTCTGTTTAAAATGCTTCAAATTATCGAATTCATCTGGTTCAGTCTCCTCTCTCTCTAAGGAGTCAATGTTGATGTCTTCCCTCCCTGCTTGATCAATGTAAGCAATAAAGATATTCGGAAGCTTATGAATTATTTGAATGTTAACTGATTTTTCATTGTGTCCTAGATCGATCTTATTTCTTATTATCTTAAGGTTAGAAAGAAAGGCCTCTAGGGATTGATTTGCGAGTTATTCTTCGGAAATCTTTTCTCCTTAGGCCAACTTTGCTCTTTAATTGTTCCTTTGAATGAACTATGCAATATTGTAACGAATGGGTGGGTGGTCTAAGCTATTCGTTCCTTAAAAAAACTCCTGATAAATTTATTTAGAAAGGGAATATTGGTTACTGTCAAACTTATCTTTTTCTTCTTGGTCTACTACAAGCTTTCCGAATGTCCTTACCATTTAATGTTGCGTAATATCAGTGTTAACTTCTGAAACTCCTATCATATCCTTTGATTGGGCCTCAATTTCCAATTTCTTTTCCTTACTAATACTTATGTCTCTGAAGAGATTAAAGGATTTTTAATCAAGTTAGAAATCTCTAAGATCTTATAGTACAAAGCATTTATTATTGTATTCAGAAATTCTTATAAGCGGTTCAACATCCAAAAAGAAGATATCGTATAATTCTACAAAGCATCTATAGTATCTGAGATGAATTTGTTCCTTTTTTGGGTTCGTTTTGTCCTCTTTGATTGGACCAAAGTAGGAGATACAGGTTTGGATAAATTCTTTATTAAGACCTACTATCTTATTTTATTGAATTTATTTTATCATTTTTTTGTTTCTTCCTTTACAAAGAGCTGAGTATAGTAGAAGGGTATTGACTAAGTAGTTCTCGTATTTTTGTAAGGTACCTGTATTCCTCTTACCTATTTATTGCTCGATAGTCCCGTCTATGAAACCCATATCAAAACAGTTCTGGAATTTCTCATCAAAACCTCTAAACTTTGATTGATAAAGATCTTTTTTATCTCTTGCCTTCTTGTAAAGTTCTGATAAGGTAGAGTTATTATCCACAAATTTCTTTGCAGATTTGAAATTGTTTTCTTTAAAATTGAAGGCCACAAAAGGATGCCATGGCCCGTCTTTAGGAAATTATTGGATGAAGAATTGGCAAAGAGTTTTCTGGATAATTGGCTTCTACCCTTTAATAGATTTGAATAATTTTTTTCTCACTAAATTTTATTACTATTTAAGAGGTTCATCTAAGCTATCAACTACACTGAATGCCAGTAATTCAATGATAAATGATTGATTATCCACATTATTTTCAGTTACACTATCAAGCAGCTCTACCCATTTATTCAAATTCTATTCTTCCTTCTCGTCTTCAGAGTTCATAAATATAACTGCTTCCTTCAGAAGGTCCACTACATTGTTTCGGTAGTACTTAAGTTGCTACAAAAAAAATTCCAAATACCCGTTTTCGACACTCAATAAATACTCAGAACATTATTTGTTATTGTGAATGCATAGAAATAATATATGATATAATCTAGGCACTGTCTTCTAAAGTTTTATTTGCGCGATCTTTTAAGCAGATCTTTCAAATATCTCATTACTTGTGTTATCAAGAAGTGGCTAATTCTACAATGCATGATGCTGCTTATCAGGATCTTGTGGGTTCCCGTATATCTTGAAGTGGATCAATTTTAGCACTTAAATAACGATATTAATGATCCCGTTTTATAGTAAAATCGATTATATCAAGGAAATCATTGATCCGGAATTCTTAAGGAAATCTTCTAAGTTCTCCATAGTCTGACATAGTTGCTCTACATTGTTATACAAATCTTTTTGGGTCAGGAAAGCTAATTTATACGTGTATTTCAGGTCTTTAGGATTTTACTTATCGATTCCCCAATCTTGTAAAAAAACGAAGAAATCAAACAGATATGGAAACTATGAGGAAACCCTATCTGCTATCTTTATGTATTTTTATTCAGCCGGTTTTATGTCGAACATAATCCTTTACCGTTTGTTCTTATCTAACCGACTTTTCTGAATAAAAATTAAATCGTCCATTTCCTAAATCTTCTTGAAATCTTTAGTGTTTCTCAGACCATCTTTTCTCTCCTAGCTCTTGCACTTATATATCAATTCCTTCTCGGATAGGTCCAGACAGTACATAATCATGATTTCGTTGAGATCTATTGTTTGGAGCTTGATTTATTGATTGTAGTTGATAGCCTCCGCAAATTACGAAATTTTTTTCGGCTACAAAAAAAGTTAGCAATCATCTTAAAAACCATCGTAAGTTAGCTACAATTATCCTTTCCTGATCATTAGGTATAGCCCGCTCGCTACATTTTTAAGCCTAAACCAGGACTAAAAAGAAGGTAAGTTACTCAGAAAGGAAGTATACTTTTAAATCTCCCATAAGGTCTATATATTATTGACTTCATTGTAAGTATCCAAATACAATTAAAATTATTCACTAAGGTTGGCGGTGACACATTCTTTAGGGAAGTAGTCTTGTTTCATGATAACTTATTTGCAGTCGATTTCAAATTTAACATTTCGACTGCTTAGGTTTTGTTTACTTAAGTCTTGTTTTCGACGGATGCCAAAGTTACCGTGCAATGCTCTGTTGTAAAGAACAATGAAATCTCCGCTCTGCAAAATTTTATTTTAATTCTTTTCTCTCTCGTTAACTACATTAATATCCATGTAGCAGCATAACTTAAGAAGTGTTTGGTCCTCTGAAGCGTTCACTTCCAGACCTTTATGAAAGTTATCTACGGCGTTTTGAGTTTTATCAATATTAAGAAAGTAATGGCTGTTAGTTGCGCTATTAATCAGGACTTATTCAGAATATAAGACTGCTTCTCCATTTTTTTTAGCGTTGTTGAAGGACAAAAAAATGAAATTCGCCATTTCATTTGCCTCTTCTTCCAAACTCAACTCTCTACACGTATTTTAATAAGCTAAAACATTGGTATTGAGTCTCAAATAAGTATCGCTATAGATATGTCGGAACTATATCTCCTATCCATAAATAATATTCGAATTTTTTAATCTTTCATAGACTCTTTTATTTTCTTCAACCTCTTGCTTGCATTTTAATTCTAATTCTTCTATCAGTTATGGATCTTCAATACTCATCTCTTTAGCCTTTTTCATCAAGTTATGGTAGTAATATTTTTTAGCGTTTACAACCTAAAATAAACATTTTCTGAACTGTAATTTTGCATTCTTCTCAAGCACTGATTTTTATTAATTTTTTTTCCACCCTTACTACGGTATACATTCAAGCTTGTTAGATGCGATACCATCACCTAAAAAAATTAAAAATAAATTGATACCTGCGACTATTCCTTTAGTAAACACTTATTCGGAAGCCGTATTAGATTTACTCAAATTAACCAAGTTTTTGAAATAGACTATGTCACCGAATTTTAAATTAACAGGTTGTTTATATTGTTTCTCTTTTTATAGAAATTCTTTTACTTTATGTATTATTGATAATTCCTCTAATATTTCGTCTTATTACGTATCATGGTGGAATTTTTCTGGGGATATAACGCATTCAAACATCCTTTATTATTCTTATTATTTATTTAATTCTTGTTTAGGTTTTATTTTGATTCTCTATTTTACAATTATATCGCTATTTTTGGCCCATTTTCGGATAAAATAACCTTTCTTTATTTGAGATAATACGAGTTGAAAAAAATCTGCATTCTCTTAATCGGAAGATAAAATGTTTTGACTCATTTTTTGAAATAAAGTTTCAAAAAAAATTTAATTAGATTAATTTTATGGAAATTATTTTTTTTAATTCACGAATTTTCAATTTTAATATATAAAAATTTACTTGTAAATTATTTTAATAAAGTAATAAAATAAATAAAAAAATATATAATTAAAAATTAG
>Ga0209107_10002483_pt1 | contig 10250 bp, 8 predicted proteins | sample LakErihyJuly2011_2_FD_187460 | JGI IMG/M metagenome (GOLD analysis project Ga0209107, IMG submission 187460) | Freshwater microbial communities from dead zone in Lake Erie, Canada - CCB hypolimnion July 2011 (SPAdes) (version 2) | ecosystem: Environmental > Aquatic > Freshwater > Lentic >... | reverse complement strand
CCTCATGCTTGCGTTCGACATCGAGACGACGGGCCTGGACCGCGAGCGCTGCCTCGTCACCGTCGTCTGCACCGAGGACTTCCGCACCGGCGAGCGGCGCGCGTACGAGTTCGGGCGCGTCGCCGCCGAGGGAGACTGCGGGCGCGAGCGCGCGCAGCTCACGGCGGCGCTCGTCGCCGCCTTCGATGGCGCCGAGTCGCTCTGCGCGTTCAACGGGGTGCGCTTCGACGTGCCCTTTCTGCACAAGGCGCTGCGGCTGCCGGAGGCGACTGTCGCGGGCTGGCTGCTGAAGACGACCGACATCCTCGAGGCGTGCCGGCTCGAGGTCTTCGGCCCGCGGCACACGTTCAGCCTCAACCTGCTCTGCGAGCATAACGGCGTGCAGATGAAGTCCTCGTCGGGCTGCGAGGCGGTGCGCATGGCGGCGGACGGGCGCTGGCAGGAGCTGCACGACTACTGCGCCGACGACGTGCGCATCCTCTGCGACCTCTACCGGCGGCGCGAGCTGCGCAACCCGCGCGGCTTCCAGACGATCGACCTGCGGCGCATCGCGCACCGCGCGCTGTACGCGACAGCCGAGGGCGGGGCGGGGCCAGGCCGGCACGGCGCGGAGCCCGGGTGGAGGGGGGCGCTCGCAGGCGCGCACGCAGGCGCGCACGCAGGCGCGCACGCAGGCGCGCACGCAGGCGCGGCCGCAGGCGCGGCCGCACACGCAGGCGAGTCCGCCGGCGAGCCTGCCGGCGCCCTCGCAGGCGTCGCCGCCGAGTGCGAGCGCCTGCAGGCCGAGCTCAGCGCCGCGCGCGAGGAGCTCCGCGCCGTGCGCGAGCAGGCGGCCACGCAAGAGGCGCAGCTCGCGCTCTACAAGGCAGTCTGCACCTGCCTCAACGACTTTGCATAGCGCGTGAAAGGGTAGAGCAGTGCGTAGCGAGCGTTTCATCATCATCATCACGAGACACTCGTGCGCGCGCCGAAACAACACAGGGAAACCATTGAGATAAAGCTCTTTATTGTGTTCATGAGTTTTCACGCGTTGTATAAAGTCACGGCGCACGACGCGCTCGTGGTGATCTACCGCGCGCACTGCGTGTCTGTGTAGCCTCATGTTCCAGCTCTTGTGAGTCAGCATTTTGTTTAGTGACCCATAATGTAAAACAACTCCAAATAAAAGGGAGAATTGACATGAAAATGCCGTAACAGCAAGTGTTCCAGTGGAAAATTGAACCAAAAAATCCATACTCCAAGTAACGAATCCATAGAAGCCAAAGGTATAACAGGATCCATGCGGGGATGCTGATGTTGCTTATAAACAATTCAGTCTTATCCCAAAATCGATACAACCCGAAGAAATATGGAGAATAAATTATCGGTCTTTTGAAAGGTTCCAACTCGGGCATCCAAATCTTAATGAACTCGACAATGCCTTCTAACTCCATTTGGTTCATTTCAATATCATGTTTTGCATCCTTCATAAATTTTATCAGGGACATCCAGGCACCTGCTTTCAAACGTTCCGTCTGAGTCATATTATCATTTCGTGTTAACTCAGATAGATCTGTATGTAGTATTCCAAATTCACAAGCGGCCATGACCAACTTTTTGCTTGAACAGGTAAAATTGTCAATTTTGATCATCATGTCTAGATGGATTGTGCTGTTTCTGACTCCCATGGATTTCGAAAGATCTAGGTTGATGTCGTGTGCTATGACAAACAACCAACCAATGAAACCCTTCAATGTTGCACCGAAGATGAACATCGAAATTAAAACGAAGCTGACACATAAAATCTTCTGTACACTCCAATAACATATTCCATTTATCCAATTCACAACAGACATGACCCAAGGATGAATATTCACGAGATATTTGTGCTTGATATACATGCACACACACGAGAAAATCCACCAGAGCAGCGCAAGGCATGCCAAGTAAAAGACAACAAGCGATGCTACGTACACTTGGATTAAAATGGGAATAACACACCCCAAAAGGATCAAGAAACATTTTTGTACAGTTACTTCGGTCCCCTTAATCACGTTCGATATCCAACGTTCGAAAGTCGCCTTCAGTTGGATTTCACGAAGCATATTCAAGACTTTCGAAGCGACGTTTGCTTTTAAATAATCAACACAAAACAAACACGTTGAACTGATTAGACACCAATACACAAAGATTTTGCCATATTCAGGCCAAACCCACGGACACGACACAATGAACAGAACCAACAAAGCCCAAAAAGCGATTTTATAGTCCATCTCGAAATTCTGAAACGAAGAGTGTTAAATATTAGAATTTAAATTTGTGGTGTCGGACAAGTAAGTGTATAAATGTTCATTTAAAGCAACAGCGGGAGTCGAACCCGCTCACGCGCTTGCAGTTTGCAAGCGAGTGGCCCTGCGTTGCCAAACGTACCTGGTGCACTATGTGCACATCGAGCGATGCTGTGTCGTGACAGATCCTGCTGCACAGCCATATCACGGACACCGAAGACAGTCATCGGTCGATGAAGCGATGTGAAGCAGCGAGCCAGACACGCAGGCACATGGTGAAGTTTAGCATCACAGCCAAGATACGATACGGAAGGCAAAGGCGGGAGGTCGACGATAAAGCTTGCGTTGTGATTCGGAGCCAGAGCCAGGAGCCGGAGCCGGAGCCAGAAGCCAGAGCCAGAAGCCATGAGCTGGAACAAAAGCGCGGAGAGACGAAAGCCGGGAGCGCGGTGAGCCGGGAGCGACAAGAGGTAGAGACCATGGAGCTTAAGAGCAGCGAAAGCGAGGCCGGAGAAGACGAGATGGACCCGAGACGAAGCGCCGCTTCCAGCCAAAATCCTGCGTATGTGTAAGTTCTCCTGTAGTACACATCATCTGATCGATCTGGTCTTGTGTACTTACAATACAGTGCTATAGGAGTACCGACAACTGTAATATAAGTGGTATGTTACTATCACGTACTATCACGTATTACGAAAGAAGACGGCTGGTGTTTGACGAACATGAAGCGTGTAGAAAAATATAGCACCTGTCCGCCGCGTACGCCTGTTGTCTGTCAAATGTATGTTACTATGTAAGTATAAATCTAAATTGTTATGATTCACTTCCTAATGGTTTAGGTTATCATGTCATACATATTACACGCTATTCTATCACTTTCTATCATAACCTATTACAGCTATATCTTTTATATTAGTTTATGGTTTACAGTGTCTTCATTTTTATGGAATATGTGCATTGACGTGTATAATAATGCTATAGTTTTAGTACTATACACTGTAGAATATTGATACATTATTCTATATAGTTTAGACATCAAAACATTGTTAATCTATTCAAAACTTAATGCTAAAAAATAGTCACATCAACAGTCCTATGAGAATACCAGTGCGTGCGGTGTTTTCATAGCACATAAATCAATACTAGATTACGCATTTTACCGTTGTGTCATTTTAGTATACTACCATAGACATACGTAAATACTATCCGCCGTCGGTGTGGTCTCCTGTTTCGAATACAATATTTTTTTTCAGTTGTCAGTTGGGTGTCAGCTTAGAATATTTTACCAATCTGATCTCGCCACAGATCGCGATTAGCGCATACCTTTTCCACCTTCTTCATCAGCGGGTCCCCCTGTAAGAATCATACATCTTAAATATACCAAGATTCAAAATGTACAAAATACACACACTTTATGTTTTTTTTTGTATATAAGTATCCAAATCCTATGCGAAGAGCCTTCGGTGACGACGAGAATATCGGATTGCTTTTCCGGAATATGGAAGAGTACCAACGCGACGTAAAAACGTGCAGAGTTGCTGAATCAACTGTGAAAGTACATTTGCCGGCGTCGACTACAGCTCGTTTCGCACCTTTGAATTCTATAGGCCTTACGACAGGGGCTGATGCATCGACAGAAGTATCAAAACCCGAGAAGTATGAAGTATATAATGCGTGGCAGCAAACACTCGAAATAATCAGTTGCTTATTGTCGATTTTCTGCATTCTCGGCGTCATAGCTGTATGGGCGATTGAAAAATCGATTACCATTGAACTGACCAGGAACCTGATGTTTATGTCTCGAGATCAGTCATTCTTAAACAGCATGAGATTATGGCACAACACGGTTGCAGAGTCATGTGCCGCTGGATCGTTTGATCTTATTATGACACAGCCTCCTTGGACAAACGACAATAAACAAAAGTACGACGGGCTTTCTATGGAGGGCACTATACACGCGTCGTACATAGACTTGACTGCAGTGGCGTTCTTTATCTATGTATTTTCATCGATATTCCAGGGAGTCAGATACATTAAATTTTCTAGATCTGAATGGAAGCCTGTGGGTCCCGAGTTCTCGCGCTGGCTCGAGTATGCGTTTACATCCCCGCTTCAGGTAGTTTTGGTTGCCCTCTCATTCGGCATTTCGAACATTGACGTAATCCTGGGATTCTTTGGCATGCAGCTTGCGATGGTGTTGATGGGCTACAGTATCGAGCAGCAAACAAATAAGAGATACCTGCACAAGCCTGAGAAGAGATCAGATAAATTCTATTATTTCGCAATTTTCGGCGACATACGGGGCCTCGTATACATCCTAGTGTCGTGGACTCTACATTTCCTCATATGGGGATTCCCAGGGATGTGGGAATCACAGATTGTCAGATGGGGCATCGCCGGTCAGTACGCTTTCGTACATCAATATCAGAAGAAGTGTGGAGATAAGAATTTTCAGATGCCAGCGTTTGTGGACGTGATTTTTTTCGGGCAATTTATTTGCTTTATTTTGTTCGGCGTGGTATGCACAGTTCAGTATTTCAGCGCTGGATACATGGGAGAATCAGGTGATAACAAGCAATCTATTAAACAAAAACCAGAGTACAAAACTAAATGGGCACAGTACTCTTTTGCATACGCAGTGCTTTCGGTCACAGCAAAGACTATCCTCGAGATTGGATTTCTCGGGCTCGTGGCCACGTCACCCGAGTACCTGAAGCCGAGACTGGCGCCAAAGGCTACTGTAACGAGATACTCGAGCGTAGCGCAAGTGAGTCTTCTAAACAACCGCACTGTGTCTGTACCCGCGAACACAACGTGCTACAGCATCGGGACGGGCCGGTGAGCGCGGGCGAAAGACGGCTGTGCTCCAGAGCTAGATGAGCTGTGTCTCGAGCGGGCGCGGCGGGCGACGAGTGTTCTGCATGATGGTTATGAAGACATTGCACCCCAGGAAAAGCAAGGTGAGGCCCAACAAAACAACTGCGGATATACCATAGCCCACACAATGGCACGTCTCGACGGCCACGCTACCCAGGGTCATGTCCGCCGCTCCCTGTAGCTCCCTACAGCTCGCGGCGCGACGGCGCGGCTGGAATGCTGTCGACAGACACGGGACAGTAGCAACTAGTGCGGTGCCCCACTGCCTTCGGAAATTTGGGCGCGACTTTTCAGGTGGATTTAGACTTTTGACTTTTGGGGACTTTTCGAGGGAATTTGCCGGCAGTTACCTTGGACGGATAGCTGTTGATGATCCGCACGTCGGTTTTTCCGAGTGGACCCTGCAGGTATATCTCCTCTGAATTTTCTTTCAAAATCTTGCAGTTTATGGTGGACATGTCCTGGTCGGCTATCATCCCCGCAAACTTCATCACGTTGCGCAGAATTTTCTGTGAAATGCGCTTGCACGTCGAATAGATGCTGATCTCCACACACGGGCATGACAGCAGCAGTGCCGCGCAGAACATGCTGACACCTGGGGCACAACGGGTCAGTGGCATGTCAGCGGTCGTCAGCAGGCGGCGGTGCGCCAGCGCGAGCGGACGACGCGGCGCGCGGGCCGGGCTACTCACTGATGGTCTTGCCGAAGCGGCGCGGGGTGCTGATGAGGATCTCCTGGGCGATGCAGTCCCAATTGTTCTTCTGCAGTAGCTGCCCGTGCATGCGTGCGAAGGTGCCCGGCTTCTCCAGCTTGAAGAACGAGCGCGCGGTCGCGCGGATGAAGTCCTGGCGACACGCGGCACGGGCGGCGTTAGCGCGAGCAGGGCGCAAAGGCGGTGTTATTTGAAAATAAACGAAAATAAAAAAATGAAATTTAAAAAAAAAATGAAAAAATGGAAATACAACGTTGGCGCACACCGCGTGGAAGAGGTTCTGGTGGAAGCTGCGCTTCCAGCCGAGAGTGTCGAGCTTGCAGAGGAAGCGGTTGCAGCGGTCCATGTACTCCATCGGGCTCAGCTTCGCCTCCCTGGCCTCCGGCAGCCAGGCCTCCTTCTCGCCGCGCGTGCGCATGAGCTCCTCGGTCTTGCGCAGGCGGTGCAGCAGGCCGGGCACGAGGCGCGGCACCTCAGGGCCTGAGTCCTGCAGCGCCGCGCGCGCGCGCGCAAGCAGCCGCTCCATCAGCTCGAGCACGCCGTCGTGCGCCTGTGTCTCCATGTGCTGTGTGGTGGAAATACGCAGAGGGGGGCGCGCGCGGAATCAACGGCTTCGCGCGAGCTCTTCGCGCGAGCGCTGCACGCGAGCGCTTTGCGCGAGCGCTGCACGCGAGCGTCTCGCGGTGTGGATCAGCGGACTTCGCGCGATGATACTGGCGTCAGAGTATTTAAGGCTGCTCGAATCAGAAATCAAAATGACAAAGGTCTGTGTGAAAGGTTTGATGCTTGGACGCTGCTTCGAAACGTACACGTCTACAGGGAGACCGGTACGTTTTTGTGCAATGTGTGGCCCCAAAGTCTGTAACAACAAAAATTGGACAAAACAAGCTGAGGGCTTGCTCAGGGCGATGTGGTCGTATCTGAATAAAACGAAATCCGTCGAGGACGAGGAGGAAGAATGGGTGCGAAGCCACGTAGATACCATGCGCCATCCATCTGCTGGTCATAGGTATTGGTTCTTGCTTGAGGAAGTCCAAGGCAACTTGTGCGTTGTCGCGTATGTGCATTTCGATTCCAAGAAAGGCATTGGAATGTACATTGTCCACATTCTTTGCCAGAGTTCTGGATGGAACGCAACGAGTGCTCTCACTGCCATTGCAGTAGAAAGGCTGCTAGGAACAACATCCCAATGGTTTTCCTGAACTTCACGGGTGCCCACTTGGACAAGATCTACCGCAGGTGTGGATTCGTGGATGCGTCCGCAGAGCTTGCGCCAGTCGTCGATGGATTCAAGGACCCAGTGCACAACCAACTGCTAGTAAGGATCTTGGAGTCCAAGACCACAGTCGCGAAGGCCGCAGCGAATGGCACGTGCCTTGTGAAAACACGTGCGATCGGTCCCGAGCGTGTCGTGGTTGGGTACGCAGCCCCGGCGACGGCGGGGGACAGCGACGCGCTTTTGAGCGCGGCACCGACAGCGGCGTCCTCGCCGGCCGTCGCCGACCTCGCGAGTCTAGGGGACCTGGGCAGTGCTCATCGGAAGCGGGGCCGGGATTCGGAGCCGTCGGAGACGGCGTCGGAGACGGCGTCGGAGCCACAGGAAGCGGCTGCTTTGGAGCCGCCGGAGGCAGGCACGGTTCTGCACGCGGCGAAGCGTGTGTGGGGGGTCATGGTGCGCTTGCGCGCGCTCTGTGCGCAGGGCGCGCGGGGGTGCTCTGAAGCCCGTGCTAGCGTCAGCCCGTGCTAGCGTCTTTTAATACACTCCGATAAACAAGTTCGCGTCACGCTGCGCAAGAGTTTCTTTCGTGTGATAATCCCGCGCAAGCGCGTCGTTGCCCGTGGGAATCCAGGGCGTCTGCATGCGCGCGCCCTGGCGCTGCCACTCCATGCGCTGCATGTAGCGCGTCAGCTTTTTTGTGGCAGCCTGCACGCGCGCGCGCAGCCTCCTAAGTCTGCTGATAATGCAGGCGGCGACGCTGCGCGGGGGCTGCGGCGTTTCCGCGCCGTGTCTGGTGTAGGGATGCTGCATCGCGCTCTGGAGGATTCTTTACTATGGATTCTTTTGTCCGTAGAAAAAACATTTGGACAGAAACACACGCAAAATTCAAAATCGTGGAAGTGCAAACTTTCGAGTGCGCATGTCATGAGCGCCGCTGTCGAGATGAGCTTCGTCTCGCACATGGTGCTGGGCGCGCCGATACTGCTCACGCACCACGGCCTGCTGCAAGCCAGCAAAGGATTTCCGCTCATCCCGGAGACCTCGCGCAGGAAGTGCACGGTCGACCACGAGGGGAAGCACGACGCGTGCATGCTGCTGCCATGCGACGCGGAGTTCTTCTCGCTCGTCGTGGACAGGGTGGGCGGCGTCTACGTGAAGCCACAGGGCGGCGGCGAGCGCATCTACTGCATACAGCCGCAGTTCGCAGCGCTGTCGCGGTTGCTCCCTGGCGACAGCGCGTGCCGCGCCATCGCGTACCCGTCCGGGGTGGCGGGCGCGGCGGGCTCGGACCCCAAAGGGGCCCATGCGGCGGGTACCTCAGGCGCGCTGGTGCTCGGAGTCTACGACCTGACGCGCCTCGAGGGCAACGACCTGAACGAACGGGGGGTGTTGGAGCGACATGCGCTGCTGCACGAGACCGTCTCGATGAACTTCCGGCAGTTCGAAGAGCACACCGCGCGTGTGCAGGCCGCGGGACCGCGCCCCTGCGAGTGGAACCCGCACGTGCGCGTGCACTGGGTGGGCTGGCAGGAGGCCTGCGTGAATGTGCTGCAGAACAGCAAAGACCTGCCCTTCCAGGCCTCGTACATCTGCCGGCTCGACGAGGAGGAGTACGTGAAGCTGCTGGCGCCTGTGCGCACAAACTGGCCGTAGTTCGAGACGCCCGCCGTTTGTGAAGGGTTTGAGAGAGAGTTTGTGCATTGCGTCGGTTATGCCTAATAAACACAGCGCTTCGGATTGTTGCGCAATTCCTTAACCGTGTCGGTCTGAGGCGGACACGCGGACCACAACGCTTCGGATTGTGGCGGACCGGCGGCGGGCCCTTAAGGATCGTTACGCGGCGCGAATTCGCGCGCCTCTCCTGCGCGATGCTCAGTCGCCTTGCGCCGGGCAGACCCCGGGCGCCCACTGGTAGCGCTGCGGGCCGACCCGCCGCACGCGGGCGTGCGGTAGCGGGTGCTTGTAGTTCTGGCGCAGAAAGTCTTCCCAGCTGCGCGCGCCGAGCGCCGCCGCCAACTGCTGCTTGAGCACGACTGCGTGGAAGCGCTGCATAAAGCCACTGTCGCAGATATCGCCGCCAGAAACGAAGTTGCAGACGGCGAAGCGCCGGCGGGCCTCAAAGAGGCGATACCGCGAGATGCGCCAAGTGTGAAGCAGGCTGCGCTCCTGCACGAAGAGGTGCGCAAAGCACGTCCGGCATAGGACGCGGTGCTGCTTGTCGGGGGCGTCGATGCTCTCGAACACCCGCGGGCGCTGGTGGCAGTACATGCACATACAGCACGACCGCACGACGGCGCGCTCGCGGGCGGAGAGCGCGTTGTGCACCGGGACGTTGCAGACGAGGAGCGTGACGGCAAAGGGCATCTCGACGCGCTGTCGCCCGGAGACCCTGAAGCGCAGCGCCTCCAGGCGCACGGTCGCCATGCGGAGGTCGAGCATGCGTCCGAGGCTCTCGCCGTGCAGATTGTCGCTCCTCGGGCCGACGTGCTCGTCCTGGAACGCGATTTGCACGACCTTCCAGGACGTGACGACTATATCGATGCCGAACGGGGTGGGGCCCGAGCGCACGACCGCGTACTGCAGCGGCACCTGAAACTCCACCGACATGCAGACGAGCCGCCCGATGTCGAGGTCCACGTTGGAGATGAAGCGGAGCTTCTCGGACGGGCGCTGTAGCGTGTACTCGTAGAAGAGCTCCTGGCGCTTCGCGTCGAAGCGCAGAACGAGCATCTTGCGCAGGTGCGAGCACGAGCGCAGCTCGAAGGCGCTCGAGTTCGCGAAGGTGTTAGACGCCAGGCCGTCGACGAGCAACCGCGTCCGCGTGCTCACCATGCTCAGCTTCAGCAGCGCGTACGGGTCGAGCGCGCCGAAGACGAGCGAGGCGAGGTCCATGCTCTCGAGCACCTTGTGCAGCGACATCGCGCGGACAGTGCGGGCGCGGAAGCGGCGGTTTCGGCCGCGAGGCTCCGCCGCCGGGCTCGTGGGTTTTATTTTTCCGAGTCGCACTGTGCATTCGGGCCGCACGCGAGCTGTGTGGCACTGAGCCGCAGCCGGATGTTTGGTCCGGGAAATTCACCGGCCCTTAAAACGGTTTTCAGGGCGTCCGGACCTTAAGTGCCCTCGATCCAATTCCCCGTCGTCGTCTTTCTTGATTTTCATTCTCTGATTATTTGC
>Ga0209107_10002482_pt1 | contig 10250 bp, 16 predicted proteins | sample LakErihyJuly2011_2_FD_187460 | JGI IMG/M metagenome (GOLD analysis project Ga0209107, IMG submission 187460) | Freshwater microbial communities from dead zone in Lake Erie, Canada - CCB hypolimnion July 2011 (SPAdes) (version 2) | ecosystem: Environmental > Aquatic > Freshwater > Lentic >... | reverse complement strand
ACAGTATCGTGACCTAGAAGGCATGATGAAGCCCACCATTCACGTGGATGAATTTTCAGGCAAAATGGGCGATGACGAAGACATCATTGTGATCAGCTTTTTTGTGCGTGACAAACAAGCAGCCAAAGATCTAGTGGCATGGTTTGAAAAGGGCTATGACTTTGTGCTGGATGCTGACCGAAGCCCAGGCGAGATCAAACCTTCACGTTATCTAGTGTATGTGGAAATGCGCAGACGCAGTGCCGCTCCACAGTACGTGGCCGAACTGATTGATGACTTGGAAACACTCACTGAACATGAGAGTGAAGACTGGACCATGCGTTACGATGGCCGGACACAGCCATTCTCAGAAGAAGCATTTGCAAGCACTGTGCCGTTGACTCCCGACGACTATCGCAAGACACACGAATCAGATTTGAATGAATGGCGCACAGCCGCTGGCCTGCCTGTCAAAACAATTCACGAAACCAAACCTGACCTGCGAGCACTGCAAGCCGCTGCCGGACTTATCTAACCCACTCGCAGTAGATTCTGTTGTTGGAATCTGGCTGTAGATCGGCCACGGTGAAGCCAAAGTGTTCAGCAAACTCCTGCAACAATTCCGCAGACCAAGGAAAGAAATCAATGGACTTGCAAGCTTCATTGCCATGGTCAGCCTGTCCAGGATTGCAACGCCAGTAGATTCTGGCCTGGGGTTTCAACAGGTCAACCACCAATTGAATTTGCTCCAAGATCTTTTTCTTTTTGCCAAAATTGATACTGCCCAGGCAAAACGCCACGTCAAACAATTGATCAGACTTGTAATCTTCAATGGTGCACTTGACATCAGCCTCATCAAACGCAGGATCAATTCCTATTAAATTTGGAATCAGCCCAGAAAATTCGTTCAATCCACAGCCCACATCCAGCACATGTTCATGTGGCTGTACTTTGGCAGTGAGCTCGTAGCCCGAATGTTCGTAACGGCCCAGGAATCCTGACCATTCTGTGGAGAAATATTTGTTGAGTGCTTGTTGGTTCATATAATTAATTATACACATGCTTTCCAACAGAATATTTTTAACAGGCGTGCCTGGTTCACGTTGGTCAGGTATTGCACAGACCTTGGAATCAATTCCTGGTTTCAATACCACAGATCGCACACCAGCTCGCACATACACACATCACAGTTACACAGGACACCAAGGTGCATACTTTGGTCTGGGCATGGAACTGGAATGTCGGTTAAGTGCTGATTATATTGACTCAGCCTGGACCAGTAGTGGCGGCACCCGGTTGGTCAAAAGTCATGACTGGGCATATATGTTGCCTAAAATAGCACATCATTTTCCTGATGACTGGATCATGTTGGTGTATCGTCCGGACATGGCGTCATATGCTTGGTGGCACGAAGCCGGAGGTTTCCAGATCAAGTATCCCTGCTATGATGCCTACACGGACAGTACAGGCATGCTGGCAGCAATAACAAGACAGAATCAGTGCATCTTAGAATATGCACACAGTAGAAATGCCACTTGGCATCACTTTACCCCTGACTGGGTGGAGTCCACATTTGGACATCAAGTTGAAATTAAAAAGACTTTTCCAGATATTTTAGTAACGGTGTTCAAATGAGAGATCACGTTTGGTATATCAAGTATGCCAGTGCTGTCACAATATTATGTGCCATGGTGTTGCATACGTTTGGCATCACACCCTGGAACAGTTTTGTACAACTGATCGGAGCCTGCGGCTGGGTCTATGTGGGATACCGGTGGAATGAACGAGCCCTGATGTTAAACTTCATGCCCCAGTTCTTCATCATCATTCCGGCACTGGTGTACATATATTTTTTAAAATGAAACGCATACTAATCATGGGCCTACCCGGTGCAGGCAAAACAACATTGGCTCGAGCCCTACAAACAAAATTGAATTGTGTCTGGTTCAATGCAGACAAAGTACGGGCTCTATTCAATGACTGGGATTTCAGCCCCGAAGGTCGCATACGTCAAAGCCAACGCATGAGAATCTTGGCTGATGACAGCAACAATGAATATGTGATTGCTGATTTTGTTGCTCCGTTAAAACAAATGCGTGATATATACGCCGCTGATTATGTCATATGGATGGACACTATCTCAGCTGGCAGATTTGAGGATACCAATCAGGTGTTTGAGCCACCTGAAACGTATGATTTGAGAATAACGGATTTTGACTACTCCGTGGATGATATTTTAAAGGAACTACCTTGAAACGACTACTCTTACTCTTACTAATACTTCCCATTATGGCGTTAGCCTGGGAACCCACACGCCCAGTCACTGTAGTGATAGGCAATGCACCCGGTGCTGGCAATGAAATAGCATTTAGAAAACTTGCACAAATCATCAACAAAACAAACAAAAAGATCACATTTGTTGTGGAAAATCGACCAGGTGCAGACAGTGTGATTGCCATGAACCACATGATGACTGTGACACCCGATGGACATACCATTGCTGCTTTCAACCATATGAGTCAGTATGTCACACAAGACATTTGGCAACGAGACGTCAAACGATACGAATACAACAGTTTTGAAGATGTGCTCACAATAGGCAAGAGTCCCTTGGTATTAGTTGCTATCTCTACCAGTGCTGTGAACACGCCAGATGAGTTTGCCACGCTGTTACGCACCACACAGCATCCTGTGTTTGTTGCAGTGGGCTCAGGCGCACACAGAATCACCTACGAATACTTGATGATGAAAACTTCAGGCAATCGCAGTCTGGTAAAACATGTGCAATTCAATGGCCCTGCACAGGCACTAAACAGTGTGGCCGGCGCACAGGGCACAGAATTTGGTATCATGCCATTGGCCATAGCCCGTCCGCTAATAGAAGCAGGCCGAGTACGAGCCATTGGTATCACAGGAGATCGCAAAGTAGCTCAAATGCCAAATATACCGCTATTACGAAAAATTGCCCCGGGCATCTCGGTGTTTGCGGCCTGGAATCTTGTGCTGCCGCCCCGCACAGAACGTGCAATAGTGGACTATTATGCTGATTTATTTGCCAGAGCTATAAATACTACAGAATACCAAGAGTGGATGGATCAAAACTTGGTATTTGTGGACAGCCGAGAGTTAGATCCTGATGGTTTAAGGCAACATGCCCAAGAACTAAGAAAAACATTCCTGCCCCTGGCAAACCAAATCAATCCCAACGAATAACATAAATATTCGTGTATCGATACACTTAAGGAGAACCCGATGGATGCAAAACAATTTGTTAAAAAACTAGTGGAAGACAATCAAGCATTGTTCCAAGCCAGTCAAATCAACGTCAAGGCTTATTTTGATAGCAAGCCTGCTCAAGACGTTTTAGTCGAGCACTTTGTTGGCCGCATGGTCAACGAGCGCATGAACATGGTGGAAATTGCCAACTCAATTGCTGCCATGCCTGCTGACACCCCAACCGAAGAACTCGAACTGTTGACTCGTCAAGCACAAGACGAAGCCAAGCATTTCCGCATGGTCAAAGAAGTCATTGAGCACATGACTGGTCAGCCGCTGGACGTGGCTGCCGCCATTGCAGCTGAAGCCGCCAAGCCCACAGCAAAAGGTGCTGGACTATTGGCCAAGTACGAAGCTGAAACTGATCCTGTTGCCCTGGCAGCATATCAGTTGGTTGCCGAAGGCCGTGCAGAAGCAGTTTGGAACCAAATGGCCGACTGTATTGAAGATGAGTTCATCTCTACTTCATATGCCAAGATTGCCCGTGACGAAGGTTTCCACTCAAACATTGGTGGCTGGAAATTGGAAAAATTGGCACAAGACGAAGCCACTCAAGTTCGCGTTGAAGCACTGGTTGCCAAAATGCGCCGGGACTTGTTTGACATCTCATGCAAGAACACCATGGAAGTTCCTGCAGCCAAAAAACTAGTGGCCGACGCCTACGGTTGGTAATGAGAATAGGACTCACACAACGAGTCCTGTTGCACCGAGATCGAGCGTATGATTCCCTGGAGCACTCATGGTATGAGTATTTGCAGGGACATACGCTTGTTTCTATTCCAAACAGACTCCCAATATCCGTTCCAGACTTAGATGCATTGATCGTAACAGGTGGTGATGATCACCCGGTGCGCAATCAAGTTGAGCATGAATTAATTGATCACATGCGGGATCGCAATGTTACTGTGATAGGCATTTGCCACGGATGCCAACTACTAACAACAAAACTAGGCGGTATTGTTGTGCCTGTGGATGATCACATGGACAGCTATCATGAAGTTGAGTATCATGGTAAACAGCACTTGGTCAACAGTTATCATAAACTGCGTATAGAACAACCTCCTTCAGGTGCCACTGTGCTGGCACGTGATCCTGACGGCTATGCAGAAGCCTGGATATCAGGTCGCACAGCCGGCATCATGTGGCATCCTGAACGCATGATACAGCCTTGGGTCCCCCAAGAAATACAACAGTTATTATCTTGAATCGACTAATTTATTACCCCACTGGAAGTTACGGAACCTTTGTGCAATGGTTGTGCAACACTGCCAACATTTCATCAGCAAAAGATTTACCTTTTCATGAAGATGGAAATAGTCACCAATACGTGTTGTCTGATCAATATCGATTGTTGGTATCATCAAACTGTAGTCAAGAATTTGTTAATACTCAACATTCCACTGTGGCATCCTGTATCTGGCCACTGGATCACAATGGTAAAATATACAATCAGCATGGTCAGGAAGATTTTTATTTTCAATTTAGTCAATGTCACTTGAATTATTTCTTAGATCACAATGTTAAAATGTTAGTATTGCACCCGACTGAAACATCTAAGATATGGTGGTGGCATAATAATTGCAAAAAAGTATTTTTTACAAAAGAAATGTTTGATAAAAAAATCAAACACCAATATTCTGAACTTCAGTGGTTGACCGAGTCAAACCCTATAGCCCGAGCAAAATTGCAATTGAACTACTACCAAAATACAACTTGGTTTAAACTTCTGTTGCGTCATTTTAAATGCACTGATGCTGGGCAGTTTAGTCTTGGACAACTACGTGCGTCAATGGGCTGGGCACTGCACAAAGAAACTTACGACTACGTTAGCCATTGGCAGTTGTTGATTTCAAAATTTCCCAATATAAAATTTATCTCGTTGGACCAACTCAGAGATCAATCAACAGACACTGTGTTGGATATATTTCAATATTTTAATATACAATCTGACCTTCCATTGAATTTTATACTTGATCAATGGCGGCCATTGCAAACCACCATGCACAGAGATGTTTTGCATGAAACTATAATTAACTGCATAGTTAATGGTCAAGCATATGACTGGAGTGATACAGCATTTGATTTGTTTGATGAAGCATATCTATTGTATGTGTTGAAATTTCAGCATGGTATAGATTTGACAGCACACACAATAGAAAAATTGCCAACCAACACACAAGACTTACTTCAGCTGGCCAGCTAAATATCAGCATGTGGATCTTGCACTTCTTACCTGAATCTTTAATCTTGTTTGTGACTACTTCGTTGTTGCTGGCCGGCATAGTAACAACTACAGTTTCTTTTTTGCCGGTGCTGGCCCAATATCGAACGCCCACACAAGTCCTGGGCATCGCACTGTTGGTTGCAGGTGTGTACTTTCGCGGTGGTCTCAGCATTGAAATGGAATGGCGTGAGCGTGTGGCAGAGATGGAACAAAAAGTTGCTGAAGCACAGGCTGAATCACAAAAAGTCAATGAAACTGTGAAGACCAAGGTTGTGACTCGAACCAAAGTGGTCCGAACACGCGGTGAAGACATTGTGAAATATGTTGACCGTGAAGTTGTAAAATACAATACAAAATTTGCACCTGGTGGCCAATGTGAAATCCCCAAGGAATTTATCAAAGCCATCAATGATGCAGCGGAGGCCCCCAAATGAAAATCAATCAAATTATAGTAGAAAATTTTGACGGCGAGTACGATGACGAAGCAGGCATGGCACAGACCAACTTGCACACCATTGCCAGAGCTGCTCAAGGTTTGTTGGACACCATAGATGACAAGGAAAACTTGCCTGAATGGGTGCAAGAAAAGATTGCCAAGGTAGAAGGCATGATGGTCACTGCCTGGGACTATTTGCGCAGTCAAGAAGAACAAGGTATGGATCCGCAGATGATGGAAGCAGCCAACGCCGCACAACAAGCGGCCATTGCTATCTCAATGAAGAAGGCTGGCAAGAAGCCCAAGAACGAAAGCACTGAACTTGAAGAAGAGTTTGATCTCATTGAGTCAATCATCGAACGCCTGGCTGCTCACAACGGCGTGGATGCTGAAGTGATCTGGGAAGATTTAGAAACACTCACAGAAGATGAACTGTATGCTTTTGCTGTGACGTCAGAGCCCATCATGGAAGATTGGCAAAAAGCCAACAAGCGTGACAAAACAGATGGCATGAGTCAGAAAGCGGTGAATGCTTACCGCAGAGAGAATCCTGGATCGAAACTAAAAACTGCTGTGACCACCAAGCCTTCAAAGCTGAAGAAGGGTGGCAAGGCATCCAAGCGTAGAAAGAGTTATTGTAGCCGCAGTCGTGGACAAATGAAAATGCACAGCATCTCATGCGCCAAGACTCCTGACAAAGCCATATGCAAAGCACGACGTCGTTGGAACTGCTGATGAGAGTCTTGCTGTTGTCATTGCTGTTGACTGGATGCGGCACTGTGGTGCCTGTCACAAGCACATTTCCTGAAGCACCTGGTGGACTTGCATTGGTTCGTTGTCCACAACTGCAAAAAATTGCCGAAGATGCACGACTGAGTGATGTTGCCAAAACTGTGACAATAAACTACGGCACCTACTATGAGTGTGCTGTTAAAACAGATGCCTGGATTGAATGGTATCAAAAACAACAACAAATATTTAAAAACATAAAATAAGGAGCCACCATGGAACTAACAATTGGTCAATTAAAACAAATGGTACACGGCATTCCCCATGCTGAGCATTGGTATGAAGCCTTGGATCAGTTGCTGCCAGACTACGAAATCAACACACCCCATCGCATTGCTGCCTTCATAGCACAGTGCGCACACGAGTCAGGCGGGTTCCGTTTCATCAAAGAAAACTTGAACTACAAAGCAGAAAGTCTGAGAAAAATCTTTGGCAAGTATTTTCCCACAGACGAACTGGCCCGAGCCTATGCCAAGAAGCCTGAGATGATTGCCAACAGAGTGTATGCAAGTCGTATGGGCAACGGTGACGAACACTCCGGAGACGGTTATCGCTACTGTGGACGTGGACTCATCCAGTTGACTGGCAAAAGCAATTATGAAAACTTTGCTGCCAGCTTGGAAATTAGCCCTGAAGAAGCTGCAGAATATCTGGGCACATTTGAAGGCGCCGCACAAAGCGCCTGTTGGTTCTGGGAAAGCAACAATCTAAATGTGGAAGCCGACGCCGGCGACATCAAGAAGATGACTAAAAAAATCAATGGTGGTTATATTGGTTTGGAAGATCGTATCAAACACTACGAACACGCATTACACATCATGGGTGCCTAAATGGAAAAAACCAAACTGACATTTGTAGTAACAACCATGGTCACATTAACACTGTGCATGGTTATTCTTGCCATGGTGATAACACTGATGGTTGGGTTGTTTGATCCAATTGTGGACAACACAGAAATTTTCAAACTGATTGGACCAGCGTTTCAAACTGTAATCGGCGGATTCATTGGACTGCTGGCAGGTATTAAACTAAAGAACGAAGATGAAGCTTCAAACAAATCTGATCCAACACAGCAGTTGAGTTGGCAGATTCTTTCGTTAGAGAAAAAGATTGAACAACTAAACAAAAACAAGGAGTAATCATGGCCGAAGTAGAAATAAAACCCTTATCGCGTTCAGAACGTGAAGCAGCAATCAAAGACAAAGCAGGACTTGTGATTGTGATCATGGCCCTGTTCATGGCTGTGACCACTTACTTTTCAAACAGTTACTCAGGTGCTGTGTTGAAAAACATGCTGAAGGCCACAGACACTTATGCTTTTTATCAAAGCAAGAGCATCAAGCAAAGCATTGCCGAAGGACAGTTAGAAGAAACACGTGATCCCCAGCGCAGGGCACTACTGGAGGCCAAGATTGCACGTTACGAATCAGACCCTGCCAAAGCCGAAGGCAAACGTGAACTGTTGGCAAAAGCACAGGCCCACGAAGCTGCACGTGATAAAGCCACACGCCACACACCATGGCTGACATTTGCGTCATTGGCATTTCAACTGGCCATTGTGCTGTTGAGTGCCAGTATTTTGAGTGTGAACAACACCATGTACAGAATAAGTGAAGTGGTTGCTGTGATTGGCACAGTGTTATTGAGCCAGGGCATTTGGCTCTGGATTCCAGGAGTATAATATGGCAATAAACGTCGGCGGCGGAATAGGTATTGGTGGCGGCATCAACATAGGAGCATTTGCAGTACCAGAACCAGCTGTAAACGGTAGTATATTGTTTGACGGCTCAAATTATCTCACCGTACCCAATGCCACAGCATTTGATCAAAACAGTAGCGCCTGGACTGTGGAATGTTTTGTGTATCCAACTGATAGCACACAAGGTTATGTTTACATGCAGAATACTTCAGGATTTTTGGGTATAGTTTATGGCAATGATAGGTTTTATGTAGACCAAAGCAGCATTGGATTTCCAATAGCCTCTGCTCCTTCCTTTCCTACAAACGCTTGGTATCATGTGGCCATGGTTTACAACGGATCTTCAACTTTATTCTTGTATGCCAATGGCATCAGTCAAGGCTCTTGGGGCACCAGTGGCTTGACTGCGGCGGCAACCGTGACCAACATTGGTTGTTACGTTGCCGGTGGTGACCCCTATAGAGGTAACATATCAAATCTGCGTGTGGTCAAAGGTGTGGCAGTTTACACAGGTACGTTTACCCCACCCACAGCACCATTAACAACCACACAAAGTTCTGGAACTAATATTTCAGCAATCACTGGTACACAAACACAATTGTTGTTGAATACGTATCAGGGTGCAGGATTCTTAACTGACGGCTCTACTAACGCATTTACTGTCACTAACAATGGTGGTGCAACCAGTGCCGCACTAAATCCATTCTAATTAACCACTGGTTAATCTCGCACCAAGATCCGTTAAATACTCTAGCCACCAGCGTAGTGGCATGAGCACGAACAATGGATCCACTAACACTATTTGCCTTGGCCAACACGGCTGTTGCGGCTGTGAAAAAAGGATGTCAACTGTACAAGGACATCAAATCAGCTGCGGGCGATGTCAAAGGTGTGCTTCGAGATCTTGACGATCAGTTTCACAAAAAGTACGATGGCAAAGCACCACCGCCAGCAGCGGTAAAACAACTCAACGAAGAAAAAACTCGTGTCACAGAACTCAACCGACGCAGTGAGGAAAGCACCAATATCTACACAGAGATTGGCGATGCACTGGGCGCCTACTACGACAACTATTTCAAATGTCTGGCAGTGCTGGAAGACGAAGAAAAGCGATCAAAAACAGAAGTGTACTCCGGAGGTGACAGTCTGGCCAAACGTGCGTTGAAACGTGTGCTGATGCAAAAGCAACTGGAACAAATGGGCAAGGAATTGCGTGAGCTCATGATCTATCAATCACCGCCTGAACTGGGTGCGCTGTACACTGAAGTAGAAAGCATGACCAAAGAGCTGGGCAAAGAACAAAAAGTGCTCATGGCTCGTGAACTTGAAAAGGCACACCGCAAACGGCAACGTATGCAGAAATATCAATTTGAAATTGCCCTGGGCATTGCATCAATTGTGTTGATGTTTGCAACGATGGGCATGTTCATGTACATTGCCCATGATGCACAACGTCGCTGGGGTGGTGTGACTGACACCAGATACAGAGACACACTAGACGCAGTGGAAAAACAAGAGTGGTTCGAACGTCAACAACGACTGCAAGAATATCAAGAGTTCTTGGAACAACGTCGTCGTGAGGCTGAGAAAAATGAATCCAGTCGCTAAAACTCTGTTGTTGTTGGCAGGTACCATGCTTGCCATGGTTGCAGTACCTGCGGTGCTGATTGTGTTTCATGCGTACTTGAATGCGTTCTTTGCCATTGTGCTGGTGTTGACTTGTTTTGTGTTGTTTGCGTATTATTCATACCAAGAACTATTACCAGAGTTTCAACAAGCACAGTTAGAAGAAGATCAAATCATGGCTCGATTTGCAGGTGATCCAGAGAAGATACGATTCTATCGGG
>Ga0209107_10002479_pt1 | contig 10252 bp, 8 predicted proteins | sample LakErihyJuly2011_2_FD_187460 | JGI IMG/M metagenome (GOLD analysis project Ga0209107, IMG submission 187460) | Freshwater microbial communities from dead zone in Lake Erie, Canada - CCB hypolimnion July 2011 (SPAdes) (version 2) | ecosystem: Environmental > Aquatic > Freshwater > Lentic >... | reverse complement strand
GGCTGAGGCGGGTGTGAACGACTATACCTTGTTGAATGCGTTGAATGAAATAGAGTTTTACGGAATGGGATATCCCAAGAGTTTGGGTAGGGAGTGGATCAACAAGAATTTTTGGCATATTGTTCGTGAGTTTGATGATTTGAGTGTTGAAGACCGGATGAAGACTTTGGTGATGCATATTGCGGTTCAGGTGAGGAGGGCGGTGGAGTCCATCGCGGAAAAGCCGTTGCAAGATTGCTCGATATTGGTTACCGGAGGTGGCGCTTTTAATGCTTGTTTGGTGGATCATCTGCGTTCGGAAATGGACTGTAATGTGGTTGTGCCCGATGCCAATATGGTAAATTATAAGGAAGCGATGATTTTTGCTTTGTTGGGTGCGATGCGTGTCCACAATGTTTGCAATACTTTGAGCAGCGCTACGGGAGCATCCATGGATTGGGTTGCGGGATCGTTGGATGGCGATTTTGGCGGCTTGTTGAATGAGATTAATGGGAATGGAAATTTTGGGACTGATAATTAATAAATAAGATCGTGAAACTTGAAAAACTGATAGGAAAATTTGAAGGCAAACAACCTGAGATTGTATTTGCTTGGAAGGACAGTGAAACCGAAGCGGAAGGTTGGGTTGTAATTAATTCTTTGCGCGGTGGTGCTGCCGGTGGTGGAACGCGGATGCGCAAGGGGCTTGATCAGCGCGAAGTAGAGAGTTTGGCAAAGACGATGGAAGTGAAATTTACCATCGCCGGTCCGCCAATTGGTGGTGCCAAGAGCGGTATCAATTTTGATCCGGCAGATCCTCGCAAAAAAGGGGTGTTGGAGCGTTGGTACAAAGCGGTGCGTCCGTTGTTGAAGAACTATTATGGAACTGGGGGCGATCTAAACGTGGATGAGATTCACGAGGTGATTCCGATGACGGCCAATTTGGGTATTTTGCATCCTCAGGAAGGGGTTGTGAATGGACATTTGACATCGTATAGTGCAGAAGAGAAGTTGAAAGCGATTTCGCGTTTGCAGACGGGGGTTTTGTTGCCGATTACCGATGAGCGTCTAACACCAGATTTGAGTAAAAATTATACCATTGCCGATATGATTACGGGTTGGGGTGTAGCTGAGGCTGTACGACATTACTACGAGGTTTATGGCGGATTTATGGATGGCAAATTGGCGATCATTCAGGGATGGGGAAATGTGGCTGCGGCTGCGGCTTTCTATCTAACGAAATATGGGGTTCGCATTGGCGGAATTATTGACCGTGTGGGTGGTATTATCGAACCAAAGGGTTTGGGTCACGACGAGATTGTGGAGTTGTTTAATAATAGAAATGGAAATGCTTTGAATGCGCCGAATATGTTATCGTTTGAAGAAGTAAACGAGAGGATTTGGGATATGCCGGCTGAGATTTTTATTCCTGGCGCGGCATCGCGTTTGGTAACCGAGGACCAGGTTTTACGTATGGGTAGAGCGGGCATCGAAGTGGTGAGTTGTGGTGCGAATGTGCCTTTTGCCGATAAGGAGATCTTTATGGGACCGATCAGCACGTTGGCGGATTCTCAGTTTGCGGTGATTCCTGATTTTATGGCCAACTGCGGTATGGCGAGGGTGTTTGGTTATTTGATGAAAAAGGACGCGGAAGTGACGGATGTCGCCATTTTCAAGGACGTGAGCGCGATCATCAAATCGAGTGTAATGCGTTTGCATCAGTTTAATCCCAAGAGTACTGGCATGAGCGCCAAGGCTTTGGAAATGAGTTTGACCGATTTGGTATAAAATTTATCGAACAGAAACCATGAAAAACATTGAAACTCGCTTTTGCGAATACGTAAAGATCGACACACAGAGCGATTCGAATAGTCCAACCCAACCGAGTACTGAAAAGCAGAAGGATCTTTCGCGCGTTTTGGTGGCGGAATTGTTGGAGATGGGTTTAGTCGATGCTCATTTGGATGAATACGGATATGTGTATGCGACGTTGCCATCGAACGTGGACCATGAAGTGCCGGTTTTGTGTTTTTGTGCTCACGTGGATACTTCGCCGGATTGCACTGGGGAAGGGGTTAAGCCATTGGTTCACAGGAATTATCAGGGACAGGATTTGGTGTTGCCCGACGATACATCGCAGGTGATATCGCCCAAGGATCATCCGTATTTATTGGAGCGAATTGGGGATGATATTGTTACGGCGAGCGGAACGACATTGTTGGGTGCTGACGATAAGGCGGGTGTGGCGGTGATTATGGATTTTGTGCAGCACATGTTGTTGAATCCGGAGTTGCCTCATGGGGCCATCAAGATTTTGTTTACTCCTGATGAGGAAATCGGAAGAGGCGTTGACAAAGTGAACATTGAAAAATTGGGTGCAACGATCGGATATACTTTAGATGCGGGTGAGAGGGGTTGTTATGAAGACGAGACGTTTAGCGCTGATGGGGCGAAGGTTCATTTTTACGGTGTGAGTGCGCATCCTGGTTATGCAAAGGATAAGTTGGTGAATGCGTTAAAGATCGCGGGTGATTTTATGTCGGCTTTGCCGAAGGGTGAATGGAGTCCAGAGACTACGGAAGATACCCAAGGTTTTGTACATCCCGTTACGATGGGGGGTGTTGCGGAGCACGCATGGGTTCAGTTTATTGTTAGAGATTTCAAAACAGCCAATTTACTGGTTCACGAAGCTCGTTTGGAAGGAATAATGAGCGATGTCGTTTCACGTTTTCCGGGGGCAACGGCCAAAATGGAGGTGACGGAGCAATATCGGAACATGAAAGAGGTGGTGGATTTGGATCCTAGAATTTCCTCGTTGGCGATTAAAGCGATTGAGATGGCTGGAATTCCATGTCAGTTAACACGAGCGCGGGGTGGAACAGATGGAAGTCGTTTGAGCTTTATGGGCTTGCCTTGTCCGAACCTATTTACTGGAGAAATGGCCTTTCACGGCAAGCATGAATATGTGAGTGTGCAGGACATGGAAAAGAGCAGTGAGGTGCTAGTTCATTTGGTCGGACTTTGGTCGTTTTTTTCAGCCCAATAATATGGATAATACGGAGCAATCGCATCAGCCGAATCCGGCCCAACTACTGCACAACAAGGCGAAAGCGGCCTTGGCTCTCGGTGAAATTTATGAAGCCAATATCCTGATTCGGAAAGCTCTGGAGTTGGATGCTTCGGAAAATAATATCGTCCTGGCTAAGGAAATCAAGCATCAAATCGGTTTGAAAGCACTTGCTAAAGCCCAGCAATATTTTGAAAAGGGTAGACGGGATGAGGCGTACGACGAAGCGAAGAAAGTCATTCAGTTGATGGGTGAATCGGCGGAGGCGCAAGAAATCATCGACCAGATAGATCAGAAAAATCAACGCTCAAAATCCAAAGGGAAGTCGGTTTGGATTCTGATAATCCTATTGTTTGTGGCGGGCATCGCTGCGATGTTGGTCTATTACCAGAGCTTTAGTGAAGAGCAAGCGGCTTGGAGTGAGGCAAATCAGGAGGCTAGCATTCCATCGTATCAACATTTTTTGGAAAAATTCCCCAAAGGGAAGTTCGGGTCGATGGCTCGCGAGGCACTCAAAGCGCTTTACGAGAAAGATGAACAGCTGTGGAATTCGGCATTGAATCCCCCCGATAAATCTAATTTGGGTCGGTATTTGTTGGCCATGGAAGCTGCCGGAGGTATGCATATCGAAGATGCCAAGCTGATGATCGATTCGTTTGACTTTGATATTGCTTTGCGCGCGGGTAGTTTGGAAGCGTTGCAAGGATACATCAGCGCGCATCCCAATGGGGTTTATTTCCAGTCGGCCAGAAATATGCTCACAACCTTGGTAACACCAGAGGAGAAAACATCGCTTATCGCCTATTTACAGACCTTCTACGAGCTTTTTGCCAATGGAACTCATAAAGAGTTGTTGTCGTACTTCGATGAGTCCACGCCCCGATTTATGGATAAAACGCAAATCAATAAAGCAGATTTGTACGATTTGTTTCAAAAAAATCAAGATGGGGTGGTAGAGGAGGAGATTACGATTGATACGGCATCATTTTCGGTGAGCAAGGACAGCAGTGGAACGTACAGGTGTAAATATCAATTGGATTCGCATCGAAAAGCCAAAAAGGAAATCGAAGTGCCCAAGAAAAAAGGGAAGTTACGGTTGTTCAAAACCGAGACCATCATTACGCATTACTATGCTAATCAGTCGGTTACGGTGATGTTGAATCGTGAAAAGAAGATTCAAGAATATGCGGTTCGGGTATTGAGTTCTCGAAAAGAGACCGAATAGAGGAACTCGGATGTTCGATGTGAATTGGGCGGGTGATAAATCAGGATCGATTTAGTGCGGTTTGTTGGGCTCAGAGGAATTGATTATCTTTACGACCCCTTAAAAGGTGACCCATTCCCATGTGCATTACCACCGGGAGATTAGGTTTCGGCCAAGTCAAATAACCAAATCGGGATGTAGCGCAGCCCGGTAGCGCACTTGCATGGGGTGCAAGGGGTCGTGAGTTCGAATCTCGCCATCCCGACCCAGTAAAATCAAGGCCTCAGAGCAATCTGGGGCCTTGTTGTTTTTGAGTGGATTATATATTTGTAAAAACTTTAACACCCATATCCAAGGGGTAAAAATTTTCTCGTTGTCAGAGGATGAATCACTCTCAAAGAAATAACCCCACGTTAAATATCCTTTTGGGTTCCATTTATAACAAAATGGAGCCCAAAACAAAATACGTAAAGAATCCCTGAATTGATATAACCGAAGGATTCTCCATACTTCGCAAGTAAAAACGCATTGTCTGGGAAAATCAATCTCAGGCCCCCTGCTAGGATAAAAATCAAATCTATGGTCACACTGCTAAACACAAAAAAACGAGGAATAAAAGGCGCTACACCCATTCGTTTGAATTGTTGGAATGCAATCAAGACATTGGTATAGATTATTAGCTCTCTGAGTCCAAATCGGACAATAATGTGATGAAACGGAGGCTGCCAAATATTCAGTCGATGATCATAATATGTATAACTCAGGAACTCCTGACCAACTTGTAACATCAAAATTACGAGTAGGGTCAAGAAGAAGCGCGACCAAACAATTGTATTTTTCCTAGGAAAGTTAGCCATAAAAATAACATAATACCGTACATAGCCCACTGAAACAAACCGTGATGGAAAAAATCAAACCACACAGGGGTCTTACGGAGAACTTGAAACAAAGCAATAATTCTAATTGCGTTTGCCAATACAATCAAAATTATACCTGCCATCGTATACATCCATTTTTTCACAAATGAATGTCCTGGTATAGACCACAAAAAGGCGGTAAATAAGAATAATATGGCTTTACCGTTGCATGAATGGGCGATATTGAATGTGGCTTCTTTGTCGGTGAGTAAATAACCCTCAAAAGGCGTATGCATCCGAAAACAAAGGGTTGATTTTCCCAGGAAAATTTTGATACCGCCCCTACTGAGCGACACAACCAAATCGGTTAACCCAACATCCAGTGGCAATAGAAAGTCCAGTATTTGCCAGGCAATGAACCAGGCCAACACCGATAACAAAAAACGCTTTTGCGCTGGGTTGAGTTGTTCGGTATTAAAAAAAAGAAATTTTAGCAAGATCCACCGTCATTTTTCTTTTGACGCAACTGGCGTGCTCCGTATAAAAGTGCGCCGCCAATGACTGTAAGTAGACCCCCATCCACAGGAACACCATCAGGATCTGCAGGCGGATCAATGCCATAATACGCCAAACTACCTCCATCAAACACACCCCCGTCATCAATACCTTGATCAATGACATCATCCATGCCAAAAATGTTATCCAAAGATCCACCGGATTCATTGGTTTCTGCCATTGATACGGGGATAAAGCCTAAGCACGCACTCAAACATACACTCAATATCAACTTATTCATTCAATTAATTCTTTAGGATGGTTTGCACGGTATTGCCACTGTTCTGCTTAATCAATAATTGGTATATACCGGGCGATAGTTCTTCTAAGTTCATGGAATGCACCTGACCCAATTTCACTTGATTTGAATAAACCTCCTGACCCATGGCATTGAAAACCACGAGTTGGTTAATTTCGTTTCTTGGGTCCAACACCTGAAATTGATCCATGCTAGGGTTGGGGAACACAACGAACGAGTGCACCTGATTATGTTTCACATTTAGCGCGCTTTTACCATTGAAAACCAATTGGAATCGGTCCGCCTTTTTGTCTTCAGGAGATTCTGCGACAAACGGATAACTCACCCCATTTTCAATGGGCACAGACTTCTGAAGGACTTTATCTACCAAATAGATATCATAAGGTGTTTGCAAATCTTCACACAAATTGAATGAAATTTCCAAAGCCATTTTACCCTGTTTGGGATATACAATCTTCAAGGGCACAACCTTGGAAACTTCTGAATTGGTCATTGCCCCCCTGCGATCGATGGTATGCCAAGCATTGTCATCAGACAAGGTGCCAAATCCCAAATAGGCATGCAACTTGGGCACATCTTGAATATCTGCCAAACTATTCTGACCGGGTTGATCAAATTCCAAGGTGAAACCATCGCTTTCAGGCATGCTTGGGTCTTGAAAATGCAGATCCGCGGTCAATTGTTTACAGACTTCCGAAGTCAATTCCTGTACGCCATTACTAAAATGATTGGTTGCAGACAATGCGCCAACGTACTTATGCGATTCATTGAAAGTCAATGAAGTAGAAGAGCCCGAATTATCCACGATGAAAAATGCCGCGGCACCTGGTGCCAACAATTTTGATTTGTTGCGATTAGAACTGCTACTAAATTTACTCGTACCACTTCTTCCGGGTGCACTACCCGCTTTTCCAACGCTATCCCAGGCATTGTATCGCCTTGAAATGGCATCGTACAAATAAAATCGGGGTAAAATGGTATTTTGATTTGACCCATAAACTTCTCTCAAATCAATGGTGCAAGGATAAGGATTACTGATGAGGTTATATCCTTTGTATGTACCTGAACCGCTATTACTCAAAGTAAAGGTATAACTGCCTTGCGAAAGCACCCCTTTGAAGTCCATCACTTGCGACGTTGCCGTAACTGTGGTATCACCCAACCCATTCCCTTTGGCTCCCCTAAAGAAAATCAACACGCCAGTGCCTTGGCCTATTGAAGATACACTGCTACCAGACGAATACCCCGACCAACTGGAACTACTCTCAACCCAATTAAACAGGGATGTATTGCAAGTGGTACAGCTCGTGGTAAATTCATTGGCATTACTACCGCTGTATGAACCCGTTATGTCAATGTCATCAGTAAATTGTGGTATAATCATGCTGGTTGAAAATGGCAACCCGATGGTTCTGTATGAGCGCTGTTTATTATTGAATATTTCGAATTGGGCCCCGCCTGTGATGGATGAAGTAGAGGGCACCGCCAACAATTGCCCAAACGCACTTGAGTTTGCTTTCGCAGTTGCACGCAATTGCAGATTAGGAGTAAATCCATTCACATTGGATGCAGTGGTATAATTCGTGGGTGAATTGGATGCAAGGGTGGTATTGGCTTCCAACGTCAATTTGGAAATGATGGGTAACACGGCTTCCAAAGTATATGTGGATGTAGCGCCATTGCCAATGACAACGTTCATGTTGGAGTCGATATACAACGTGCCTCCAGAGCCCGTTAGTTTGGTATTTCGACCCCTCAAACGCAAAGTATTCGTACCGCTAGCTGGCTGAAATTTCAGCGTACCGCCATTCAAAACAATATCCCTATGTAAGACATGCGTACCTGCTCCATCAAACAACAAGGTACCCGCTTTTATGGTTAAATTTGATTTCAACAAAGACGTATTACCCGAATCAATCCGAGCGGTAATGGTTCCACCATCTACGCGAAAACCGGCCATCGTATCAACCACTAAATCATAGCCAGTGGCAGAGGTCGTATCCCTAATTTTCACCCGCCCTGCATTGGATGAAGTAGAACACTTAAAAGTCACATTGTTGTAAGGGGCTATGCGAATTTGCGAAACGCTTTGATCTACCCCGTCCATATATACCGTGGTATTTCGCATGGTGGTTAAGGTTGCCAAGTCAAATACTAAAATGTCTGATGAACTTAGTGAAGTACGCGAAGGGGTCCAATTCCCAGAAATGCTGTAAGAACTGTCTGTACCAGAAGCCGGTTCCGTCCAATTGTAAATACCTGTGGAGGTTACTTTATTTGCGGTGGTAGAGATTTTAAATGCCTTAGAGGTATCATATTGACAGGTAGTATTTTTATTCGAAGTTGCAGTGCTCAGTCCAATCCGAAGATTTGCAGTATATGCTCCTGTCGATGAGCCCAAATTACGAATGTAATATGATGTTGTACAGGTTCCTAGGCAGCTGCTCGAGTTCTCTAACATGGGTTTACAAAAAGAAAACCATGAACCGCTCGTTGGTTGGCCTTGTACAATTTCCCAGTTACTACTTCCTGAAACGGCATCAAAGACAATGTATTCACCTTTGGTGCTGTCCTGAATTACCCGAATCTCTTTGTAATTATTTTGAGCTGTAGTTGAGGATGTAGATGAATAAAAAGTCACGTCCCAATTGTTACCAGAGTTTGTTACTGTCGCTCCAGGAATAATGAGGCCCGTGATAGATTGCGATAGTCCGTCCAAAAAATAGAACGCACACAAAACCAGGAGTGCCGAACGATTGAATTCCTTCAAGTTAATTTAACATAAATCACGGTATATAATAATTATATTAAAACGAATATAATTATTTTTTGAGTTTAATAGGTTTTATTTAGAAAAATTTACAAATCGGTTATAAAAAATATGTCGACAAGTAATTGACCATGGATTATTTGATGACAATACACCCCATCGTTACATTGTCTGATGGTTACATGTTGGTGGGTGAGGCATTTTATCCAACGTATCACAGAGAGGAGCAAATTGTCAACGGCAATAGAACCTATACTACTGTATTTGATGGTTACCAATATACACATTCAGTTGTCGTGAAGTTCGACGTCAATGGCAACCGCAAGATGGATCAATGTCTGCCATTGAAAATTGGTTATAAGCCCAAAGATGTTTTGAAATTTGTAACGGTGAATGCATCGGTTCCAAATCAGATTTCCTTGAGTTATGTTACAGACGACCTTTTGACTTACAAGATTTTCGACCAGTCAGGTACGGAAATTTCACAGAAGAAATGTGAGATTGTAGCCACTGGCAGAGAAGATGAACGAGTAATTAGAACTATTTCCCTTATGCGTCACTGGTACGATGCAAATTTTATCATATCAGGTTACCAAACCACAAAAGACGATGATGGTAACAAAACAAAGGTGTTTTACCTCAACAAAGTACAGATTATGGAGTGATTTGTTCGGAGCGAAATTTCATTTCTTATCCGTATTTGGCGGGCTGTTTCATTTTACCAAAGTAGGTTTGGATTTTTGAAGCACAATAATTTCTGGTTGATGTTGTAATTTCACGACCTACATGAATCAACAAGCTGCCCCCATAGAATTTAGATCCGATACCTTTACCCAACCCTCAGAAGCCATGTTGCAAGCCATGTTTGCGGCCAAAGTTGGTGATGACGTGTTTGGGGAAGACGTTACCGTGAATGCTTTGGAACGCAGTGTGGCAGAATTTTTTGGGATGGAAGCGGGATTGTTCTGTCCGTCGGGCACAATGACAAACCAAATCGCCATTCAAGTGCATACTCAACCTGGCGATGAGGTGATTTGCGAGGCCGGTTCTCATGTCTATTTCTACGAAGGCGGCGGCATCGCCAAGAATTCAGGAGCGCAGGTGAGGTTGGTGCAGGGGTCTTATGGACAAATAACGGCTGAGCAGATTTTGCCTGTGATTAACCCGGACGATGTGCATCGCGCAAGAACTCGTTTGGTAAGTTTGGAAAATACCTGCAATCGCGGGGGAGGCAGTTGTTATAATTTGGCGGAAATCGCAAAAATTCGTTCACTGTGCGATGCGCATGGACTCGGACTTCACTTGGATGGGGCCCGACTGATGAACGCCATCGTGGCGAACCAAGAAAATCCGAAAGAGTATGGAAAGATGTTTCACAGTATATCGCTGTGTTTGAGCAAAGGTTTGGGGGCTCCGGTGGGCAGTGTGCTTCTGGGCGATGCGGCTTTTATCAAACAGGCGCGAAGGGTGAGGAAAGTGATGGGCGGCGGGATGCGACAGGCGGGGTATTTGGCGGCGGCCGGACTCTTTGCGATGGAACACAACATCAACCGTTTAGCTG
>Ga0209107_10002478_pt1 | contig 10253 bp, 11 predicted proteins | sample LakErihyJuly2011_2_FD_187460 | JGI IMG/M metagenome (GOLD analysis project Ga0209107, IMG submission 187460) | Freshwater microbial communities from dead zone in Lake Erie, Canada - CCB hypolimnion July 2011 (SPAdes) (version 2) | ecosystem: Environmental > Aquatic > Freshwater > Lentic >... | reverse complement strand
CCGCCGCGACTTTGCCGTCGCGCAGCAGTACATCGGCGCCGTCGAGCCGCGCGCCGCTGCCGGTGAGCACCGTGGCGCCGCTGATCAGCACCGCCGGGGCGCTCGCTGCCCGATAGGTCGAGGGGAAAGGTGCCGTGTGGGTCGTCTCGCCGGTGGCGGGCTTGGCCGCCCTCGTTGCGGCATCGGGTCGGTCCGGGCGCTTGGCCGCGGTGGTCGGCGTACAGGCCGCGAGCAGCAGCGCAAGGCTGGCGCCACAAGCAGCAAGGGTGCGCCGATCGGCGTGGTGTCGACGGATCATGGTCTCTCCCTCCACAGGTTCACACTCGGGCTAGTCCCGTAAGAGTAAACGCTGGCTGGCGGGAAGACACGCTGCCCCTTCGCGGTTGCGCCGCGACGCCGCTCGGGGGCAAGATGCGACCCCGTCCTGCGTCCGCCCGGATCATATGCCCGGATCACATGGAGATGCCGCCATGGCCTTCGCCAGCTTTGACGACTTCTACCCGTTCTACCTCGGCGAACACGCCAACCGTACTTCGCGCCGTGTGCATGTGATCGGTACGCTGCTGGCGCTGACCCAGTTCGCCGGCGCGATCATCCTGCTGCAGCCACGGTTGCTGCTTACCGGCTTGCTGCTCGGCTATGGTTTCGCGTGGATCGGCCACTACTTCTTCGAGAAGAACACGCCCGCGACCTTCAAGCACCCGCTCTACAGCCTGCGCGGCGATCTGCGTATGGCCCGTGACGTGCTCAGCGGGCGCATCGCCTGGTGACGGTGGCTGTCGGCCCCCGCCGGCGCGTCCAGCCTCGTCCCCACCCCACACCCCATGCCCAAGCCGCGCATCGACCGTGTCTTCGAGCGACGTCTTGCGGCGTTCGTGAACGCCGGGGAAGTGCGCGCCTTGCAGGGCGGGCAGCGGGGCGTCGAGAAGGAATCGCTGCGGGTCACGCCGCAAGGCCATATCTCGGCGACGCCGCATCCCGCTGCGCTCGGCGCCGCGCTCACCCACGCGCACATCACCACCGATTACTCCGAGGCATTGCTCGAGCTCGTCACGCCGACCTTCCGCAGCAACCCTGAGCTGCTGCGTTATCTGCGCGACCTGCACCAGTCCGTCTATCAGCGGCTCGATGACGAACTGCTGTGGGCTGCCAGCATGCCCTGCGTGGTCGAGGGCGACGCCAGCATCCCGATCGCACAGTACGGACCCTCCAACATCGGACGCATGAAGACCATCTATCGCGAAGGGCTGGGGTTGCGGTACGGACGCGTCATGCAGGCGATCTCCGGCGTGCACTTCAACTACTCCTTCTCGGAGCGGCTGTGGGAGGGTTGGGCGGCGATCCGCGAGTCGCGCGATAGCGGCGCGGATTTCGTCTCGGCGAGCTATTTCGACCTCTTGCGCAACTACCGCAGGCACGGCTGGATCGTGCTCTATCTGTTCGGTGTCTCGCCGGTGGTCTGCAAGTCCTTCCTGCGGGCGCGCGGCGAGGTGCTGCCGGAGTTCGGCCGCGGCACTGCGTGGGAACCTCATGCGACCTCGCTGCGCATGAGCGATCTCGGTTACCGCAACCGCAACCAGTCGGGCGTCGAGGTCTCGGTCAACAGCCTGCAGGACTATGTGCGCGACCTGACGCGCGCCATCAGCACGCCGCACCCCGAGTACCAGCAGCTCGGTGTGAAGGTCGATGGCGTACACCGTCAACTCAACGCCAACCTGCTGCAGATCGAGAACGAGTACTACGCCTTCATCCGCCCCAAGCGGGTCGCGCGCTCAGGCGAGCGCCCCACCAAGGCGCTGCTGCGCGGTGGCGTCGAATATGTCGAGGTGCGCTCGCTCGATGTCGATGCCTTAGACCCGGTGGGCGTCGAGGAGGGCACGCTGCGCTTCCTTGAAGCGTTCATGACGTTCTGCCTGATGCGCGAAAGCCCGTTGATCGATGTCGCCGAGCAGGGTGTGCTCGATGGCAACCACGTCACCGTCGCACGGCGTGGGCGCGAACCCGGGCTGCGCCTGCAACGCGACGGCCGCACGGTGCTGATGCAGGACTGGGCGCGGGAGATCCTCGATCAGATGCAGGGGATCTGCGAACTCCTCGATGCGGGGGATCCGCAGCGGCCGCATGCCGCAGCGTTGGCTGCGCAGACGGCCAAATTCGACGATCCGGCCGTCACACCCTCGGCAGGGTTGATCGCCACGCTGCGCAGTTCGGGCGAGTCGTTCTTTGATCTGGCGTTGCGTACCTCAGCCGCGCACAAGATCCATCTGGCGGGTCTGCCTGCGCTCGATGCGGCGCGGGCTACCGAGTTCGCGGCCGATACGACCGAGTCCTTGTCCAAGGCCGAGGCCTTGGAGCGTGCGCCGCAGGAAGACCTCGACGCCTTCCTCGATGCTTACCTCGCCTGAACGTCAATCCTCGTAGATTGCCACCTTGCGGCGTCCGCTCGAGTCGCGCAGTCCGCGGAACATGCCGGGGCTGTTGAACTCCAGCGCGAGATTGCCTTGCGGGTCGACCGCGATGATGCCGCCCTCCCCGCCGCGCTGGACGAGCTTGCCCTGCACGACCTCTTGCGCGGCGCGCTCGAGCGACCAGCCCTTGTACTCGACCAGCGCGCAGATGTCGTGGGCGACGACCGAGCGTATGAAGTACTCGCCGTGGCCGGTGGCGGAGACGGCGCAGCTCGCGTTGTTGGCATAGGTGCCGGCGCCGATGATCGGCGCATCGCCGATGCGGCCCCAGCGCTTGTTGGTCATGCCGCCGGTGGAGGTCGCAGCGGCGACATCGCCCCGGGAATCCACCGCGACTGCGCCCACCGTCCCGAGCCCCTGCAGCTCATTGCGGGGCGCGCTGCGGCCTTGCAGCACGCGATCAAGCTGTTGGCGGCGTGTCGGGGTGATGAACCAGTCGTTCGGTACGCGCTCGAGACCCTTGAGGCCTGCGAACTCCTCAGCACCCTCGCCCGAGAGCATCACATGGGGCGAATCCTGCATGACGCGCCGCGCGAGATCGATGGGATGGCGCACCGTGGTGACGCCGGTGACCGCGCCGGCAGAGAGATCTTTGCCGGACATGATCGACGCATCGAGATAGGCGCGGCCATCGTGGGCCAGCACCGCGCCGCGGCCTGCGTTGAAGAGCGGGTTATCCTCCAGGAGTCGCACCGCGGTGGTCACGGCATCCAAGCTGCTGCCGCCCGCCTCGAGCACGGCGTAGCCGGCGTCGAGTGCCGCTTCGAGCCCTTGGCGATAGGCTGCGCCGCCATCCGCGCCCAACTGTTCGCGGGCGATCACGCCGGCGCCGCCGTGGATCGCGATCGCGAGGCGACGGGGCGTCGCCGGCTGCTCCGCCGCCGAGGGTGCTGCCGTGGCTGCCATCGACAGGGTCAGGATCGACGTCATTGCCACGAGGGCGACATGACGCAGAGGACGCAGGAACGCGGTGTGCATGGCTTCATTCCTTTAAAGATGGGCGATACAATCTTTGAGCGCGATGGACGGATCGGCGAGCTGCGAGGGGTCCGGTCGCAGCCGCGTCGGGATCAGCTTGCGGGCCGCGAGGTGATCTTTGGCGACATTGATGGTGTCGATGGCGAGCAGCTCGCCGCCGCGCAGGTAGCAGCAGGAGAATGCGCCGCTCGCAGGGTCGCCGCGCAGCACCACCTGATCGTGGCCCTGGGAGAGACCCACGATCACCATCTTGTGTTCGTACTGGTCGGACCAGAACCAAGGCACCCGCTCGTGCCGCGCCTCGATGCCGAGCAGGTCGGCGGCGGCGGTGTTGGCCTGCTCGACGGCGTTGTCGACCGATTCGAGCCGCACGCGTCCACCGTAATGCACTGACGGGTGGTTGGTGCAGTCGCCGATCGCATGGATCGCCGGGTCGGCGGTGCGACAGCGTTCATCGACCCGGATGCCGTTCTCGCAGGGCAGATCGGCGTCCCGCGCCAAGCCGTCGTTCGGCAGCACGCCGACGCCGAGGACCACCATATCGGCCGCGAGGGTGCCGGCCGCCGTGACGACCGCACGCACCCGTCCCTCGACATCCCCCTCGAGGGCGAGCGGCCGCGCGCCAAGTCGGATGTCCACGCCGCGGCGCGCATGCTCCGCCTCGTACCAGCGCGATACCGGTTCAGCGACCACGCGGTTCATCACCCGCTCGGCGACTTCAAGCACCGTGACTTCGAGCCCAAGTTGCCGCAGGGTTGCGGCGACTTCGAGTCCGATGTAGCCGCCGCCCAAGATCACCGCCCTGCCAGCTGGGCGATCGACGGCGCGCAGCGCATCGGTCCGCAGTGCATCGGTCCGCAGTGCATCCGCGTCCGCGATGCTGCGAAGCACATGGACTCCGCCCAGATCGATACCGGGCAGCGGCAGTGAGCGGGGGCGGCTGCCGGTGGCCAGCACTAGGGCGTCGTAAGGATGTGCGCTGCCGTCGGCCAGGCACACCTGCCGCGCGCTGCGCTCGAGACGGGTCACGGTCTGGCCAAGATGCAGAGCGACTTTCTGGTCAGCGTAGAACGCCGGTTGGCGCAGCTGCAGGCGATCGACCGGCAGTCCGCCCGCCAAGTACTTCTTGGAGAGCGGGGGGCGTTGGTAGGGCAGCCAGGGCTCCTCGCCGAACACCGCGATCGCGCCGCCATAGCCGCGACGCCTGAGCGCCTCGACGAACTGCGCGGCGGCCTGTCCCGCGCCCACGACCACTACATTGCGAAGATCCGTCATCGTCATGGGCCGGCATGATAGGCGGCGGCACGGCCCGGCACCACCGAGCGGCGGCGCACCACCGACGGGCGCGCGCGGCGGTCGACTGCGCCATAATGGTGCGTGGAGCGGGTCCGGCCAACGCCAAACCCGTGCTTTTCAGTGTCGCCAGCGTGGCACAGAAGGTGCAATATCCCACTCGTCGTGTACGGATCCTGCACCGGGAGAATCTCGCCATGAAACTCATCACTGCCATCATCAAGCCCTTCAAGCTCGACGACGTGCGCGCCGCGCTGTCCGATATCGGCGTCTCCGGCATGACCGTCACTGAGGTCAAAGGCTTCGGCCGTCAGCGCGGTCACACCGAGCTCTACCGCGGCGCGGAATACGTCGTGGATTTCGTCCCCAAGACCCGCATCGAGGTGGCAGTGCGTTCCGACCTCGCCGATCAGGTGGTGGAAGGGATCGTGAAGGCCGCCAAGACCGGCAAGGTCGGCGACGGCAAGATCTTCATCACCGACATCGACCGGGTGATCCGCATCCGCACCGGCGAGACTGACGAATCGGCGCTCTGACCCGTATGCCGAAGGCCATCCGTCTGCACCAGAGCGGTGGCCCAGAGGCGCTGGTCCTCGAGGATTTCGATCCGGGTCCGCCGACCGTGGGCGAAGTCACGGTGCGCCACACCGCCATCGGCCTCAATTTCATAGACGTCTACGACCGGAGCGGTCTTTACCCGATGCCGCTGCCGGGTGGTCTCGGCCGCGAGGCGGCGGGCACTGTGGCGGCCGTCGGTCGTCGCGTGCGCGGCTTCCGGGTCGGCGACCGTGTGGCCTATGTGCTCGGCCAACCGGGAAGCTACGCGGACCTGCGCAATGTCGCGGCTGACCGCCTTGTCAAGGTGCCGCGAGCGATCAGCGACGAGCAGGCCGCAGCGTTGATGCTCAAAGGTTTGACGGCGCACTACCTGCTGCGCCGCACGTACAAGGTCCGGCGCAACGACTGGATCCTCGTGCATGCCGCAGCCGGCGGTGTCGGTCTGTTGCTCTGCCAATGGGCGCGGGCGCTCGGTGCGCGGGTCATCGGGGTGGTGGGCAATGCGGAGAAAGCGGCGCTCGCCAAGCGTCACGGCTGCCGCCATGTCCTGCTGTCGGGCAGCGGTCCGCTCGCGCCTGAGGTGCGGCGCTTGACGCGCGGTGCGGGCGTCGCCGTGGTCTACGACTCGGTGGGCAAAGATACCTTCACGGATTCGCTCGACGCTCTGGCACCGCTCGGCATGATGGTGACCTACGGCAACGCCTCCGGACCGCCGCCTGCGATCTCGCCGCTCGAACTCGCCAAGCGCGGCTCGCTGTTCCTCACACGGCCGACCTTGTTTGCCTACATCTCCAAACCCGCGGAGCTGCAATCCGCGGCACGCGAGCTCTTCCGCATGGTGTCCTCGGGCAAGGTGAAGCTGCGTATCGGGCAGCGCTACGCGCTCGCTGACGCGGCGGATGCACACCGCGACCTCGAGGCCCGCCGCACCACTGGCTCGACGGTGCTGCTGCCCTGAGCGCGGCACCTGCAGCCAGCGCACGGCCGCTGCACCCCCTCAGCCGATCGGCCCTTGGCCCGGCTTCATCACGCCGATCAGCGCCGAGATCGCCACCCCCGCCCAGATGATCAGCACATAGGGGCGGCAGGCCGCCATCCCGTCGGTCATCCGGCGGTCGCTCTCGGCCGTCGGGCCGCTGGCGGCGAGCGTACGGAAGCCCTCGATGAACGGCGGGATCTTCAGCCGGATCATGAAGCCGCAGAAGATCAGGAACGCGAAGATCAGCAGTTTCGCGGCGAGCCAGGGATAGGGCCGCAGCGGCCCCGTCGTCCAGTGGTAAGCGACCGAGGCGACGATCGCTGCGATCATGAACACGCGGAAATGACGGTCCCAGGTCGCGAGCCTGCGACCGAACTCCGTGCCTTCTTTGGTGTGGATGGTGTGCACCACCCAGACCCAGACCGGACCGAGCGCGAGGATGGCGAGCAGCTGCCATTGCGGGTGCTCGTAGCCGATGTAGTGCGCGAGCGCGCCGCCCACCGTGAGCGTCAGCGCGAGACAGTAGCGCGGCAACAGGTCGAGGTTGATGAAGATCTTGAAGGCCGTGAGCCGCGCCTCGCGCGAGAGCGTGGTGTCGGTGACGAACTTGCTGGAGTAGAACACCCCGGCATCACCGCCCAGCCAGTACACGAACAGCAGGATATGCAGGTATCTCAGCAGCCCGTGCGCAAGTCCGATCTCCTCGACCATGCTGTTCTCCCCTTGGCTCGGCCGTCGCGCCTAGACGGCGTTGCGGACTTTCGGATCGCCGCTGCGGATATGGCGACTGCGCAGCGAGGCGGTGGCGATCAAGACCTCGCGCAGGAAGTAGATCAGACCTGCCATGACCGTGACCATCGCAGCGACGAACACCATGGCGATGACGCGAGCGAGCGAGCGGTCGAGCAGCGCATCGATGAACATCACGCTGATCAGGCCGCAGATCATGATCGCGGCGAGGGTGCAGAGCATGATGCCCCGCTGGATGAGCTTCGTGCGGATCGCCAGCGTATCGCGCAGTGCCGCGAGGTCGGCCGTCTCATCGGGTGTCTCGGTCTCGAAAGACACCTCACGCGCCCGGTCGATCACCCTCGCGAGGCGCTGCGTCAGCATCGACAGGAAAGTGCCGATGCCAGTCAACAAAAACGCCGGGGCGAGCACTTGCTGGATGACGCGCGAGATGTCAGTGAATTGCAGTTCCATCATGGTGTTGGAATTCTAGACCTTTTCCGTCGTATCCTGATGTGAGTCTGACCGTTAGTCCGACCGAGACACTGTCCTTTGGTGAGTGACGATGACGGACCGCTCGCATCATACAATCCCCGATATGAAACCCGCCGATGCGCCGCAGCTTGGCCCCGCGCTCATCGCCTGGCACCTGCGCAGCGGGCGCCACGATCTGCCGTGGCAGCGAGCGCGCAGCCCTTACCGGGTGTGGGTCTCGGAGATCATGTTGCAGCAGACGCAGGTCGCGACGGCCATCCCGTACTTCGAGCGCTTCATATTGCGCTTTCCGGATATCGCGGCGCTCGCGGCGGCGCCCATCGACGAGGTGCTGCACCTTTGGACCGGACTCGGTTACTACGCGCGGGCGCGCAACCTGCACCGCGCCGCGCAACAGATCCGCGACCGACATGGTGGCGAGTTCCCGGCCCGTTTCGACGAGGTGATCGAGTTGCCCGGCATCGGTCGCTCCACGGCCGGGGCGATCCTCGCTTTGTCCCGTGATGAGCGGCATCCGATCCTCGACGGCAACGTCAAGCGCGTGCTCGCGCGCTGCTTCGGTGTCGAGGGCAGCGCTGCGGAGCGTGCGGTTGAGCAGCGGTTGTGGGCGTTGTCGGAGGCCGCAACACCCGCGGACGGTGTCGCGACCTACACGCAGGCCGTGATGGACCTCGGCGCGACCCTGTGCACGCGCCGCAAGCCCGCCTGCGCGCTCTGTCCGCTGAGCGAGGGTTGCAGCGCGCGCCGCAGCGGTCGCCAACACGAGATCCCGGCGCCGAAGCCGCGCGCGCGCGGTGCCGCACGCCCGTCGCGTCGCTGCTGGATGCTGTTCGTGCGGGATGAGCAAGGTGCGGTGTTCCTTGAGCGCCGGCCGGAACGCGGCATCTGGGGCGGACTCTGGTGCGCGCCTGAATTCGCCTCGGCGAGCGCCGCGACAGCGTGGGCGCGCAGCCAGTTCCCCGCGTGGCGCGGTACGCCGCAGGCGCTCGCGCCGGTACCGCATTCGTTCACCCACTTCGACCTTGAGATCCTGCCGCTGCTGCTCGAGGGCGCGCCCGCCAGCGTGGAGCCTGCGGCGGGCCTCTGGTATAACCTTCAGGGTGCCGGGGGTCCTGCTGCGGTCGGTCTGCCGGCTCCGGTGAGGCAGCTGCTTGAAGGGCTCACCGTCACGTTCCTTTGATCCTCGATCCTTCAGATCTTCGACAGTGAGGCAAGCTATGGCCGACGCTCCCGTCCGCATGGTCCAGTGCGTGGTGCTCAAGCGCGAGGCGCCCGGCCTCGATCGGCTGCCTTATCCCGGCGATTTCGGCGCGCGTATCTGGCGCAGCGTCTCCAAAGAGGGTTGGCAACGCTGGGTCGCCCACCAGACGACGCTCATCAACGAGAACCGCTTGGTGCCGATCGAGCCGAAGGCGCGCAAGTTCCTCGAGGGCGAGATGGAGAAGTTCCTGTTCGGCGAAGGTGCGGCCAAGCCCGAAGGTTTCGTCGCTCCGACATGAACCCGATCCTCTACGCCATCCCGATCTTCATGGCCACCGTCGTATTGGAGGCGGTGTTGGCGTGGCGGCTGCGCGGCAACCGGACCGCCGATGCCGCGGGTGGCACTCGCGCGATCTACCAGTTCGCCGATTCGGTCGGCAGTCTGCAGATTGGTCTCCTGAGCCGCATCGCCGCCGCCTTTCCGCGGCTGCTGACGGTCGGCCTCTACATCCTCGCCTACCAGCAGTTCGCGGTTATGGAATGGGACAAGTCCAATCCGCTCGCCTGGGTCGCGGCGGTGGTCGTCTACGATTTCTTCTACTACTGGAAGCACCGTGCCAACCACGAGGTGCGGATCATGTGGGCGGGGCATGTCACCCACCACAACAGCGAGCACTTCAACCTGTCGACGGCGCTGCGCCAGTCCTCCACGACCTTTGTCTTCGACTGGATGTTCTACCTGCCCATGGCGGTGATGGGCGTGCCGCCCGAGATGTGGGTGACCGCGGCGCTCATCGATCTGCTGTACCAATACTGGACGCACACCGAGCTCATCGGTCGGCTCGGTTGGTTCGACCGCGTGTTCGTGAGCCCGAGCAACCACCGCGTGCACCACGGCCAGGACGATTACTGCATCGACCGCAACTACGGCGGCATCCTCGTCGTGTGGGACCGGCTGTTCGGCACCTTCGCCGACGAGCGTGACGGCCCGATCACCTACGGCGTGCGCACGCCGCTGCGCAGCGTGAACCCGCTGTGGGGCAACCTGCACTACTACACCGTTATCTGGCGCGATCTGCGCGCCGCCCGTGGGGTCGCAGCCAGGCTCGAGGCGCTGTTCGCGCCGCCCTCGGGCTGGCAGGGCGAGCACCTCGCCGGCTTCGATCCGGTGGCTTTCGAACGCCACGAGGTGCGGGTTCCGCCAAGTCTCGCGCGCTATGTGGGTGCGCAGCTCGTCGTTAGCCTGCTGCTCGCCTGTACCTTCCTCTATCTGTTCCCGCGATGGGAGGCCTGGCAAGGCGCGCTGGCCGCGGCTTGGATGATCGCTGCGTTGGCAGCTCCTGCAGGGCTGATGGAGGGCCGGCGCTGGGGTCGCTGGCTCGAGGCGCTGCGCTGGGTCGTCGCGCTGCCGGTGGCCTGGCTGCTTTTTCTTTGACGCCTGCGTGAGCAAGCAGGTGTCGCAGCGATGACGCCGGATGCGTTCTCCGACCTCGTCCTCGCACTCGTCTGTGCCGTGCTCGCGCATCGCTGCCGCGCCGACGGCCGTGGCGGGG
>Ga0209107_10002477_pt1 | contig 10254 bp, 12 predicted proteins | sample LakErihyJuly2011_2_FD_187460 | JGI IMG/M metagenome (GOLD analysis project Ga0209107, IMG submission 187460) | Freshwater microbial communities from dead zone in Lake Erie, Canada - CCB hypolimnion July 2011 (SPAdes) (version 2) | ecosystem: Environmental > Aquatic > Freshwater > Lentic >... | reverse complement strand
GGCATTTATAAGTTTTTCGACTGTAAGTGAAATGAATGTACTAGAAACTAATGTACTAGAAACTAATGTACTAGAAACTAATGTACAAGAAACAACACCTTTTGACAAAACAGAACTTGTGCGAAGCCAACTCGAATGTGAAGCTGATTATTTAGACGCAGTCGAACAAAAAACACAAGATGAATATGAGAAATATTTAGCAATTAAATCATTTATGTATGGAGTTATTGGTGCTCTTCTTGTTAATGCTTTTGTTGTGTATTTAAACATTAAACATTAAATTATAAATATGTAATCTAATGTAATCTAATGTAATCTAATGTTAACAACTTTTTCAATATAAAAAAATTGAATTCTTTTTTTTATATTTAAAACATTTATTAAAACATTAATAAAAACATTAATAATATGTCTCACACCGACTTTACTAATGACAATAACACGTCTGTTGCTGTTATTCCAGAATATACATTAATTTATGATGTTAAAACAGAAGGGTTGAGAGATAAAACATATCAAGAATTGAAGAACGAATTTAGCGAAAAATTAATTAGGTGTCCATGTTGTAATAAAGATAAAGTATTTGATATTACATCAAATTGGGTGCGAACTCATTTTAACACTCAAAAACATAATTTATGGAAAACGCAAGCTCAAAAAGATCACATTCAAATTTATGGACATTGTAGTTCACCCGAAGATATTATTAATGTATTAACTAAAGAAATGCGCTCTTTAAAATGTTATGTTTCACTGTTAACAAGTGACAAAGCCAATTTGTTGGTTAATATTGACAAATTAAAGCAAGATGCAGTTAAAACAACCAACGAAGTTATTGACTTAAAATGGGAAATAAAAAAGGCAGGTGAAAAGTATAGTAAACTAATTGAAGAAAACACTAAATTTATTCATGACAATGCTAAGCAATTATATTTTAATGCCAAATTAATTGCTATTAATAAGAAGCTAATTGCTGAAAATGCCAAATTAAAATATGAAGAAATTGAAAACGAAGAATTTGTGGAGTGTGCTTAATCTATACATAAAACATTATTTCATTGTAGTCGTTAATATATGAATAATTTTTTTCATAATTATAATTCAAATTAGGACTAAGACTATAATTCAAATTAGGACTAACACTATAATATGATTTATATAATAATAATATTTGTATACAAATGGTTTCAATAAGAAGAATTACATTTGATAAAATAAGAAGGCCTAACATTGCCAATTGAACTTCTAACATAGTGAATTAGAATATGTTAAAAATGACTTAAAGAAAAAACAGTTCAATTTTTTGTTTTATAAGCAAAATAAAATTACATGCAACCAAAACAAATTGCAGTTCCTGGTAACTCAATAACATTTAATACTTGTTTAATAACTAGTACAATATACAATAATAGCGCACCTATAAAAGTAGGAGGAAATAATGAAGGTGGCAACACGAACAATATAAGAATAAGAAGACCCAATATTAAGCATTGAATATCTAACATAACTAATTTAGAATATGTTTAAAATGTCTTAAAAATGACTTAAAGAAAAAAACGATTCAATTTTTTTGTGCGGTTTTGTTTTGTTTTTCTCTATAATCTTATATTATGTATACTATGTTTACTATGTTTACTATGTTTACTATGTTTACTATGTTTACTATGTTTACTATGTTTACTATGTTTACTATGTTTACTATGTTTACTATGTTTAATAAGCAAAGTAAACATACATGCAACCAAAACAAATAGCAGTTCCAGTTAACCCAATGACATCTGCTATTAGTTCAAGAGCTATAAAGAGGATTGGACCATAAAATAATAATAGTGCACATAGAAAAGCACCAGGTAAACACGAAGACAACAAGAGCAATATAAGAAGAATAGCAACCCAAATTGGCACAAGCTCTGTGTTAATGCTCATTTTTGTATAGCACACTAATAGTGGAAGACTTTAATATGTAATAGGAATTTAAACAGTCAATTTTTTTCAACTATACAAAAAAATTGAATTAAAGAATTAAAGTTAAAGATAAAGTATATATACTAATTTAATACATATGGAACAACATATGGAACAACCAAAAACATTTATATTGGTTGATACAAGCTATTGGATATTTTACAGATATTATGCTATTTTACAATGGTGGAACCACGCCAAAACAGAACAACCATTACAAGAAAACCATATTGAAAATGAAGAGTTTTTAGAAAAATTCACAAAAACCTTTTTAGAATCACTTGAATTGTTCAAAAAAAAACTAAAACTACACAAACAAAAAAATAAGGGACAAAGTAAGACTATTCCGTCTCCTACTATTATAGCTGTGCGCGATTGTCCAAGAAAGGACATTTGGAGAAATAAACTTTATCAAGAATATAAAGGAACACGACCACAAGATAATGGCTTTAATGGTGCACCATTTTTCAAATATATTTATCAAAATAATAACCAAAAATTATATGAAGCAGGTGTAAATCATATTTTACAGTTTCCTAATTTGGAAGCGGATGATATTATTGCGATTGTTAAACAAGAATTACGCGCAAAATATATTGATGCTAAAATCTATATTATAGCAAATGATCATGATTATTTGCAGCTTCTGGACGACCAAACTGAAATTATAAATTTTCAGTATAAATTTTTGAAAGAAGCGAAAAAAGTGTTTCCTGAACCTGCCAAAAACTTATTTTATAAAATTGTGCTTGGTGATAAATCGGATAACATTATGCCTGTTTTTAAAAAATGCGGACCAAAAACTTGCGAAAAGTATTATGAAAATAAGGAAGCGTTTAATGAAGCATTGTTAAAAGAAGTTGGTGCGTGTGAAAAATACGAGCTAAACAGAAAATTGGTTTCATTTACGGAAATCCCAAATGACTTAATTGAAAGCTTTAGAACCGAAAATACTGATGTGTTACAAAGTTTATAATTGTTACAAAGTTTATGAGTGTTACAAAGTTTATGAGTGTTACAAAGTTTATGAGTGTTACAAAGTTTATGAGTATTATAATTTTTGTAATTGTTATAATTGTTATAGTATAGAGTGAATAATGTATTACTATACAATTATTCACTCTATTTTGATTGGTGTGCCTTTATTTTTTATTATTATATTTATTATAATAATTACTATTTATAAATAGTAATGAAGTATGACTTTATTGTAAAAGACAGTTTAAAATTATCTTTTTTCGTTCAAATAATAACTCTTATTATTGGATTACTTATTGTTTTTTTAACTAATGTTTCACAGTCCAATAGATTAATACGAGAGGCACTAATTTTAGAAAATTGCGTCCAAATTATAGAAGGTTCATTTTATATATGGTTTATTTATTTTTACACAAAAAATGTGGATAAAGAAGATATAGCAAGTTATAGATATTATGATTGGTTTTTATCAACACCATTGATGATTATATCAACTGTCGCATATTTTCATTATAATAATACTAAATTGTATGGTCCAAGTTCAAATTCAAGCTTATATAGTTTTATAAAAACAGATATAACGAAAATTAGTGAATTGTTGTTTTATAATTTTAATATGTTGTTTTTAGGCTATTTACAAGAGTTAAAGCTTGTATCATTAGCAATTTCAACAATTTTTGGATTCTTGTTTTTAGGATTACTCTTTTTAAAAATGTTTCTCTATTATGTTAAAAATAATAGTGCTAATTATTTAATATTTTATTTAATGTTATTTATTTGGTCTCTTTACGGTGTTGCCGCATTATATAAGAATAAGATTAAAAACGCTTCTTATAATATTTTAGATGTGTTTTCTAAAAACTTTTTTGGATTGTTTTTAGCTTATTTGGTATATAGTGCTTAAACACTCTAATTTTTAGAGTGTCTTTATATGCTTTTAATATATTTTATTGCTTGTTGAACAATTGAACCCACAATAATTGCTAAGGCAAGACTTTCACTATAAATTCCTAAACTCGCTGTTAATAGAATAATTAACCATTCGCTTCTGAAATTTTTAAGCATATATGCATAATTGGCAGTTGCCGTATTATAGGCAATCATAGTCATAATACCAATAATTGCAGGCATTGGTATATTGTTAATTGCTTTTGAAAAAAATAATGTTAATGCTATAAAAAATAGACTGGTTGCACGTGATGATAATATTGTTTTAGAACCATTTTCCAAATTATACTTACTTTGTCCTACCAATACACATCCTCCTATACCTCCACACAACCCGGTTATTATATTTCCAACGCCTTGTGCTAATGTTTCTACAAAAGGATTAGCAGTGCTATTCAATATTTTACTTGCGTCTTTTACCATAAAAATGCTCTCAGTTAATCCAGTCAGAGCCATTGCTACAGCAAAAGGTAAAACTTTCAAAATATTTGCGCTTGTTAATTCTACATTTGGAACATTAAACGCAAAATTACTTATTTTACTGTCTCCTCTTGTACCTACAATTTCAAAAATGTTTTTAATAGGGCTAATATATAATAATAATCCTAATACTAATATAGATAACAGTCCGCCTGGTATAATAATTTTTAAGTGATTTGTTCTAAATGAAATATTATGCATAATTTTACCATATACACTAATAAAAAGACTAATAAGAGAGAATAATAGTGTTCCCGCTAATTTGTAATCAGTATTACTAAACCATAGTCCAGTTTTAACATCTTTTAGATTAGCTATTTGTGATTTAGCTATTAAAAAACCTAATGCTATTAAAAATCCGGTTATAACAGGTTGACTAATGTTTAATATATGTTTGTATAGTCCACTAATTCCAAATAATAACTGTAAAATACCACCAATAATAACTGTTAAAAATATATATTCTTTCCCATATAATGTATTTACTCCGACCAATGAGGTCGCTACAGCAGCAGTAGCTCCTGATATAAGAGTTGGAGAACCTCCAATTGTAGATGTTACAGATGACATAATTGCTGTAGAAATTAATCCTGTTGATGGTGGTAATCCTAATATAAATGAAAATGCTATGCTTTCTGGAATAAGTAACAAAGCAATTGTAAATCCGGAAATTATTTCAGTAATAATATTAGTTGGTTCCATATTATATTATATAGTATATATAATATAATAAAATAAAATAGTATAATATAAAAAGTTTCTTTATTCACAAGTTACAGTAATAACATCAACTCTGGTTTCTTTAATGTCCTTAATGCTTTTACGCTCTCTAATATAATTGCGAACTTTATAATAACTTACAAAAGAAATAGAAAACATTGAAACACAGCTATTAAATATCATTAGTCCATTATTATCTTCTATTCCATATAACACCCAACAAAAACTATGAAGATTGCCTAAAAATAAATAATAAGGATCAAAGTCTGTCACACATTGGGTCTTATATGTTTTTATAATTTGAGGTAAATGATAAATAACATTTATTACATTACATGTAATAAGAACAACATATTTGTATGTATTATGTGTAGACATACTTCATCTATAAAAATTCTTTATATAACTTTAAATAATTTTTATAAATGCTTAATGGCGACAAAAAAAATTGAATACTAATAATGCTATTTCTTATTTAATATAGAAGAAGAAAGAAGAAATAAGAAATAAGAAATAACTATGCTTTATACAGGCATTAGTATGTGCCGGTCCACCACGTGGTGCGCAAACAATGTAATTTTGTATGAGCGCTCTATTAGGATTTCTGAAAATATAGATATTGAAGTGCTTTATAAAGACAAATATTTTAATTATGCTTACGAAGTTTATAAAATTATAATTACATTTAATGGAATTAAACGTGAACTAATTGGTGATACAATTTATTGGACCAGTTACAATAATAAAAATAATAGTACTACATTTCTTGTTTTAAAAGATGGAGTTGTTGTAAAAGAAGAGCAAGAAGAGCAAGAAGAGCAAGAAGAGCAAGAAGATAAAGAAGAGCAAGAAGAACAAGAAGAGCAAGAAGAGCAAGAAGAGCAAGAAGATGAAGAAGAGCAAGAAGAGCAAGAAGAGCAAGAAGATGATTATAACTCTGATGGAACAGAAGTCGCTTATTCAAGCAATGAAGAAAAACCGTGCAGCAATCCTCTTTGCAAACGCACAACTGGATTTTTAGTTTTTGCCAGTGAAAATAAGAAAGATAAAACAGACCTTAGTATAATGAATCTTGGTCCATGTTCTAAAGTTGACTTTGATTTAATGACTCAATTGGGAGAGATGTGGAAAGATTTGAGCGAAGAAGATCACACTAATTATGCTATAAAAGCACAACTTATTAATAGTCATTATGCTCAACTTGTGGATGTAGAATTGGACTAATGACGTTAAGCAATTTAACACTTTTTGTTAATCCAAGCATGTTTATTTTTAATACAAATAAAATTATATCGTTGCTTACATCATAATATGGTGCTTCAATTGAACATCTATATTTATTCATAATATTTTTAAGAGTATTGTCTAACTCATAGTTCATATACATTTTTTTTTCATAGTTAGCATCTTTTAAATCTGTAAGATCATTAATATCATTATAAATATAACCTTTACAATTAATTAAGCCACTTAATCTAATTTGTGAAGTATTTTTCTTTAGTCGTTCAAATTCAATATTTTGATTACCTAATAATGGAAAGACAAGTGCAACACTATACACTTTATTAATTGATGGTAAAGCATATGCTAATGTTAATGTTAATGCTAAAATGTTAAACATAGTAATCATAATTTTTATATTTTTGTTTTTAAATGCTTTTACAATATAATAAATAAAATTGAAAACTATTAATATTTGGATTAATATATTAACTTACCATTACATAAATAATGCAATCTGAAAACAATAGTGTTCAAATGGAAAATATTACTAATATGATCAATATAACTGATATGATCAATGAGGTAGAAACACGGGTTGGTAATATTGATGAACGTGGTTATTTAAACGGTTTAAATACAAAAGGATTTAATCATTGTAAAGCATTGTTAGAACTTTGTGCAAATGCCATTATTGATGCCAAAGCAAAAAATTTTACTATTGAAATTAAAGATGCTACAATTTTAATTATTGATGATGGAGTTGGTATGAGTAAAAATAAATTTGCAAATATGTTTTCAATGCATAGGGAAAATCATAGCACTGATTATAGTAGTGGTATTGCTGGTGTTGGAGGTAAAATTGCATTAATGATATTGTCAAATAAAACATGCGTTGAAGTATTTAGCTTTGATGGAAATAAGTATAATAAAGCAATTGTTCCATGGGATCGAATGTTTGAAGAAGGTAAATATACAAGTATGATTACTATTAAACCTATGACGGCAGAAGAAATAGTTTGGTTTAAAACCAAACTGACTAATACAGGAACTATTATTAAATTTAAATATAATAAAACTACATTTAATGCGATTGAATGTAATTTTAATAAACCAAAAGACGAACTTACTAACTTGAATGATTATATTTATATTGTATTTGGGAAATATAAAGGTAAAATAATTTATAAAAATTTAACTATTAATAAACATGAAGTAAAAGGAGTTGAACTGGTAAAATATAGTTATTTTAGCGGTGATGATAACGAATATTATTTAGGAAAATCCAAAGTAACTATTTTGCATTATTATAATGAAGAGAGTGAAGACAGCAGATACATTTATTATGATGAAGAAGAGAAAATTTCTTATGAATTTAAAAAGAAAAACGGTGGTTATTCTAAAAAGATTGAACCTATTTCAGATAACTTAGATGATTATAGTGAGGTATGTAAATATGAAGTTGTAACAGGACAACGCAAAGATAGAATGTTGTTTAATGAAGCATATCCTAATGATAGTGTTAATATTGAATATGTTAGTAGTGCAGCAGAAAAAAATTGCTCTTATGATAAGGCGCTAATTGAAACTACAATTACTAATTATCCTTCATATTTTAGAAAAGGGGCATTGTATAGAAATACTCAAAAAATTGGTGATTTTGAAATGACAGGTCATAAAGCTAATAATGCACGTGCTAATGCTGAAAGTAAGCATAAAATCAATAATGTAAGAACTGAGGTTAGCTATGCGCCTGTTTCTTATCATGGTAATATACCAGATAAAGTTATGGGAATTCAAGAAAATAAAAATCAATGGGAATCAAAAGATATGCCTATTAATTTAACTCGCATGTTTGAACACTTTCATAACAAAAAAGCGAGTGAAATTTGGAACTATTTTATTGAAATTACTTCACAAACACCAGATATTCCTTCTGATTCTTCTGATTCTTCTGATTCAGATGATTCAGATGATTCATATGTATCCTCTAAAACTGATACAACTGATAAATCTGAACAACCACCTGTTGTTATTCGTGCTGATCCAACTGAAGAAGAAATTATTAATGTTTGTGAAAAGTATTTAAATTCTTTAAAAGAAAATAGAAATAGTAAAACAATTGAAATTTATAAGCTTCAATGTGAAGCTTTGAATATTGACCAATAGACAATAAGTTTTTACAAATTTACTGGTAAATCACAACTAATAAACTGTGCTTCTCCATTTGCATTCCATGAAACAACCAATACAATAACTTCTACACCTTGACTTATAGCATCATTAAATGCAGCTTTATATATTGGGTCTAATAGTGATGCTTGAAAACTTGATACATCAGTTCGTTGAATTACAAAACAAATAATTGGTCTAATGATTTTTGAATGACTAATTTCGGCTAATTCATTTATGTGTTTTAATGCACGTTCGCTTACAACTTCACCTTTTTTTTTTCTGTAGCCATCAGGAAAATATGAGATTTTTTCATTAATAGGAATGTTTACAAAGTCTCCATGTTTAATCATCTTTTTGCGGTCTGCACTTGACACATCCGCATAATCGGCAAGTGGCACATTTTTAACTTCTAAGACAAAATACTTGCCTGTTTCATCAATTCCTGCAAAATCAAACCGCGAATTAAGAAGACACACTTCGCGTTTATAGGTCTTAATGTGTTGCAATGTTTTTAAGTAATTTTGTGTTAGTGCGTTTTCTACCAATGTTTCGGCGAGCTTGGGGTCTATACCAATAAGTTGGTTGTTGGTATATATTTGACCCTTAATTACTTTTTCTTCGTAAAAATTAGAGAGATAAATTTTATAAGAACAAACCTTAGATTTTGATTGAGCGCAATTAGCTTTTATAGGCGAAGCATAAACATAGCACTCTTTTTCACACAGACCACAACAACCCAATGATGCACAATGAGCTTGAACGATTGTTCCATCATCAAGTTGAATATCAGCAACATAAGGAGTTTTACATACTTTGGATGGTCGCGAAATAACTTTAACGTATTCTAACTCGTTTAACTTGTGAAGCATTTATTATAAATTATTAAATAATATATAATAATATATAATAATAATTTTAATTAGTGTATCAATTTTTATTATCAATTTTTATTATCATTTTTTTACTATCAATTTTTATTACAAGTTATGTATTAACATTATTAGTCATGATATATTGTTACAAGTATCGGCCCCCATCCCCCCAGTCTGCCATGCTTGGGGGGACGGAGGCCTTTTCCCCTGGTAAAATCTTACGCCTTGTTTGATCATGTAAATACGCCTCTTGCTTATTAAGTGCATCTTTGTCTTTTTCAAGTTTTGTTATTTTCTCTTGCGTTATACTGTACTTCATCTTTAACTGCTTTAAGTTTTCAGTTAACTCTTTTAGTGTAGTGTTATCTTGTTGATTTTTTTTCTTTTTTGATTTTATAAATTTAATATCACTTTCTTTATCACCTATTTGACTTTGTAGATAAGGCTTGCCATTTTGTAATTCTTCTATTTGTTTAGTTATAGATGACCTGGTATCAACAATGATGGGTAATTGATTATTGTAGTAGTTTTGAGCTTCTTGTACTCTTTCATTTTCTATGATTCTCTCTGCTACCGGACGTGCACGTCTATGTGCCTCTGCTCTATTATCTCCATATTCTTTCATATATTTTGCTTCTAATTCTGCTAAAATTGTGTCTGCTTTTTTTGATTTTTGTGTTTTATTTTTTCTTATTAAACCTAATAGATTTGTTACCATAGATTTTTGTGTAGTCTTGCTTGAATCTGATTGTATTAGATATTCTGGTTGTGTATTAGATAAAACTGTCGTTGGTGAAGGTGGCGCTGGTAGTGGTGCTATAGGTCCTCTTACTATAGCTTCGGGGACTGAAGTGGCGTTTGTAAAATCAATACTATGTGTAGCAATCATGCTATT
>Ga0209107_10002476_pt1 | contig 10254 bp, 5 predicted proteins | sample LakErihyJuly2011_2_FD_187460 | JGI IMG/M metagenome (GOLD analysis project Ga0209107, IMG submission 187460) | Freshwater microbial communities from dead zone in Lake Erie, Canada - CCB hypolimnion July 2011 (SPAdes) (version 2) | ecosystem: Environmental > Aquatic > Freshwater > Lentic >... | reverse complement strand
TATTTTAAATAAATAAAATGTCTTAAATGAAGATGTTTAGACGCAATATAAAAGTATCAAAATGTTAAAAATTCAATAGATTAACTTATACTTCAATTTTTTAAGAAATAAATCCAATTTTTGTATGTATTCGTTTCAACTTTCGAATGAATGCAAAGAGCTTAAACTACCATAACACTATATTATAGTCATGATGTATTGCTAAATTACTATGTATATATAATAAACAGGTGAAGTTTTTTAATCCTTAAATGATCTTAAATAGCTATCTTTTAAAGAGGAGGAAGTAGACTACTATATATTTTCAAGAGAGTATAATAAAACAGTATCGATTGTAAAACAAGATTATAGTGATGCTTAAGATTTATATTTATAATTTATGGTGAATATTACACATTTCTTAGAACATTTAAAAGAAATGCATAAAAATGATTAAAGTTTTTTGAAATATTATAAATTACTGTAGGAGAAAAGCTAGAAATTTGATAACTTTCGATAATTTATTATAGAATGGATGATATCAGTGACTTAAATAATTGAAATACAAAACTTAAGCAGAAATGAATTAAAAATGTTTTATTCGATATTAATTTTGTAAGATTTTGATAAAAATTTTCCAATAGATGAATATTTAGAATTTGATTTTAATTAATTTTATGGGGGTAATTTTGAGGATATCGGCACAGAAAATCTAATAATAAAGCTGATGGAAATCATAGAATAATAAAAAGATATTAAAATTCCAATAAAAAGTATAATTTTTTGAAAAAAAAATTGTAGAAAAATTATATAATATAAATTTTATTTATTTGAATTAGATTTAAAATTAAAATTAATTTAAAGGATAAATAAATAATTTAATAAAAACAATTAACCGCCTTCTAAGCCAAAAAAAAAAAATTTATAAGTAATAAATATAATTAAATAATATATTTAATTTATATACCACATAAAATACAATAATTAGAAATATTATTAAATCATATTTCCTTATTTAAAGTTTCTTTCTTGTGGAAAGATAGTGTATCTCTTTTAGGAAAGAAATCTATCTTTCCATTCAAAATACACTCTTTAACATATTTTTCCAATCCATCACAATCTTTAATATCTTTATTTTTAATATAGATAATATAATAAAGATAATTATAAAGGTTGTGCTCCGTAGTATTATGTGTGCTCCAATCAAGTGAACGAGCTTCAAAATCTGCCTGTGAAAGTCCGCAAATAAAGCACTTACCTTAAAGATTTTTATCCATCGTTTTTTTAATAGCCCTTAATTCAGCAAAAGTATCTATTATAACACACAACAATAAATTAGCCAAATAAAAGTTAATAACTATCCAAAATGACAAATCCATCACAAATCTCCCCCAATACAACGGATCAGTAATATCCCTTACCTTAAGTATACCATTTATACCCTGCGACTCAATAAGTCCATATAGCATATTGGACGAAAATAGGTGGTATAGATTCCCATCAAATAAAGTTATCCCCAGTTAATTCTAATAATTATACTGTATAAATTTACCTCTTTATAATCTTCAGCTAAATATAAGAATCCTAACAACGTGTAACAGTAAATGTAAATCAATTATAAAAATAAAGTTTTAAGAATTTTCTGATAATTATGTGACAGGGCTTTTAATATATCAATCACATCCTGACTTCGTTTGATCCAGTCAACTAACAGCACAGAATAAAACAGAGGAGTAAATAAACCCATCATTGTAACTATAAGATATATTGCATGGTACAAAAACTCTCTATCCCTTAAGAACATTTTACAAATTTCCCAAAGCCCTTCAGGTTTGCGGTTCTCTATTAACATGCCTTTGAAATACGCAAGTAAGGGGAATCTTTAAATCATTTCTATGACTACAATAGTACCACTTAAACATAAATGGATGATTTCCAGGATAATACTTATATCAGAAATAAGGGGAGAAAGAGAGTGCTACCCTGTCTCATCTTATCTCATATCAATTATAAAAAGGGCATTGATGAAAATGATAAGAATAAATACAATATCCTTCTAAACATTAGAATATCTAACAGAGAATTCAATGGGCGGGTAATGAGAGATCTTTTGACCATATCTCATCTCATGCTAAAAATAATCAGTAAATTTTATCAGCAATTCAAGACGAGTCTTGGTAGGCAAAGAATTGGTTTCTTATTCCAGATTTTCCCTAATATTTTCATTTATATAGTAACTCAAAAAAGGAATCCTATAGAACAGTATTTAAAGTTCCTTGTCTTTCAAAATTTCTACTTTTCCCAAAAATTTCATATAGAAAATTATAGATTCTTTTAATAATTCGCGTTCAGAAAATTTCAAAGACTATTGCAATGTTTGTGACTTTTAATTGAATGATGCAACTTTTCTCCTTGTGACTTATTTCTACATTTTTGGCTGTATAACTGGTATGTCATTCGAATTTTGTTCACTTTCTTTCATCAATTTCATGAAATGTTCTTTATTTTTTATTTCCAAGAAAATTCCTAATATCTTAATGTTTTCATCCTACATTCGAAGTTTGACGGCAAGTGCTTCTTCGTCTATCAATCCAAGTAATAATTGTATCGTAATTACGATATTAAATGCCAATTAAAGTATCAATTCATCATGTTTTGTCATGTAATCTCTCTCACAAAAAGAGATTGAACAATTCATCGTGTTAGGGCAATTACAAAGTCTCTCCTAGAAGATAAAATTAAGCCTATGCTTTAATTTCCTCTAATATATATAATTAGCGATTTAAGTTAATTTATTAAGATTTATCTTCTAAATTAAAAGTAATAATGCATCCTAATTATTATAACATTTCACAATAGTTAACAGTAACTCAATTGCACTTGATACTGTTTACATAGTCTTAATGTCCCTTAAAGTTTCACTCTCAATGTCTATATGTGATTCGCTTATAATCGCGTTAAGAAAGGTAAGGAAAGGCACATTCTCTATCAATATGATCTTATTCTCCACAAAGGTTCCATTTGTTAGATTCTTTAAAGTCATAAAACTTTGATTTATTAATTAATAGAATCTGAGGTTTTGGAAAGTAATTTACGAATTTTTGAAGACTTTAAAGTAACTTGACCTGTACTTCGACAAGTTTATAAGGAAGTAGATTATCTCTACAATCACATTAACTGATATGTAGGACTTTGAATCTGGAAAACATTGCTCCCTAAAAATGTTTTAAAATTCATCATTCGAAAGATCACACGTCTGGAAAATGAAAATAAAGATTTCATTAACTATATCCTCCTATAATCTCAAATCCGCCTCTAAGTCCTTTGAATAGTTCAGAGAGAACACATCAACCAACTGAATGTACTTAATCAATGATTATTGAATAAATTGAAAGAAATTCCTAGTATTCTCAATCTAATTAATCTTTTTAATATTATTTATGATCTAAAGGCAAGAGTTCTTCAGATCTAAAACAAGCAATTAATTGATGATCTTCAAAGCAACATAAGATTGTTTCGCATTCAATGTAATATCAAGACATTTGAACAAATAGAAGTATAATTCGTTGTTTTGAAGAATCGTTTAAACAATTCTGTAAAATTGGCTATTGGATTTCTATTTAACATCTACCGCTTGATCCGCGCCTTTCACTATCATTGTTGAACAATGCGCGGGGGTACCTTAAACCGTCAATTCTTGTATAAAGAAATTAAAAATCTCCAAGAAATGTGTCTACCCGTACTATAAAAGATGTATAATTTAGCTAAAGAAATTATTCATGAATACTTTTTTGTCTCTCTCATTCTATTTAATCATCTCCTTCAAAATGTTTTAAGCGATTCTTTTGTAGGCGTTTTTTTCCTCCACTTTAATACTGATAGTTGCGAAGGAAGTCATATAATTCACAAGGGATCGTGATTTTTAGATAGAAAGTGTCGCTTCATTCACATCATTTTAGATATTATCGTTTTTTAGGGCTTCTTTATTGTAGTTATTTTTCTTTGATTCAATATATATTTTTAAATTATTAAGAAATTTTTTTTTCTATAAAAGAACTTTTTTACTCTTTTTTGCATATTAAAGGTCTTCACTCCCGGTTATTGCTGTAAAAAATTCATTCATGTCATCAAAATCAATGAAACGGGACTTCTCCTACTGCTTCACTCTTCCGAAGCACCCTCTAGGATCTAGCAGATTATACATGATATTCATAAACTCCTCCTTAGTGATGTTATTTGATCCCTCTTTTTCATCAATATTATCATCTTCTATATGTTCCTTTGAGACTCCAAAATATTTCAACATATCCTATAAACTAAATATTTTATCTAAAATCAGCAATCGGATTTTCTCAAAGAATTTCTATTAAAAAACCTTACGCTCCTCTTTAGATAGATTGAGGGTCAAAAGACCATTATCCTTGAATAGTTTTTCATTCTAATGGATGTTAAACTTTGCTCCTAATTTATTACCACTAATAGTCTTAAGGGATTTTCTAACCGGGTTCAATAGAATTCCCTTGCTCATAAGATTGATGTACTATGTAAGAAAGATTCCAACATTTTTTTCTATCAATTTTAATGTATTCCGGATCTTCTCCAACAATACTTTAAGGATGAAAAGCTGTTCCGATAACTGCTCCTCCTCTGGCGTCGAAATTTTATCAGTTTAATACTCAAATTACATCCAATTCTTTTTATTAATGAAATGATATATGTCGATTATGAAAAGTAGCAATCCATCCTTATTATGATTCCAATTATTCCCCCCATATAAGTAATCCCAGTATTCCTCGTTACTAACCATGATATCAGTCTCCTCTTAATCAATTTTCTGCTTATTCTAAGTCGATTTCATAGTATTTCCTAGATTCTTCTCCTCCTATATAGGAGCGTCAATGATTTTCTAAGTGATTAATTCGTTAAGTTTCTAACTATTATTCTTATATTACAACTAGATAAGTTCGGTAGCCCCCTTAGTGACTTTCTTGATGATCCCGTCAAGGTATTTCTGGTAATTACTTAGATCCGTCAAAATCACATGGTAGATGATATCATTCATTTCTGTTATTGTAAAATTATTGTTTATTCCTTCTACATCGTCTATGTAGATTTAATAAAGAATTCTTAGATTTTCTTTCTTTACCACATAGGGGACAGCAGATACACCTGAAGTATGTTTGGAGATCAAATTTTTTATCTCCTCATACACAAATATTCTTTAACATTGGTGTACTCCCAAAGGGTAGTTCACGGTAGCGTTCCCGATCGCCCCAATGAGTTCCTTATAGAGTATTATATCCATAGGTATCTGCTCTTAATTTTCAGTGTCCGCTAAAAAATTTTTAATTATATCCTAGATATTCCTTAAATCTTTAATCAGCAACAAATGCTAAGGATTCTTCAACAATTAAGTCAATATAATCTATTAGCTTCTGATTATATAACCCTTCTCCGATTTTCTTTTTACTTAAAGGACTTTAAAAGTCAACTGTCCGTCATTAATCGGATCACACAATAAGAAGTTATGAAGCAGCTATAGTATATGTATTTACTCTATAATCTCGTCTGATTATTAGAATTTCTACAATATTTTATTCAAATAGATATAAACCTCCTCTTTATCGGATATATTACGAAGGAGTATACCAAGCAACTTTTAAACGTTCAGATCATATCTCAATAATGTTAAAAGATTGTCAAAAATTGATAACAATTTTTATTAATTTATTCTATTATCCATACAAAAATTAACGAAAAAGGAGATCATCCTTGTAAAGGTGTCTTCGAATACCTTGTCAGAGGGATTAAGGATAAGAAGCTTCAGTATGCTTGTGTATACCCCTAGGTTCCTCAGAATGTTCTACATTTTTTTGAAGAGTCTAGCATCCGATTTAAGTTCTTTCATCTTATACACTATTTTATTCAAAACATTGTTGATTTCAAGCATTCTTTCGCTACTTTTCTTCGAATTCAAATTCATCGCTTTGTTATTTTCTTCATCAAAAAGAATAGTATTTACCTGTATCTCCAACCTAGAAGGAGAGACTATCTAGCTAACAAGCTAGTTCCCTTCAAGTTCCTTATATAATTTGGTCTCTCCCTCCCCGCTTATTAAATTAAGCATGTTTAGCTCATAACTTAACGTTTAAATATGTATACAATTGAACATAAAAGTGTCAAGCAGGTGCTGATATTTCCCCTTGCTCCCAATTCCTTTATGAATTACCAATAAAATTGTAAGAATAATATTCTAGATAGAAATATCAATTTAGATGCTATCAGGACTATCCTCCTCTGTCAAAGCCAAACTAAGAGTACTTTACAGTTTTTAATCCCCAGCTTATATCAATTTATCCTTCTCTCCCTTTTTATCCCCTTCATTGGCTATATCTAGGTAATGATTCTTCAAGTAATGATGCTAGTTCTTAAGGATTAACTTAGAAATTATATTTTTAGAGAATAGAAGGAGGTCTACCTCCTTCTTTCGATCCGAAAAATTCTCGAAATCATTGAAGAAATTATTAAGTAAATGAATGATCTAAAAATTCTTTTTTATTTGCATGTAAAGCCGAATTAACTTCGAAATTTCTATCAAGATATTGTCCAGGTATTCGTCTATCCCCCCCTCTACCGCATTGTATTCCAAAGCCTTCGCTATGAACTTCTAGATCCAGTGATCTGGCTTTATAATATTGTCTGCACTAGGGCCTATCTTTGCGTATGGCTCAAATACCTATATAACGTTGATAATGATTTGTTCAATTGTCTCTGAATTAAGGTAGCCTAAGTCTATAGATGTCCCAGTTATCTTCAAGATGCATAGAAAGAGGTCAACTTTGTCTTAAATTGGATCCTCATACGAAGACTCTAAATATTTCTTATTATTCGATGCTCTCATGTTGCCTACCTCTAGCTCCGGGATACCGTAATCCCAAAAATCAACTATTATTTATCTTAAGTATTCATCAAAAATCGTTGATCCTTTATTGATCTCCGTGATATCCGTGTACTACTCAAAGATAAGCATAGTTCTCTGATTAAATAACTTGATATTGAGATTATTCCAAATAAAATTTCGTTTCTCCGACTTCGCGAGGGGAAGGAAAGGATCTACATCTAGATAGATATCCTAATATAGCTAGAAATAACTATTCTTCAAATTTATATTTATATCAGGGTTCTTAAGAACCGTAAACACATGGGACTCACTGATGCCTAGGCTTTTTATTTTTTGGATTGATTTTGTTTTTCTCCCTTTACAAAGATTGGCGTATAGTTTTATGACACTCGCAGCATAGTTTATGAAGAGATTCAGTTCCCTCTTCTACTTTGATTGATAACAAAGTTCTTCAACGAGATAGCACGCTTAATCCTCGTAATCATTTAATTTAATGTTTGTTAACCCCTTTAAAGAAGGATTTTCTTGCATAAATTCTACTAATGTGTTAAGTTTATAAAAGACTATGGCTGGTTTCCCCTCAAAGAGCCCGAATGCGATTATATCCTTTGACTTGCCGCCCTTTCCTTTACTGAAGATTTCAACGCAGCATTTATGTTGATATTTGACTAAGGGGTTGCCGAGGGGATCAACTAAGGATCGGCTGATGATATCAGCATAAAATATCTGATCCTGAATGTTCTACTTTGACTCATCTAGAACGTCCAATTGCTTGACCCATTCGACGATCTCCTCGCTAGTGTTTTCCGCGCCTTTATCTGATCCCAAATTTTTTATAGATGTTAAATTCCCTATTGCTTCTTTAAGAAGTGCCTAAACCTCATTTGGGTAGTACCTCAACTACCCTGAGAAGAAGTCATCGTTCTCATAAATAAAATGAGAACACTCTTCATTTTTTTAGCATGAAATCAATAGAATTTGATAGATCAACCCAGGAATACTCTAAAGATATCTCTTGGCTATGAATTAAGGCGACTTCTCAGGGATCTTGATGGGTTAATTCCGATTATAGATCTTCACCAATCGTGTCTTCTCCTTCTATTATTTATTATAAATAGCGTATATCATAGTATCAATAAGTTTTGCAATCAATAGCATTAGCTCTAAATGTTTCTACTCAGACAGAATATTTTGTTTCTAAGTAAGCTAAAAATCGAGATCATTGCTATTCAACTGTAACAAATATTTCAATAATCCCAACCCTTTGATAACATCCTCAGCTTCTTTCTCCAACTCCTTTTGACTCTCTAGCGCCTTTCGGTAGTCGTAGATAACAGTATCCTTTTCCTCGATCTTTGATTTATCCATATCAATTGCAAAATTTTACAAAAAAAAATGAAATTTTAGCAAATGGTGGTATATCGAGAATGTCTATTCAACAAACTTAAGTATCGATGTGTTGCATTAGTTAAATCTGAAGACTTTGGGCTTAGAATCCCCCGGGGATTTATTAGTAAGACAGAAATTCAATCTCCGTTTCTCTTTCTCTTCTATAGTCGATACTGTAAAGTATTTAGTAGATGTTTATAATTAGAAAATTTTCATTGTGTCATTTGTAAAGATTTTCTATGGATCATTCAGAGTTTTACACTTTTTTATATTGAAATAGCAATCTTGTTTGTCAGATTGATATGTTAATTACAACTTTCCATGGACTGTCCGATCATACAGCAGAAATAAACCGGTCGCCAGGTTTTTAAATCGGAACGTTTCGAAAGCATTAATACTTCCCCCTGTGAAGTTATCCTTTCGTTGAATTTCCCATGCAGAATAAGAACTCATGGTATTTTTAACGGGGTCTATGAATTCGAAGAATACTTCGATGTTTTCTGATGATATAACCTTGTTCTACTCCATCTACCGAAGTGTAAAGAAAGCTTCTTGTCCATAAGAATTGCTTTCCTCTCCTTGAAGCATCACTTTACAAGTTTTGTTCTTAAAAATTTTTTCGTTTTTAGAGCTAAGTTTCTTCTCTGAGACTCTCAGGAGTCCTCCTGTATCAAGATGCTCTATAGCCACTATATCCCCTGATCTGTAGAATTATTTTTCTTGGTTACTTTAATCGATATTTAGCTCGCTATTCGCGATGTAACATTTTATTTTAAACTAGCTCGATTGTTCTGAACCGTTGATATCGAATCTATATGTGTCTGTCTTTTCCTCCGCCGCATGAATGTAGTAGTTGTTTAATTTAGTTTCTTTTATTAGAACCACGTCCGAATCAAAGATCTTAGATCCTTTTTGTCTCAACTTATCAATAGGCAGGATTTAGAAGATCGAGAAGGCGTCCCCATTGATCTATAAATCAATCTCAAAACATCCGTTTTATTTAGCAGGCTTCTCAGGATGCATTGTTAACAACATTTGTGAGTAATCGTGGATTATAAGTATGTCCTGTCCGTAGAGCACTTCTTTACAATACTATTTTTCCTTTTCATAGTTTTCTTTGGCCTTAAATATATCATCTCCTGCCTTCTTCGAATTTACATAGCTAGAATAATCAAAATAGTCCCTTGGATTCACTAGCCGGTAGAGACATCGTCTGAAATGGGATATTGGGTTGTCAAGGGACTAAGCCTGGTCCGATACACAATCGACATCTGCCATGGTATCCCCGATTATGTAAAATTATTGCCCAGTAGTTTTTCCGTCTTTATTTTCATAATTATAACATTGCAAGAAGATAATGTCTTCAAAATGAAGGGTATTCACTTTTTTGTGAACCTTTTAGGATATCAATTATTGGATAGGTGTGTATAAGTCCTTGTGTTTAGCATCTTGTTTTTACTCCTCATGGTTATCCTTCTCTTCTAACAGTTTCGAGTCTGCCATAGTAATGTCCTGGTTGAAAGGCTCAATATTATGTGCTATAGTCGTTTTTTTTTGTTATGTGTGAAACTGACTTTTTCCTAATATAGAAGGATTTGTATCCATTTTCATGCTCTAAGCAACCTTAATTGCAGTTACGACTTTAGAACCATTTGATTAGGAAAATGTTTTAATGTTTACGTTTGGTTATATGGATTCACTGTCTAGGTCTTCAGTATTTTTCATTTGTTATTAATTTATTTCGTCTTCTTATGAATCTACTATTTTATAACTAGCATCCACAAAGATGATCATCATCTTCCAAAAACGTTTTTTAAATATGTTCTATATTTTTTCTACACTATTTTCCAATTTGGACCTTTAAATAAAAGACATTCGATTGAAAAATTTAAATTATTTATAAAAATATTATTATCTTATTTATAGATATATTAATATTATATTAAAATTTGAATTAAATAATTCTTTTAATTTTATTATATTTT
>Ga0209107_10002475_pt1 | contig 10255 bp, 5 predicted proteins | sample LakErihyJuly2011_2_FD_187460 | JGI IMG/M metagenome (GOLD analysis project Ga0209107, IMG submission 187460) | Freshwater microbial communities from dead zone in Lake Erie, Canada - CCB hypolimnion July 2011 (SPAdes) (version 2) | ecosystem: Environmental > Aquatic > Freshwater > Lentic >... | reverse complement strand
AAATTTAATAAATTTTTTTTAATATAATTTAATTAACTAATATATTAATTAATTTAGTTATTTCGAATTAATAAATTATTAATTTCAAATTCATATTAATGCCGCGTTAACTAGAAAAATAAAAAAATGATAACAATAAAACACCTTAATAATAAAAAAAATCAGGTTCCACATATTTAATTTATTATTCTGTTAGAAAAATAGAATTATTAAGGCAAAAACCAAACTTAAGTTCTCATGAATTAACTTAACTTATAGCAGAAGAATGGAGTAAAATGTCCGAACAACAAAAGTTGAAATTCCAAAACAATAAAATGGATATAAAATAGGAATCAAATATACCCATAAAAGCAGAAAAAATATCTGCACATAAAAGTCACGAAACCTAGAATTCATAAACTTTAAAAATTAAAAAGAATTAAAAAATATCGGATAAACTTCAAGAAAGAAATGAATAACTTGAAAATTAATTATCAGAAATAGATGTAAAATAGGAAGCTAAACAACATAGAATAAAAAATGAGTTAAAATAAAAAGTTTTTAGCAAAAATCATGTGAAACAATAAGAAATCACTGAACCTTCTGTTACCAATTAAGAATCAGAGCAAATTGAACCTATTGATACCAAAAAGAAAACTCCTAAATCAGCTAATATAAAAGTAAAATAAGAGGAACCGGAAAGAGATTCTAATCTTAGAAGTGTTTAAAAAAAAAGTGTAAACATTTCGAAACAATTGGCAGAACCAAAACCCTAAAATCCATCAACTCCTAAATTATTAAAAAATAAAAGTAAATATTTTTTAAAATACTAATTAAAAAATAGGTTTGGAAAAATCAGAAGTTAATCCAAAAAATTCTGTAAAATCAATAGCTCAAGAGGAAGAAAGAGAAAAAAGAAGCTCAACAAAAAAATAATAATTACCAAAAAAATAATAAAAAGATCAAGTCTAAATCAAACAAAGTCCTTACAACGTATTTTATCACGACTAAATGGAAGACTTGAAACAAAGATTTCCCAAACGAACTTCATAAGAATTATAGGTGGCAGTACTATTAGAATGGAAAAAACACAAATATTCAAAAAAATAACAAGTAATTAAATATATATATATTTATTAGAAAGAATAAAAAGAAAAAAAAGAGAAAACTGATAAATCAGTGGCCATAATTCACGGCGAAAGAGTAGTTTTACCTAAATTACCAATTACTGCCTTTGTTAGATTTATGGTTGCCAAAAAATAAGAAATATTAGATGAAAATCCAAATATGGCTATGAATGAGTATGCAAAGGAAGGCAGCAGAAGATGGAAACTACTGAATGAAGAAGAAAAAATGCCATATTAAACAATTTATGAAAAAGAAATGGAAGAATACAAAAAATAAAAATTACAAATATAGTCTTAGTACGGATATTATCCTTAAGTTCAAAATAAAAATAAGACACCTGAAGAATTAGAATAAATTAATTTATAGAAATTAGAAAGGAAAAAAGAGCAAAGAAAGTAAAAATAGTAAGACGGGGGCAAAGTGAGAATAATCGAGGAAAATTAAATCCCTGTAAAAACCAACCCTTTTTTCGAAATGGTGACAAGACCTGTTTCTATTAATTTTTCATTATTGGATTAAACAGTTTGATTGAAATTATATTAATTATTGTTATTTAAATAATATTTTAAGTAATATTATTTTTGAACTGATTTAAGTCATTTAAAAAAAATTATTTAAAAATTTGAGCTCAAATTTTAAATAATAAGAATAATTTAAATTCAAAAAAAATGTTTAATTAAAGTTTCGGTATGATGAATCCTGGGTATTTCGTTTCAAAAAACGAAATAATTAATTGGTTGAATAGTATTTTGGAGCTAAAAACTGAAAAAATAGAATAGCTCGGAAACGCGGCTGCATATTGTCAAGTGATTGAGCATCTTTTCCCTGGATCAGTTCCTCTTCAAAAAGTACAGTGGAATGCTAAACTATAATATGAAATTTTAGCAAATTATAAAATATTAACTACTTCATTGAACAATCTCCAAATTAAAAAAATTGTGGATGTCTAAAAATTATCATAATGTAAGTATTAGGATAATCTGGAATTTTGTCAGTGGCTAAAGCAATTCAGTGAAGCATACAAAGGTACTAATAACTCAGGTGAATTTCAGAAATTACCATCAAAATAACCATAAAAGATAAATAATTAAAAATCTAAATAATAAGATTAGATTCAAGAAGGAAATCATATTAATAAAGAAAATATGTAGATTAATGTTCCAATAAGTAGAATTTGCGAAGATTAAAACCTATAAATATAAAGATTAATGAATGAAAATTAATAGTAACGTCTCGAATGCGATTAAAAAAATTCTGAGATTGGAAAGTTATAAGAACTCAATGAAAGGATTATTTTTATTTTAAATAATAACTTTAATAATGATCAGAAAATTGAATAGTTGAATTTGATGTTTGGCATATAGCATAGTAATAATAATTAATTATTAAGAACAGTTGAAAAATAATTAAAAGATAAATAAGAAAATTTACTTAGCAATTATAAACAACTAGAGATACTTAAAAGTTAATAGAAAGTAAACCCACATTATTATACCCCTTAAAGCTCATTAAAAAAGGAAAATTTAATTTTTAATTAGCATGTTTTTGGTTAGAATTAAAATAGTTTTACATTTAATAATATGGTTGAAAATTCTAATTTAGGAAATCAATAGCCGGTATATTATTCTTAAAACTAAAATTAAATAAATTAAGAGTCTCTAGCTGATTAAGTATAAATTCAGATGAGTCAATAAAAATATGCTGATTAAATATAACACCAATAGAGTCAATAAAAATCAACTTAAAAAGAATGTTCATTTACTCAACTTTAGTCTTAGCTATCTAATTAAAATAATTTTGCTTCCTATTAAGTTTCGAATATACCCGACGAACAACTTTTAAGCTCTCCAAGTAATCACAATTCATGTTAAAAATAAGGTATTATAATTAATTTTTTTAATTTATAGATTAATGCATGTAAATGTAACAAGAATATTGAAAGTGAATTTATATATATTATAATATGTATTTACTATTTATTATATTAAAATAAATATTATTTATTACAAAGTACAAAAATGGATTAATTTGCTAAATAATTTGTTATTTTTTGAAATTTATTATAAAATATATTATAATTCAAAAATAATAATGAGTTCAATTTAAGTAAAATAAATTCCAATTAAAATGCTTCAGAATATTTCAAGAGAAAATAGCAATAATACATAATAAAGGTACAAATTTAATCAAATTATTATACAAAAAAGTTTATTATCCATCAAAAATTATAGAAGATAAGATTCTTAAGTGATGGGTAGAAGAATAGATAATACGTTCATTAAACTCTAATGTAACAAAAATCAGCCTACATCAAGCTGTAACTAAAATAAAAATAAAAATAATAAAGAAAAATATTTACCACATAACGAGATGAAGTAATCAAATCGGGATTCAATATCTTACTGTAAATATGATTTGGAATAATAATCAGAGAGAAGTAAATCTAATAGTAGAACGGAGGAAATATTGACCCAAAAAGTGAGATCCCCATCTGTTCCGGCGAGATGTAGACAGTAAAGATCAAATTTATTTTTAAGTAGATCTCCCTAGTGTAATATACAATTTTCCCAATCTAATTGATCACAATTTTATTATAAATCTCCTTCGTAAGGAGAGAAAGAAACGTCAAAATCTGTTGGAAAAAGAGAAAAGTCAAAATCTCTCACAAAAAAAAAGATAAAAATAAAAAAATAATAAATTGAATAATTCAAACAAGATAACAATAATTTATAAAAATTAATATCTATAAAAAAGAGATAATGGCCTAAAACATTGACAAAAAATAAATCAGTTGTTTAATTATAGAATGAAACTATTGAGAATAAAAATTTATCATATTCTATGTCAATTTAAAATTTTAATAGAAAAAATATAAATTTTACTGATAATGATGATTAAATTGATAAAAAGAAATATATTTCAATTAATTAATTGATGAGTGACAATAAAAAAAAAGTATTTTTAGAAAAATTACAAAAACTCGAAAATTTAAAAAATGAAGATGAGGAGAAATAAAGAAGGTAGGCATAATTGAATACAATTAATTCTTAAATAAGAAAACTAAATGCTGTGAGATTTGTTTAAAATAGTGAATACAAAAATATAGATTAAAATAGTAAAATGCCTTGGGGATGTAACTAGAAAAAATTAAGAGATTATGCTATTAATATATTAACATAATAATTGAAAGATTCATAATGTAAGACCGACGGAAGTTCTAAAACAATTGATAACAAAGATAGGAGAAAATAATTAGGAGTAGGATTTTTGAATTAATTTAAGGAATAAAGTGTACAGAAAATAATTTTAAGTACTAAAATAAATTAATTTTTTAGAAAGCAAAAAGAAAAATGAAACTGAAATCGAGAATGTATTAACTTCAACTTAGACTGATTTAAATTTTATAAGTATAAATAACTTTCAATTAAATATAAAAGAAAAAAAAGATTTTAGTCCTGAAAAATAACAATAAATTAGACTTTTTATGTAATCTAAAAAAAAATAAATTATGAGCGAATAAAATGAAAAATTTTAATAAATTTTTTCAGAAAAAATTAAAAAAGTATATTTTTTTATTTTAATAAAAAAAAATAGTTTCTAGAATTATAAAAAATTAAATAAGAAGCCAAAGATATTATGAGCAAAAATATGAAAAAAAGTTAATCTTTAAAAATATTAAAATGTTAGTAATAGCCTACAATTAAATTCGAAAAAAATATAAATTAAATGACAATTATAAATAATTTTGTACAAAACAATACAAATATTTAATAATAAAATTTGTTCAAACCTAAAAATAAAATAAAAACCAAATTGATAAAAAAAAATTTATAAACTAAATAAACTAACGACTTTTCAATGTTATATAACGAGTATAAAAAGATTTTAAGTGAAGCCGTAGAAAATTCAAATAAAAAAATATCATTCACTGAAAATATAGAAGAAACCAAAAGTTAATTAAAAAAAAAAAACCCAAGTAAATCTCCTGAAAAAAACATAAAAATGAAAGTCAATTTTAGTGAAAATACAAAGTAATTTGAACAAATCAAAGGGAAAAAAATAGTATCACGTAAATTCTAAAAAAATAAAACCGAGGAATCATATCAAGATGAATAAAAAAAATTAAAAGTAATCGAAAAATTTGATGAAATAAACAAATGATTTTTAAAAATCAAATACGCCGAAGATGAAGCTTTAGACCAAAGAAAAAATTCAAATTAAAGTGACACTATTTAGATTGATTTTATCAATAAGGAAGAAGAAAAAACTTACCAAGAATAGTCTAAATCATTTGGTATTTTTAAAAATATTCCTTTGATTGAAAAAATTTCCGAAGAATCCGAAGAGGAGATTAAAATTTTTCCTCGCCAATAAGAAATAAAAGGACCTAAAAAATAAGAATTTGATTAAATTCTCAAAGGAGAAGATATTTTTTCAGGTGATGAAGACTTTGATAAGATTAAAAAAGGAGGTCCCAAAAGTATAGTACAAGAAGAATTAGAAATAAATCAAGAAGAGTTTATTCAAGGCGATTAATAAATAGAATCAATTGCATTTGATCTATTTAATAAATCAGCTATAATTATTTAAAAAATTTGGAAAGGATATTACACTAGAAAAATACTGGCTTATTATTTATAAATGGTTGAATAGGGTGTTATTGACGAGGGTACAGAAGATTTAACAAATGTTATACCTAAATAAACAAATAACTAAGTTTTTAAAAACAACAATGCTTTAGTTCCTCCAGATGAGATTCCGAAAAAACATCACTCAAGTGAAAATTTAGGAGAAGATAAATATAAAGGAAAATATTTTTTTAGATAAAAACAATAATTTACAAATAACAATGATATTAATTACGAAATTCATGAAATCTCGGAAGTCGAAGAGGAAAAATTTACAAGCTAGAGTAAAGCATATGATAAAAAAATGAACTTAGAAAATTTTTCCCGCAGCGAGGATAATATAAAAAAAAATCTTAACGAATCAACTAATAAGGAGTGCATGAAACAGTTAGAGAAACTAAAACAAGAAGAAATAAATTAATGGGAAGAGGTTATTTGAAATTTGGATAATGAATAAGATTTAAAAAATATCATAACAAAGTTGAAAAAAATTTCATATAAAAATAAAAATAAATTATTGGGAATTTAATAATCAAGTAATGAAGAAAGTAGGTAAGAAAGTGATAAAGAAGTAAATTAAAATGATCTCAATAATATTGATATACCTCTCAGTAATAGTGAAGTACCATAGGTAAAAATGGTAGAACCATTAATAAAAATTAATGAAAATAGAAAATAAGGGATATGTGATTTATAAGGATCGAATGATATTTCATAAGATGAAATTCTAAGGGATAGCAATGAAGCTGTAAAATTACCTTTCATAGGTAAGTAATAAATGAACTATGCACGTGTAAGAGAAAACTTTGAACCGTATTTATAGTAGAATAATGCAAATAAAATAGAGAAAAAAGACATATTAAATTCTGACAATTTGAAAGAATTTACTAAAAACAAATTAACTTAAATATATAATAATGAAAGTCAAATGAATTAGATTTTAATAATGCGCTAGTAGGTTTTAGAACTTAGACATAACGCTCATGTTGACATGCTTAATTAGATGCTTGTTAAAAGTATTGTATCCCCAAGGACATATCAAAGTAAAAAAATTGAGATCGATTTTTGGTGGAAAAAGGAGCTTTCAGATATCAAAAAAGCTGAGTAAATAATTGAAGAGGGTTAATTTAAAGCGCTATAGTCAATAAAAATAACTCAGAGGGACATGAAACTCACATAAAAATTTATATAAAATCCCATTGATATAAAAAAGCTAGACTCCAATTTTTTCATTAAATCCTCTTACAGTGAGGAAGAATTGTAAAAATCTATACAGAGTGAAAGTGACTAATAAAACGATATTCTAGATAAAATAAATAATAAAATTAATGTGATTGATAGATACGAGTATAATGCGAAATAAGTTAGTAAACCTTTAGATTCTACCGACGTCTTATCTTCGTACATAGAAGGTATGAAATAATTCATCACAGCTGATGATTTTGATGAAAATTAGTAAAGAGAGAATCCAACATTATAAAACGAATCACTTAAATAGTAGAAATAAAACTATGCAAATGAGAAAATAGTTTTTAAAGGAAAAATCGGTCCCGTGGGGCCGATATCACCATCTGAAAGCTAAAAAACAGAAGTAACATATGACATACCCCAATTACAACCCCAACCTGAGGAAGAGGTCAAACAGTAAGAGCCGCCAGTTTCGGTCAATGAATTGATCAAACAGTATTAACAGGATATCAATGATAAGTGGAGGTTTACTTAATTAATTGATGGTCGGATAAAAGAATAACTTTCAGAATAATCTGCAATCGACAGGAGCGATTGTTTTGGAATCGGGACTAATCTTTATTCAGTCTCTGCGTATTTGGAAAAACTTTAATACTTTATACAATCTAATGATATGTATATGAAAGAGTTGATAACGAATTTAAATACTGCGTTTGGATTTAATCCATCAAAAAGATTGAAACTTATACATGGTTATGATAGTTTTATAGATAGTAATGTTTCGGATAGTGATATTGAGGATTTTAGTACTCTACCTTTTGTTCTTAGCGAAGAATTGTTCATTGATTTTGAGCAGAACATAATTGTAATTGATTTTTATTTAATATAAATAGGGTAATGGTGAAAATGATAAGGAATAGATTATTAAAGAATTTGAACATATTCATAATAAAGTAATCTATTTATTTATAAAATTAGTCTATTTTTGACACTCTCAATGAAGCTCTTAATATAAACAGGCCCTTTTTCAAACTAGGTGGTGCCCCCTATTAATGGTCTAAATCAGAGAAATGTATGCTATAAAAAGAAACCAATATGAGTAGTATTGATGAGATTATCCAAAAATCAAATCAAAAAGTAATACATTGGGCAGGTTATATTTGTGGGATAATAAACGAAGATGAGTGTACTAAACCAGTAGATGAGCGTACAAATATAACGCTAGCTCAATTACTGGAAAATTAAATTCCGGAAAATGAGGTAATTGTGTAGGAGCGAGAAAAACGACTGAGCTAAATGTTATCAACCGAAGTAATTAAATATTATAAATATATTAGATAATTGAAAATGAATATAAATGGTCTTTATTTGAAGATGAAAAAGCCGAAGTAATTATGGAAGTCGGGGATTTAATTTTTGAAAATATGATAGATGAAATTGCTAGATATGTTCTCAGCAAATGATCTTATTCAATTAATTAATTTTTGTTTTAATTTGTGGTTGTAAATTATTTATATATTATTTTATAAAAAAATGATATGGAATTTAATGCTGACTTTCAGTGTTATTTGTGCTACTTACTGGGGCACAAGAGTTATAAATTTGATCTCAGCTTATAAGTTATTGAGAAAACCTTGCTAGTTTAAAGAAGAAACTGATACTAAATAGATTTTTTCAAAGGATTTATTGCCCGAAAAAATTGATGTATTAGTATTAGGAGCTGGGGCATCCGGATTAGCAGCAGCCTCAACATTAGCCAAATTAGGTAAAAAGGTAGTGGTTCTGGAGTAATCGAAAAAATCAGGTGGAGGAATGCATACTTTTAAAAAAGAAGGATTTTTATTTGACACAGGATTCCACTATATCGGGGGAATAAAGGATGTATCCATTTTATTGGATTTAATAGGTTCCAAAAAAATAGAATTTAACGTATTTAAGACTTTCGATAGGATTATGCTGGAAAATGAGGTGTTCGACTTGTAAGCACCTAGCTCCTTGTTCTTTGAAAATTTATTAAAAAAATTTCCATAATAATCTATGTAAATCAAAGAATACAGAAAATTGTGCAAAAAAGTTAAAATTTTTATGTAATTTTTTTTCTTGAATCAACTATTGGTACCATAATTTTTAAAAGTTCCATTTCAAAAAATTATTGCTTATATTTTTTCAAGCATTTACAATAAAAGTGTTGATGAAGTTTTTGATAATATAGGAATATATAGAAATTCAAAACTTTATGCGTTACTTAATGCTAACTATGGGGACATGGGATAGCTTCCCGATAAGCTTCCTTTCGTATTACATGTTGGACTCATATACCATTATATAAGAGATGGCAGTTTATATCCAAAGGAAGGATTACATGAAACAGTTAAATCTATAGTATCAGCCATTAATGCTAATGGTGGGCATGTTTTTACAAAGGCAAGAGTTGATAAAATATTGATGAAAGGATCTTAGGTAACCGGTGTAGAAGTATAAGGAGGAGTTGTCATCAATTGTAATAAAATAATTTCTACTATAGGCAGAAATAATACAGTAAAATGTTTACCTGAAGAGTAAGTTCTTATTAAACCCAAAGTTGAATAATAACCTACTTGTGTTAGTATTTTTCTGGGTGTCGACTTGGAAAAAAATATATTTCCGACCCATAATATATGGCTTCATCGAATGGAAAATTATAACTATGATTTATATGAATCACGAAAGAACGGTCTAAAAAATATAGAAAAAATGAATATGTTTTTTTCCTTTCCAACCAGTAAATAGAATCCAGATTCAAAAAAACAAAGTGTTTAAATAATTGCCGAGGTGGATTAAGAATAGTTTATGGAGTATAGGATTAACGCGGTCTAGAGAAAACCAGGATACGTAGAATTCAAATAAAAATTCGAGGAGGTATGTGTACAATAACTGATAAAATTATTTCCGGAATGTAAGGATCGGATTGTTTATAAGAGCACTGGGACGCCACTGACCAATGAAAAATATTTAGGTCGATTTTCTATGTATGGAGAAAATGTAGATGTTAAGAAATTTTTTGATTTATAATAAATCTTTAAATTCAAATAATCAATTTAGGGGCTTTATATAGCTGGGCAGGATGTTTAATGGCCGAGTATAGTCGGAGCAATGATGAATGGATTATTAGTCGGGCTAACTGTTACAAATTATATATGAGAATCTTTAATAGAATTTAAATATATTTAATAATTTAGAAAGTTTTATATAAAAATCATAAATTATAAAATAAAAATATATATATAAATCTTTTTTTTTAAATCGAGTTTCTCATAATAAAAAATTAAATTAAAAAAATTAAATAAATATAA
>Ga0209107_10002473_pt1 | contig 10260 bp, 24 predicted proteins | sample LakErihyJuly2011_2_FD_187460 | JGI IMG/M metagenome (GOLD analysis project Ga0209107, IMG submission 187460) | Freshwater microbial communities from dead zone in Lake Erie, Canada - CCB hypolimnion July 2011 (SPAdes) (version 2) | ecosystem: Environmental > Aquatic > Freshwater > Lentic >... | reverse complement strand
GAAGTCAATACTGTTTATGTGTGGTAAGTAACTTTAACAAGGAGATCGATCATGGGCTATACTCACTATTTTCCCCAGTCAAGAAGCTTTAAAAATGACGAGTGGAAAACAGCTAAAGACGGAGTAAAGAAAATTGTTGAATATTGTCAAAAACAAGGTATTGCCTTGCAACACGAGTACAATATTTCAAAAAAACCATCAATTACCAGTAAGGTAATTCGATTCAATGGAGTTGGCGATGACCTTGGACATGAAACATTTTACATTTCAAAGGCTATAACTTATCAAGATTGGCAAGATAAGACCAAACCAAGTTTTGCTTTTTGCAAGACTGCACGCAAGCCTTACGACTTAGCAGTATGTTTGAGTCTTTTGCGAATCAAAGAAATTGCACCAGATGCAATTGAACTTAGTTCTGATGGCGATTGGGATATCGAATGGACACACTCCCGATTGGCTTACAAGGAACTTTTTGGAAATGAACCACCTAAAATCAATGATTAAAAAGGAGTTCAATCATGGTTCAGTTAAGACGCTATGACATCACATTCTTTGACCGAGATTTAGGCAGTTATACACTCCACTGGGTTGCTGCAAAATCTGATTTTGATGCCATTACAAAGTTCAAGTTTGAACGCACTAGCAGAAATTTATACATTCCTGAAAAGTATTATGTGAAAAACACTTGGATGATAAAGGATTCAGAAGGTTATAGTGACCATGACACCTAAACTTTTCAAGAAAAATACCCAGGTCGAAAGGCTTGGGTTTTTTCTGGTCCCAGTCCCAGTGTACTACATCTGTCCCCCAGTTGCTTGGGGCCAGGCGGTGGCCCAGGCCGATGATATTTTTGGGGATGATCCTAATACTTCTGTGTAAGGATGAATATCTCATCCGAAAACAACAAGGAGGTTTTGAAATGGAAGATTATTTCGTTGATGAATTTTTGGAAAATGATAGCGTAGTTGTTGATGATGATGAATTTTGGGATGATCTCTCTTGGTTCTACAATGAACTGTTGAGTTCGTCATATTTGGGAATTGATGAAGATGGGTATTTTGATCTTGATGAAGATGGATATTTTAGCGCAGAATAAGCAAACCCCCAGAACCTTGGTTGAAAGACCAAGGTTCTTATTTTTAACCAGAATTGACCGATGATATTTTTGGGGTACAAGCTAATACTGTTTATGTAAGGGATTGGTGAAGAAAAGATTATGGTGAGCAATAACAGGGTTGCAAATCTTGAAAGTCTACTGATCAAGACGAGTAAAGGTTCAAAACTTCGGAATCACCACAAACGCTTGTGCATAAAGTTTTTGTGGAAGAAGTACGGATAAATTAGCCATAGTCTTTTCTTTGTCAATTACTTAACTTTAAACAAGGAGCATAAGATGAAAAGTGTTAGTGCTGAATCGGCGATACAGACTTTGGTTCTTCTCTATAGGGAAGCATTGGAAGATGATTGCTATTTTCTATCCACACAATTGGAAAAAGAGTTTGATGGAATCATAACAAAAACAGAATACGACGACGATAATGATTGCGTAAATTTTGAAATAGTTAACGAAGAGACATACAAACTATGTCTACCAAAACAATTTAAGATCAATGTGAAATCCAATGAATTAAATTCTAACGGGAAGAAAAAATGAAAGAAATTCACGATGAAATTAAAAGCATCTTTGACAAAATTGTCAAAACCCCAATGCCATTGACATTCAATGAAGATAGAATTGAATGTCATGGAATTTTCTTAGAGACGGATGTAGAAAAAAAAGGCATATCCCCTAGGGATGTCAAAGTCTACTATGTCACTACTTCTAGTTGGAAATATGGTTCTTATGATGAACCACCATTTGAAGATATTGTCGAAATTTGCAAGTCCAACTTATCTGGAGTAGCAATTGTCGAATTTGTGACCGCTTGCATCAAATTGGAAATAGATGGACTATTTCAAGCAAGACAAAACGAACATGAAGAAAAACTAGTGAAAGAAATTGAAAAAGCAGAGAAAAGATTTGGATTACTTTAATTTCACAACTGACCATTAAAACAAGGAGTTTTTATGTCTATTTTATGGGGAGATAATTATGGAGAAAAATAAAGAGGACTTTTTTCTCCAATTTGTGTACCAAAAGCCTCATGGCTTTGATGTACCATCACACATACTCGCCAATAGTATCGTTAATTCCTTGATGGATCGTGGATTATCCAAGGAAGCTGCCCAAAGGTTCATCTACAGCAAACTATATCGTTGGGCATTTGATTTTGGCGGTCTTACAGAATCTATTGAAAAAGCAGGAAAAGATTTTGTTGAAAGTCTGTCGAAAGAAGATGTTGAAGCCGATACCCTCAATGAGTATGGTGGCAAATTTAAAAAAGTTCCTGACGATTACGAATTTAGAGAACAAACAAAAACCATTGGGAAAACCCAATTTTACAAGGAGTAAACTTATGTCTATCATTTTGAGCATGATTTTAGGCTTCACTACCAGATACCAAGAAGCAGAAGATCCGCAAGTCTATTTAAGTTCTGAAACCGTTATCGTCAATGATGAACTTAAAGAAAGAATAACTGTAATCAAAGAAGGTAAAAAGCCTTTTACCTATCATGTCATTGTTGTTGAGGATAGCAAAATCAAATTTGAGCTTCACAATTGATGAATCTGTGCATCTACTGTGAAGCACCACTAGTCACCTTACTGTGCATGGCATATTGCACAGTAATACATTGCCTATGTTAACTGTGCGGCACCACTAGGCCCCTTACTGTGCATGGCATATTGCACAGTAATACATTGCCTATGTTAACTGTGAAGCACCACCAGGCACCTTACTGTGCATGGCATATTGCACAACGATTATTCTGGGGCATTGCCGATGTTAACTGTGAAGCATCATCAAGCCCCTTACTGTGCATGAGATGTTGCACAAAGGATAATTTGTAACCAAAAGATGTTCAAAAAACAATTTAAAGCGCAAGATAATTCGAATGATATTTTTGGGGGTGCAAGCCAATACTCTTGTGTAAGGATGAAATGTTCATCTGAATTTTAAAAGGAGATTGTTATGAACGCTTCTGTAAAATCTTGGATCAATGGAAAAACCAAAACTGCAACTTTCACTATCGACAAGGTTGCAACAGGGCATAAAGCCCATCATACTGGGACTGGTGTCCACGACCCACGACCCAATCGGGAACGAACCCGAAGGGAAGCAAGCCGAAAGGCCATTCGTGAAGGATGGTAGGCGTGCAACAAAAACAACCCCGAACCCAGGCCGAAAGGCTTGGGTTTTTTTATTCCCTGGGCCAGTGTACTACATCTGTCTCCCAGTTGCCTGGGACCAGGCGATGATATTTTTGGGGTGCAAGCCAATACTCTTGTGCAAGGATGAATATCTCATCCTAAAAATTTAAGGGGGGTTGAAGATGAATGTTTTTATTGAAGGGTGTCTCTTGGCAACATTGCAAACCATTAACCGTCATTATGGCCGTGGACAAGTAGACAGTATCAATGTCGATGCTGATGGCAACGGAATTGCCACCATAAGCTATGGTTGGGTATCAGTGACAATGGATAAGATGGTAGAAAATTGTAAGTTTAAGTTCAAAGATGGCCGAGTGAAATTCAGAGGTGTGACAAGAACCCTTGGCTATAAGATTCGATAAACCCCCTAAGCCTAGGACAAAATCCTAGGCTTTTTTTGTTCCAGCTTGGCCGATGATATTTTTGGGGTGCAAGCCAATACTCTTGTGTAAGGATGAATGTCTCATCCGAATTTTTCAAGGGGTTTGATATGGAATACATTGAAAAGGTGTTCACCGAAAATACCGGCGGTGGGATGATGGTAGATTTCATCATCTTGAAAGATGGTAGGTGTGTAGGCATTAACGATGAGTGCATTGTATTGTACTCATCATACGACGCTGTGCATGAGGGCAACGATGAAACCCCGCCTACATCTAAAATCGACTTGATTTAAGGTGTGATCAACCCAGGCCGAAAGGCTTGGGTTTTTTCTGGGACAAGTTCCAGTGTACTACATCTGCCTGGCCCAGGCGTTGGACCAGGCACCGATGATATTTTTGGGGTAGAAGCTAATACTCTTGTGTAAGGATGAATGTCTCATCCGAAAACAAAAAGGGGATTAAAATGAGCATAGTAGTAGATAGCATTGCGTTGTACTTCAGAGAGGGCACAAGCGATAAGGTGTATAATGTGTCATTACAACAAGAAGTGTTAAATGGGTATGTTGTGAATTTCTCCTATGGCAGAAGGGGCAATAACCTTGTGGTTGGTAGCAAAACAAAAGCCCCAATCTCATTGGCAAGTGCTAGGGTAATATTCGATAAATTGGTTAAGGAAAAAATTTGCAAGGGTTATAATGTTTGGGGTATATGCCCCGATGGCATACAAGTTGCGATTTAACCCCTAAAGCCTAGGCCGAAAAGCCTAGGCTTTTTTTGAAAACTTATTCCAGTGTACTACATCTGCCTGGCCCAGGCGGTGTCGATGATATTTTTGGGGTAGAAGCCAATACTCTTGTGTAAGGATGAATATCTCATCCGAATTTTTTAAGGGGTTGAAAAATGGAAGCTATTGAAAAGTTTCAGATGGCAGATTCTAAGGGTCGAAAAACAACCGATTCTTTGACGATTGGAAAGACTAGGATAAAAATCGCCACTAGCCATGACAAGGAAGAAAAAACTTACAGAACTTCTATAAGCGTATGCAAGGTAGAAGGAATTTGGGAGACTCATCGTCTTCATCAAGACTTCTATCGCCTTGTGGCAAAGATACCTTGCAATAGGTATAAGTTTGCGGATTTATCCAATGCCCATAGGCAAGCAATGGAAAACAATCAACAATTGATCAATCAATTGTTGGAAGCGAATCGTGAAGCTTGCGGGGTTGAATAACCCCACTAAAGCCTAGGCCAAAAGCCTAGGCTTTTTTTGTTCCATCTTGACAATGATATTTTTGGGGTACAAGCCAATACTCTTGTGTAAGGATGAATATCTCATCCGAATTTTAAAAGGGGTTTAAAAATGGTAGAAGGAATAATTGTTTGGCTGATTGCTAATTTTGTGTTTTTTGGTTGTGTATTTACCGCTCGGCTTTTTGCCGATTAGATACCCAAATGCCCTAGTAAAAAATCTAGGGCTTTGTTTTTTCCAAGCCCAGGCCAAAATCCTGGGCCTTTTTCTGGAACCTGTTCCAGTGTACTACATCTGCCTGGCCCAGGCGTTGGACCAGGCGGTGTCGATGATATTTTTGGGGTAGAAGCTAATACTGTTTATGTAAGGGTGAACTTTTCGCCCGAATTTTAAAAGGGGTTTGATATGATTAATTTTGAAAGTTTCTTGGCTGCCAAGGGTCAATTCGTTAAGGTTTCTTTTCAAACTGAAAAGAAACCCGCTGCTGCCCATAAGGGTAATACCCTTCAAAAGTTCACTACCGGTGTGTTTCGTGCCGGAATCAATTTTGCGAACCTTGGAAGCGTCAAAGACGCTATCGCCAATGGCGAAAGAGGGGCTGTTCAACCCTTGCCTTGGGGCGAATGGCAACAGTTCCCCTATGTGATAAAACACAAGGAAAGTTTCTATTTGCGTCTTTACCCCGCTAAAGGTGCAAAGGTCGAAACGACCTACTTGGTTAATGGCCAAGAGGTAAGCAAGGCGGATTTTGATGGATATCTTACCCCAAGTGACGCAAAAAGCCCCGATAAATTCGAGTGTTTTACTGTTAAATGTGAAAATGTTATCGCCCTATGCGATGATGTAACGCATCAAGAGATATTAGAAGCAATTTAGTCAACCCCGAACCTAGGCTGAAAAGCCTAGGTTTTTTTCTGGACATGTAAACAGATGTAGTACACTGGAACAGTCTCCAGTTCAAAAGCCGATGATATTTTTGGGGTACAAGCCAATATTGAAAATAGAGAGACACTCCGTTTCTCTAGGCTTGCCTAGCCGATAGGCAAAAAAGGGGTTTGAAAATGAATACGAACAACAATATCGAAGCTGCTTTAAAGGCTTGTTATGATCAGAATCTTCCATCAGTAGTTGAAAGATGGATCAAAGAGGGAAGCTTGACCACTTTCATCATGAAAGATGGCAAATTGGTTAGTCTTGGCTTGTGCGAATATGAACCAATGACATATCAAGAGCAAGCAAGGGTTTATCAATATATCGTTGATGAAACCAACTTCCTTATTACGAAAACCAATTGCTCCAAAACCCAAAGTGAATGGGCAGAACTCATAATGGTTAATTTTCTTCTGCAAACTGAGTTTGATGATGAAGAATACTCGGTAATGGCAATCGAAAACAAGGCTGCTCGTTATGAGTCGAATTACAACGAAGATTAAAAATGTTCAACCCCAAAAGCCTAGGCCAAAAGCCTAGGCTTTTTTTTGTTTCAATTTTGAACCATCTCAATCCAGGACGATCTAGGCTTCAAGTGACAAAAGATGTTTGAAATTAGGTGCATTTTTGGGGCTTTAAATTGATGGGCATATTGCAGAAACAAAATTTTGGACCTTCTGGTGCTGTCCAGTGTACTACATCTGTTCCCACTCCCAGTTTAGTCCCTGGATTGTTAAATTTTGTATGCGTAAACAGTAAGATCATTCGGTAGGTAATCATTCCTTATTACATACTTATCAGTAACCGATTGCATTAAAAGCGAAACATCATTCGTTGTACAATGCTTCATATCGACATCTTTGTTGATACAAGAATCAGAAAGCAAATTGAAAGCAATTCCTTTTTTGCATATGCTAAACATCTTCTCGATTGTCTTCTGCGTTATTTCCTCCCAATTATCTTTCAGCGCAAAGACGCCTGATGCAAAACACCAATCGAATTTACCCTGAGTCTCAAATACGGATTGATTCAAAAAATTAGAACTGAACAAACCCTTCCACTTGTCTTCATATTTTTCCCTAGCGGTAATGATTGCTGAATTTCTCAGATCAATCCCAAGGTAATCATCAAAGTGATAACTCAAGTCGCCATAACCACAACCAACATCCAAAACGCTATCCGTGATTTCCAAACCAGATATTTCCATCAATATCTTAAATCTTATTTTCTGAGTGTTTTCGTTGCCCCAACCTAATGACCTAACGCCAATCTCTTTTCCGAACTTTTCTTGATATGTTTTTTCTAAATTCACTATGTTTTCCTATGAATTGTGACGAACTACTAATTTACAAAAAATTAGTAGTTCGTTAATAGAGTAACTGGCGCTCCAGTGTACTACATCTGCCCCCCAGTCGCCTGGACCAGGCGGTGTCGATGATATTTTTGGGGTACAAGTCAATACTCTTGTGTAAGGGAAACAACACTATAAAAAAGGGGAAAAAATGGTTAACAATAAGGATATCATTAGGGCTGCTCATGCGTACATTGCCTTGTTTAAGGCAAATTTTCCAAATCGTGAATTCTTTGGAGATGACGCATCGTGCGACCATTTTAATAGATGGGTGCGCAGGGAGGGACTAAATGGTTGGGAGGATGCAATCGGGGATCGAATTGCAAAAATAGTTGGTGGTTAGGCGGCCAATACCAATAACCCAGGTCGAAAAGCCTGGGCCTTTTTCTGGGACTCGCCCCAGTGTACTACATCTGCTCCCCAGGCGGTGGACCAGGCGGTGGACCAGGCGGTGGACCAGGCGGTGGACCAGGCGGTGGACCAGGCGGTGGACCAGGCGGTGGACCAGGCGGTGTCGATGATATTTTTGGGGTAGAAGCCAATACTCTTGCGTAAGGATGAATATCTCATCCGAATTTTTTAAGGGGTTGAAAAATGGGTGCTTATGTAAGTATTGAAGAAAGATTGGAATTGAAACAAAAAGTTTTCTTGGCCTATGAAATGGCCAAGTGGAACATCGACTACAGCGATATCCCACTTGTGGGAAGCGTAGTGACAAAAAGAGAAACTCACTTTGATGGAACAGTCACAGTGAATGATACCCATTCTATCACACAAGAAGAGATTGAAGGGGTTGTTGCTTCAAGGAAACGCAAGGCTTTCCATGAAGCATACGAATCCATTGTGGTAGGCCACAAAATCTTTGAACTTAAATTGGAAGATGGATTCGTAGTAGATTACAAGGATGCACCTACCCACGAAACTATCGCTAATTGGAATTAAGCAAGTAACCCCCAAAAGCCTAGGCCAAAAGCCTAGGCTTTTTTTATTGCCAATGATATTTTTGGGGGCCAAGCCAATATTACTGTGTAAGGATGAACTTCTCATCCGAATTTTTTAAGGGGTTGAAAAATGAAATTCAGCAGAAAAACTAGGGCGGCAATTGAAAAGTACGGAATTGAATTCTGTGTGTTCGCAGCTACTGAGTGCGACATTCATGGCAATGGCGCAAACACCATCAGCTATGAGTTTGCAGACCCCAAGCTTCATGGCAAAACCCGCTGCGCCGGTGCGGCGATTGATGCGGGAAGGGAGATTGTTTGGCACAGAGCGGAAACAAAAATTGGTTGGCCAATATTGGACTAACTTAAACCCCTAAAGCCTAGGCCAAAAGCCTAGGCTTTTTTTTATTGCCAATGATATTTTTGGGAGCCAAGCCAATACTCTTATGTAAGGATGAATTTCTCATCCGAATTTTAAAAGGGGATTGAAATGACTACTGCAACCATGACCACCATCGAAACTTCAAAAATTGAAAACTTGATTGAGCGAATTTCATCCGAAGGGTTCGCTTTATGTTTGGCAAAAAAGGAGATCGAAAACCTTAAGTACTTATTGGATAAAGCCAATAAGAGAATGGAATGGTTGGAGGGTATGATCGAAAGAGGGGAAAACTTTGAGCAATGGAATCAAGATTGATTCCGAATCAAACCAAAGCCTGGGCCAAAAGCCTGGGCCAAAAGCCTGGGCCTTTTTTCTGGGCTCGTCCCAGTGTACTACATCTGTATCCCAGTCGCCTGGGACCAGGGGCCAGTTTTGCCGATGATATTTTTGGGGTACAAGCCAATACTCTTGCGTAAGGATGAATATCTCATCCGAATTTTAAAAGGGGTTGATGATGAACGATAAAATTGTTAGAATAGCTTGCATGGTTGGAACACTTGTGACCATGGTTCTATTGATTGGTTATTTTGTAATAGCCATGCTTCAAGTGACAACAAGTTTGTTTGGAATTTAATCAAGTAAACCCCCCAAAAGCCTAGGTCAAAAGCCTAGGCTTTTTTTATTGACCATGATATTTTTGGGGTGATTGCCAATATTGTTTATGTAAGGGTGAATATCTCATCCAAATTTTTAAGGGGTTTGATATGCTTATTGAACTTAATGATGCAGAGAAAAAACTTATGATAGAGGCTTTTGATTTTTGGGAGAAATCAAATAATGGCTTGCTAACAATTGATGCAAGAAATTTAAGGAACAAGATTAAGACCTATAAAGATGGCGATCATGTAGGTTGGAATGATGAGATTGATAAAGGACTTGGAGATGAAGATAGTTGGTTAAAAAACAGTTTATTTTTGAGAGGGGGTTGGTAATGAATTTTGAAAAAGGAAGTTTCTCAATGTCAGAGGATTGTTTGGAGTCTTTCATGGAAAACATGACCGGTCTATGCACCGCTTGCGGAGAAGAATACGATGGCCGGTTAGAACCGGATGCCCATAATGTAAAATGTACATCATGTGGCGAATATGAAGCTTCTGGAGTTGAAGAACTATTGTTAAGGGGCAAGATAGAATTGGAAGATGTTGAATAACCCCAAGCCCAGGCCGAAAAGCCTGGGCCTTTTTCTAGGGCTCGTCCCAGTGTACTACATCTGCCCCCCAGTTGCCTGGACCAGGCGGTGCTTGCCTGGTCGATGATATTTTTGGGGTACAAGCCAATACTCTTGCGTAAGGATGAACTTCTCATCCGAAAAATTTAAGGGGTTTAAAAATGAAGGTAGATTTCAACAGTCTTGTTAGAAGACAAACAGCAGAATCCAAATTCACCCATTGGGTGATTAGCGACAGTGAGTTTATAAACCGAGTTGAATGCCAATTCCACTATGCCAAACCTGGATATAAAGATGGGGTAATTCTTATCCCGATCAGCGCAGAAGGGTTTTTCAGTAGCGTAACGCTATTGAAAGAGGGTGATAAGCTTACGGGCGAATTTAAGTCCCGCATTGCGGGCGAAGAACCCCGCAAAAGCATGAGCGTAAAGGGCGAAAAATTGCCCGCTCGAAGCGTTGATGTAGTCCTTTACAGAAAAGATGTTCT
>Ga0209107_10002472_pt1 | contig 10265 bp, 9 predicted proteins | sample LakErihyJuly2011_2_FD_187460 | JGI IMG/M metagenome (GOLD analysis project Ga0209107, IMG submission 187460) | Freshwater microbial communities from dead zone in Lake Erie, Canada - CCB hypolimnion July 2011 (SPAdes) (version 2) | ecosystem: Environmental > Aquatic > Freshwater > Lentic >... | reverse complement strand
AATCTGAAAATTTCTTAATTGAAGAAGGAAAACAAAATGAAAATATCAAAATTAACAACTTTAGTTTTTGTACTAGGAGCAATATTATATAGCTCTAAAGTTGATGCTCAAAATATGCCAAATGTTTTAGATTCACGAAGAGAATCAAGATCACTATTAGTACAAGTTAATCCTCAAAATGCAAAAGCCTACCATAACCGAGGTTTTGCCGGGAGTAAATTGGCAAGCGTGGAAATACACTTTGATTCTAATGATCCAGCAGAAGCTTACCTCAACCTGAGTGTCGCCCACATACTATCAGGAGATTTAAAAGGGGCAATTGAAGATTGTAACCAAGCCCTTCGTCTTAATCCTAACTACGCACTAGCTTACAGTAATCGAGGTTTTGCCCGCCTACTATCAGGAGATTTAAAAGAGGCGATTGAAGATTTTACCCAAGCCTTGCGTATTGATCCGAGCCTTGCAATAACTCACAACAACAGAGGTCTTGCCCGTTTTAAAATAGGAGATTTAAAAGGAGCGATTGAAGATGTTACCCAAGCCTTGCGTATTGATCCTAGCCTTGCACTAGCTCAGAATAACCAAGATTCTAACCCTAGTCAATTGGAAGATGTGAAAGAAACTATTACCAAGTTACAAAAAGTAGCTAAACTATTTAAAGAAGAAGGAAAAATAGCCGAATATCAATATACTATTGATTTAATTAAGAAGATAAACGATAGATAAATCTTCAGAAGATGTCTACCATCTTCGGCTTCCTAAAAAGAAACCTTAGCAATTTGATTGCAAAACTATATACTTTGAATAAAAAGGGTAAAATCGGATGAAAATATCAAAATTAACAAGTTTGGTTTTTGTATTAGGAGCAATATTATATAGCTCTAAAGTTAATGCACAAAATGTGCCGAATGTTTTAGAGTCAGGAAGAGAATCAAGATCACTGTTAGTACAAGCTAATATTGAAAATGCACAAGCATACTATGACCAAGGTATTGCCCGCTATGAATCAGGGGATTTACAAGGGGCAATTGAAAATTACAACCAAGCACTGCGTATTAATCCTAACTTTGCACAAGGTTACAGTAATAAAGGTGTTGTTCGTCGTGCATTAGGAGATTTAAAAGGGGCAATTGAAGATTACAACCAAGCCCTGCGTCTTGATCCTAGTCTTCTAGAAGCATACTACAATAGAGGTAATGCACACGGTGCATCAGGAGATATGAAGGCTGCGATTGAAGATTACAACCAAGCCATACGGATTAATCCTAACATTGTACTAGTTTATAATAATCGGGGTCTTGCCCGCAAAATATTGGGAGATGTAAAAGGGGCAGTAGAAGATTACAATCAAGCCCTGCGTCTTAACCCTAATCAGGGAGAAGCCTACTATAACCGGGGTCTTGCCCGCAAGATATTGGGAGATTTAGAAGGAGCAATAGAAGATTACAATCAAGCCCTACGTCTTAACCCTAATCAGGGAGAAGCCTACTATAACCGGGGTCTTGCCCGTGTTGAATCAGGGGATATAAAGGGAGCAATAGAAGATTTAAACCAAGCCCTGCGTCTTAACCCTAATGATGCAGAAGCCTACTATAACCGGGGTCTTACCCGCAAGATATTGGGAGATTTAGAAGGAGCAATAGAAGATTACAATCAAGCCTTGCATATTAATCCTAACTTTGCAGAAGCATACAGTAATCGGGGTCTTGCCCGCCGTGTATCAGGAAATATAAAAGGAGCAATAGAAGATTACAATCAAGCCTTGCGTATTAATCCTACCCTTGCACGAGTCTACCTAAACAGAGGAGTTGCCTATGCTTTATTGGAAAATAGGAAAGCAGCAATTGATGATTTCACTCAGTCAATACGTATCAATCCTAATCTAGCTCTAGCCTACTTCAACCGAGGTACTGCTCGGCGTGCATTAGGAGATAAGAAAGGGGCTACTGCCGATTTCCAGAAAGCATCTGAACTATTTCAACAACAAGGGGAAATAGCTGAATATCAAGATACTCTCAATTTAATTCTGAAGATAAACATTGAGCCAAAATAGGAAAAAATCTTTTTGCCGCTTTATAGCAATCTCAAGAATGTATAACGATTAAATTAACCTAATCAAATGGATGAATTAGAAGCAAAAATCCTCCAACTTATTCAAGAAACCTGTCAACATCCTACTGGTAGTCTTGCCCGTCAAAAAGGACTAAATCAGATTATTTTACTAATTCAAAAAACAGGTAAATTATTGCGCGGTACAGGTATACCTGATGCTGAAGAAGCTTTACAGGAAACTTGGTGGTTTTTTTGCCGTAATCTTTGTGAAGCTACTAGCGCAAAAGAACCTTATAATCCTGATAAAAGTAGCGTGATTACTTGGATTAATAATTATTTAAGTTATCGCTTGCAAGATAAAAAGATTAGTTTTTATGAACAAAAAAAGAAATTTAATTTCCTGTTAGAAGACAATGAACAGCAAATAGATCCTGCGAATTTAATTCCTGCACCACCAGAACCAAGACCAATATTAAATGAAATTCAGGAATGGTTGAAAAATGAATCTACCCAACTGCAACGTATTCATATTAGAGATCGTCCAGATGTTAATTGTTATGTTTTAATTACCCGTCGTTTACCACCAGAAACAGCTTGGATAGATTTATCTTTAGAATTTGATATACCTGTAGCAACTGTCAGCAATTTCTATCAACGTCAATGCTTTCCCCGTCTGCTCAACTTTGGTAAATCTCAAGCCTATTTTGATAGTGAAGGTTATTTCGATATATCATAAATTATGAATTACTCTACTGAACAACAAAGCATTTCTATTCCTATTTCTGCAAAGTTCCGAGATACAGCTTTGCAATTTGCTCAAGAACAACCAAATCAAGATAAAGCTAAACAAGTTTATCTCAATACTTTAGCTGTGCAAGTTGTAAATAATTACTTGCAAATGTTAGATATTTCTACTACATTAGAAGCTAGTCATAGTTGGGATATTTGGGGAAGAATGGGTGGAGATGTGGCAGATTTAGTATTAACTGGAATTGGACATTTAGAATGTAGATATATCAGAACAGGAGAAGAAGTTTGTCATATTCCTCCTGAAGTTTGGCATCATCGTTTTGGTTATGTGGTAGTAGAAATTAATCAAACTTGCCAAGAAGCCAAAATCAGAGGATTTTTACCCCAAGTTACCACAACAGAAATTAAACTAGAACAGTTACAACCATTAGAACTTTTCCTAGAACATTATCATCAATCTTCGGGTATACAATTAAGACAATGGTTAGAAGGAATATATACATCTCAATGGCAAAGTATTGAAGAATTAGCCTTACAAAAAACTTCGCAATTAGCCTTTCGTTCTGCAAAAGTGCGGGGATTTGAAATAGATACACCCAAAAAAGTTTGGCAAGTTATTGAACAATTATATCCTCATCAGAGTTGGGGAAAAATTTTGCCATCAACATTATTAGAAAATTCAGATGTAGAAGTAATGGATATTCTTGTTCATCTTTTACAAACTACAAATGATGAAGAAATTCGTTGGACTCTAGCAGAGATTTTATGGACGATTAGACCAAATCATTCTGTTATAGATGCTAGAAGAATTATGGATTTGGGAATGCAGTTAGCAGGACATCCTGTGGCTTTAATGGTGGCTATATTACCCAAACTAGATAAAACTTTTGCGGTACTTTTGCGGGTATATCCCATGGGAAATCAAATTTATTTACCAGCAGATTTACTATTATCAGGATTATATGAAAATGGCCAGCCATTTTTAGAAGTTAAAGCCAGAGAACAAGGAGATAATTACATTCAATTAAAATTTTGTGCTGAAATGGGTGAAAAATTCCAAATCCGGGTTACGCTAAATAATGCAACTATTACGGAAAAGTTTGTCATTTAACCAGACAAATAAATTAGTTGTAGGTTGGGTTGAGGCTTTGCGAAACCCAAGCAATTCGCAAAGATGTTGGGTTATGCCTACGGCACGCTACGCGAACACGTTGTTCAACCCAACCTACATGAACTATTATAAAAAGTTTGTCATTTAACTAGACAAATCAATTAGGGTAAAAACAGTGGGTAAGCTGATTATATTTGAGATTGGGGAAGGTAGTTTTGAAAAAGGATTTCCTGTAAAAATCAGAATTGGGGAAGACGGTAAACCCCATTTCGCAGAAATTTCAGGCAGGTTTCCACCAGATTTAGAAATTCCTCAAACTTATTATGAATGGCAATCAGCTTATTATCAATTGCCTGGTAATTGGTTAATCACTGTACCTCAAACTCAAATTACCAATGTATCTAATACAGAAATTTGTGATACTGCTGCTAAAAAATTCCAGTCTAGTTTTAATAATTGGTTAAATCAACCATCTGTGAGAAAATTAGAACGGCAATTTTTACAAAAAATCGGTGATTGGCATAATGTCAGATTTATTTTACAAACACAAGATTCACTTTTAAGAAGACTTCCTTGGCATTTGTGGGAAATATTTCATACCAGTCATATTCAACCTGAAGTTGTCATTAGTTCTGAGTATGAACCATCCAAAATTAAATTAAAAAGTCCGGTAAAAATTCTGGCTATTTTAGGTAATAGTCAAGGGATTGATATTCAACCAGATTTACAAGCATTAACAGCAAAATTACCAGGGGCAATTATTGAACCTTTGCTGCAACCTTCGCGTCAAGAACTTGTTAATAAATTATGGTATCAACCTTGGGATATTTTATTTTTTGCCGGACATAGTTGCAGTCAAGAAGGTGATAGTTGGGGAGAAATTCAAATTAATGACAATGAAACTTTATCACTTTTACAGTTGCGTCATACTCTGGGATATGCTGTCAAAAAAGGATTGAAGTTAGCAATTTTTAATTCTTGTGATGGTTTAGGATTAGCGCGTAATTTAGCTGATTTACGCATACCTTATACAATTGTGATGCGAGAACCTGTTCCTGATATTGTTGCTCAACATTTTCTAGAATATTTTCTCACAGTTTTTGCGTCTGGTGAATCTTTATATACTTCTGTACAGCAAGCGCGTGTGCGGTTACAGGAAGAATTAGAAAATCAATATCCTTGTGCTTCTTGGATACCTGTAATTTTTCAAAATCCAGCCGCAGCATTACTCAAATATCCCCAACCCCGAAATTTACAAAAGATGGCTTTACAGTCAGCAATAGCGACGATATTATTAGTAATTATCGGTACTATTTCATGGCTGAGTTTTCAGGAAATAAAATTGCGAAATCGGTTTAGTTATGGGGAGAAAATATTATTTAATTCTCCAACTAATTTGGATAAACAAGCAGCTATAACAGCATTTTGGTGGAAAAATTATAATCTGGCAATTAAAAAATTTACCACCTATTTACAAGATTATCCTAATGATCCAGAAGCGAGAATATATTTAGAAAATGCGAAGGTTGGAAATAAAGAAGTAATCAAAATTGGTGTAGCTGTACCGATAGGTAGTAATCCTCCCGTAGCACAAGAAATCCTGCGAGGAGTCGCACAAGCTCAACAGGAGATAAACAATGATAGTGGGGTGAATGGGAGGTTTTTACAAATTCAAATTGCTAATGACAATAATAACCCAGAAATAGCTCAACAAATAGCGGCAAGATTTGTCAAATATAAAGATATTTTAGCTGTAATTGGTCATAATAGCAGTGATGCTACCGTACCAGCTTCTAATATATATCAATCTGGCAAATTGGTGATGATTTCCCCAACCAGTAGTTCTACAAAATTAACTGACCGTGAAGATCAAACCAATGGTAATTATATTTATAGAACTGTAATTAGTTCTCATGTAATTGCGGAAACTCTGGCGGAATATGCCAAAAATAATGATAAAAGTAAGATTCTTATTTGCAGTGATTCTCAAGCAACGGATCAATCTTTCATTCAGGCTTTTATTAATACTATTAATAACAGAAATTTAGAATTAATTAGTGATATTCATTGTGATTTTTCTGCTAATAACTTTCAAAGTGATGAAATTATTCAAAATGCTATTAATCAAAATGTCAACACTATTCTGCTGAATCCTCATATTGATAGAATGAATCAAGCTCTGGAAATTGCTAAAAGTAATCAAGGTAAGTTATTATTATTAGGAAATCCTAGTTTACAAACACAAACAACTTTGGCTGCTGGTAATGCAGTTAATGGTATGATTATGGCAGTTCCTTGGCAAATTAATGATTTAGAAAATAAAGAATTTGTCAAAAGTGCTAATCGGATTTGGGGTGAACAAATTTTAATTACTTGGCGGACAGCTACGGCTTTTGATGCTACTAAAACAGTAGCTATTGCTATGGAAAAAAATGGTAATACTAGAATAGGTATTCAACAAGCTTTAAGTCATAATTTTGCTTTTTCAGGTGTGACAGGGACAATCAAATTTTTATCATGGGGCGATCGCGATCGCATCGGTAAGGCTATGTTAGTTCAAGTACAAGTAGACTCCCAATCATCTACAGGCTATAGTTTTATCCGAAAGGAGTAGACAATAATTTGGTATAATTAGGTAAAAAATTAATTACCGTCTAGGAAAATTAAAAGTAAATTGTAATTATTTAACTAATGACTAATCAACACCGCATTGGCATCATTTTAGGAACTCGTCCCGAAGCTATTAAACTAGCACCAGTAATTCAAGTTTTTCAAAATTCTCCAGATTTTGAATTGCAGGTAATTCTCACAGGACAACATCGAGAAATGGTTGAACAAGTGATGCAATTGTTCAAACTCAAAGCCGATTGGAATTTAGAGATTATGCAGCGACAACAATCTCTTAATGATATTACCTGTAGAAGTTTACAAGGTTTAGAAGCATTATTTCAAGCCCAAAAGTTAGATTTTGTAATTGTGCAAGGAGATACAACAACAGCTTTTGCAGCCACCTTGGCAGCTTTTTATCAAAAAATCCCTGTCGGTCATGTAGAAGCAGGTTTAAGGACTGATGATTTATTTAATCCTTTTCCCGAAGAAGCTAATAGAAGATTAATTTCTCAACTGACCCAATTACATTTTGCTCCCACTACTTTGGCTGTGGAAAACTTACAAAATTCTGGGGTATTGGGAGAAATTCATTTAACAGGAAATACAGTCATTGATGCTTTATTAAATGTGGCTGCCAAAAAACCAGTTTGCAATATACCAGGTTTAGATTGGAGCAAATATAGGACAATATTGGCAACAGTTCATAGACGGGAAAATTGGGGATCACCGTTGCAAGACATCGCTGAAAGTTTTTTACAAATTTTAGAGCAATTTCCTGATACAGCCTTATTACTGCCATTACATAAAAATCCCACAGTTAGAGAACCATTGCAACAGTTGTTAGGGAATCATTCCCGCATTTTCTTAACAGAACCCTTGGATTATGCCGAATTAGTGGGAGCTATTGAGCGATCGCATTTAATCTTAACCGATTCCGGTGGCTTACAGGAAGAAGCCCCCAGTCTGGGTAAACCAGTGTTAGTTCTCAGAGATACCACCGAAAGACCAGAAGCAGTCACCGCTGGGACAGCCAAACTCCTAGGGACACAAACCGCAAATATCGTCACAGCCGCTAGTGAACTACTCAGCAATCCCGACGCTTACAGCAAAATGGCCACCGCCATTAATCCGTTTGGCGATGGCCATGCAGCAGAACGCATCCTACAAATTGTCAAAAATTACTTAGGCTAAATCCCTAAAGCTCTCCGAGTTTGATAACCAACAACACCATCTACACGCAGTCCGTTACGTCTTTGGAAGTGACGAACTGCATTAATGGTTCGTGAACCGTAAACGCCATCAACTCTAATCCCTAAAGCTCTTTGGATTTCTCTGACTCGTTCGCCTCTTGCGCCATATTCTACCGTTACCCTACCCCCAACACCGTAGCCAGAACGATATCTGCGGTGAGAACGTCCAGGAGTATTACCAATCCATCTTTCAGCAGCATAGTATCCTCGGTAACGTCCCGAAGAAATTCTCGCAAATCCATTTCTAACACTACCAGTTTCACCAATGTATGTACCATTGCGGACACAGGCTACAGATGAATTTGCAGTGCTAGGTCCGGTGCGAATATAAAGACAATTTCCATTTGTGCTGGCATATTCAGCCGAAGCAAACTGCATTTGAGTCACTGTAGCTAGTAATATAGTCACACCAGCCAAAGTTAACCATGCAGAAGATTTAAAAATTTTCCGCCAATTAAATGACGATTTCGGAAGACTTAATGCAAAATTTTCATTTGTTCTTTCATCCTCTATATACATATAGGAATAAGCCAAATATTCCATAATCATCTGCTCCTTTATGTGAAATTTTGTGATACTTTTGTCTAGTTTTAATCTTCATTGATTTTATACTTCTTTATGACAATATGTTGGCTAATATATTCCGCCATTTGAACTGTCACATCAGGTATTTGTAATGAAATCATCAATTACATAAAGAGGTTAGTATTTTTATTTCCCTAAACCATGAGAAGTGAGAAAACTATCCGCACGAATTGGACTCCCATTGCGCCAAATTTCTATTTTTTCTGGACTAATTAAGTAGGAAAAAGTCCCATTATCTGCCTGATATTTGTTATTGTCAAGCTTCCAAGCCCGAATTTTTAAAACTTGACTTGGTTCTTGTTTCAATTTCCCCACATAAAATAACTGACCATTTTCTTGACAAACTTTTATACTGACCGTTGTGGTCTCCCCTGTCATAACTGTAGTTCCATCACAATCAGTATTATTACTTGCAGATAAACCTGGTTGTAGAATTGGGGTAATTGGTTTATTTACTGGTGTTTTTGCGATGGTGGCAGACGGTAATAAACTGAGAGGATTACTAGCTAAACGACCATCTGCATAAAATTCAAAATGCAAATGAGGGGCGGTGCTATTGCCTGTTGAACCCATTTCGGCAATAATTTGACCTTGTTTGACCTGTTGACCTTTACTTACTAATAAACGGCTATTATGTCCGTAAACTGTTACATTGCCATTAAAATGTTTAATTTCGATAAAATTGCCTAATCCCCAATCATCCCAACCAGCTTTCACGACTGTACCAGCAGCAGCAGCTAAAATTGGAGTCCCTTTTGCACCCGCAATATCAATTCCCTCATGCTGATATTTACGGAAACCTTGGGAAAGAATCCCTTGGGTCGGCCAAATTAAGTTAGCAGTAGGTGCGGGTGTGGGGTTAATTAGAGAAACTGTCTGAGTCAAAGCTGGGGAAACTTTACTTACAGCCACGGTACAGGATATTAAAGCCATCAAAGCATAATCACAAAAGCGGTAGATATTAACTTTTTTCATCAGTTTCTAGGCTAATAATTGCTATAGCAGCGAAAAAGAAGTCAAAGCTGACTGCTGTAAATGGAAAAATGCTATAGTTATTTGCTATTTCAGTCTCAAATGTGTCACATCGGGACAATTTGCTAGTTAAATTTACGACTCGTGCAAACTTACTATTCCCAAGATGCTTAGATTTTTTCGATTTATAAGGGAAATGCCGAAAACCCTTGAAGATGTAGCTTCCTAAGTCAGCTACATCTGTGCTTTAGACAAGGGATGAAGGCTAGTTGCAGGATTTATCCTGCATTGACGTTAATCGCGTTGTTGTTCAATATATTTCTTAACCGTTTCTGTGCAGATATTCCCAGCGGTACTAACAAAATAGCTTGGTGTCCACAGCGTAGGTATTTTTAAAAGTTCGGGAAATTCTTTCCTAAGATGATGAGATGCTCTCCCCTTGATTTTCCTCATGATGCTAGATGGATCATCGGTTGGCTTCACATTTAAAAACAGATGGACATGATCCGGCATAATCTCCATAGCAATAATTTTCCACCTATTCTCTATAACCAACTCGCAAATAATTTGCTGTAACCTCTCTGCAATAGCACCTACCAGGACTTTTTTCCGCCGCTTAGGAATGAAGACAAAGTGATAATTTAGCAGTGAAACTGCGTTGCTTTCGTGCCTGTACTCATCTGGAGAAAACTTAGCCATAACCTTAAAATATTTACTTGCTATTTGTATATAGATATTGTATAATCAAGTAAAGGGAACAACAATAGGAGGGACTTATATTTGCTAACAAATTATGTATATAAGCTACGTCCTAATATTAGTCAGTCCAATAAAATGGATAACTGGCTAGATATGCTCCGGTCTACTTACAATTGGAGTTTGGCTGACAGAATAGCTCAATACAACCAGCAATTTATTCAAGGTGACTATTGTGA
>Ga0209107_10002471_pt1 | contig 10267 bp, 9 predicted proteins | sample LakErihyJuly2011_2_FD_187460 | JGI IMG/M metagenome (GOLD analysis project Ga0209107, IMG submission 187460) | Freshwater microbial communities from dead zone in Lake Erie, Canada - CCB hypolimnion July 2011 (SPAdes) (version 2) | ecosystem: Environmental > Aquatic > Freshwater > Lentic >... | reverse complement strand
AGCTTGGTCAGATCGTTCTGATTCAACGAACCTTTCTTTTTAACGATCGCCAAAATCTTTGTGTAATCGACAACTAACTCCGCATTTCTGGCAAGCGAATCAGCCAAATCTTTTTTAAGTTTAGCGACGTATAAAATCACCAATGGATCTGTAATAACAGGAACCAAGTCAATAATTGGCGTATTCATAATTTTGCCGAACGTTGTGTAGGTGGAAGAAAGTAAAGATAGGAAGGCTTTAAACCGTCCTATCTGGAAAAAGGTGAACTTTTTGTAGATTAGGAGGACTAATATCCGATGAGCGATCCAAAGCCTGAGTTGGTTCCCACGAATGGGGTGAGGAGAATCCTGGATGCGGCTGGGGCCAAAATTCCCGATGCTGAGGCGTACTGGTTAGGTCTCCACATGAATCGCTTTGTTAACTATGCACGCACGAATTGCGAGCTTTTAGAACTGCCTGTCTGTTTTGAATCTTACCTTAGCTTTCTACGACAGGGTAACCCCTCGGATCGTCAGATGCTACAAATTAAACAAGCATTGCAATATTTCGCTCGGGGCACCGAGAGGTGGCAATGGCTGCGCTCCAACCCTAAAACTACTCAATCTGGTTCGCCTAGTTTGCTTCAATCCACCGTGAATGGATCCCGTTCCAAGCATAATCATACCCCAGCCTCGTTTACCGCCCCAAAGCTAAGGTCGGCTACCCAAAAACCAAAAAACTACAGTGCTGATTCACCGATTCTTTCAACTGCTTCGGAATCATGCCACCTTCCCTCACCTAATCTTTCAGAGATATGGGTTTTGCGTTATCGAGTCAAAGCTAGTGGGGTTAACGCAGGAGTGATCACGTCTGAGGGGGCGGTTTCGCCTAAAGGACCACCGCCTGAGATGGAGGTTTGGCTAGATGATACCAAAAGGGCGTTGCGGCTTAATCATTACTCCATTCGGACGGAGCAGTCTTATATTGACCAAATTAAACGTTTTTTACTTTTCACTGGGCCTGTCACCTCCGAGGTTTTGGGCGAAATCCATGTGCAGCGTTTTTTAGAGTATTTGGCCGTTCAACGTTTGGTGGCCGCTAGTACACAAAATCAGGCTTTCTCAGCGTTACTCTTTTTCTTTAAACGGGTTTTAAATAGGCCCTTAGGTGATATAGAAGACACCGTGCGGGCCTCGCGAGGAAGACGCCTCCCGGAGGTTCTTTCGCGGGACGAGATAAAACGCTTCCTCGCTTTAACCGAAGGCACCAGCGGGTTGATGCTTCGGTTGCTTTATGGCGCAGGGTTACGGCTAATGGAATGTATCCGATTGAGAGTGAAGGAAGTGGATTTCGAACGTGGCGTGATCATGGTGCGTGATGGAAAGGGAGGAAAGGATCGGGTGGTCATGTTGCCAGTAGCCGTGCGCCCCGGATTGGAGCAACATTTTGAACGCTTGCGGGTGCTGTGGGCCCAAGACTTAGCAGCTCAGTTGGATGGTGTTTGGCTGCCAAATGCTCTGGATATTAAATATCCCAATGCCGGTAAGGCGTGGGGGTGGCAGTGGGTTTTTCCAGCCAAAACAGTATCGTTGGATCCTCGCTCGGGGAGGACTCGCCGGCACCACTTGAGCGACGCAACATTACACAAAGCAGTTAAGGTTGCCGCTGCTCGGGCCGAAATAGCCAAGCCCATGAGTGCGCATACATTGCGCCACTCTTTCGCCACTCATCTGCTTGAAGCCGGTACTGATATACGTACCGTGCAAGAATTGCTTGGGCATGCCAGCCTAGAGACCACACAAATATATACTCACGTTATGCAGAAACCCGGAATGGGTGTGGCAAGTCCCTTGGATGCGAATTAATTGTATTAATACCGAAGGGTCTTAGAGCGTTTCAGTGGGTCGAAAAGCCAAACAACGAACGAGGAAACGGATGGGTGTCACAGAGCCAAGCCGGCGCGCTCACACAGAGAGCGCAGAGTTCGATTAAGCAGCAGCGTGGAAATTGTTAATATTTTATACACGGAAGGAGTGGTGAACTCAGACAGAAGGGAGTCCGAATGATTCAGAACCAACCCATTCCATGCCGTCTTCATCTCTTCAAACTCTGTGTCGTCGCTTCGGCTCTGCTCTGTGATTCACTCCGGCGGTCTGTTTTTCTACTTCGCAACCCACCGGAATCGTCGAGGCCCATGCCGGACGTCGAAGCCAAACGATTGGATTCACCGCACGCTTTAAATTTATCCGCCTTCTATGATTCGTTTAACTCGAACTCCAAAGTCGAGTTTCGTGATACGAGGCAAACTGACTCATCGACATCCTCTGTCGAATTCGGGTTAAGAGCGTTTTGTTTTTCAAGCTGTTCCATTTGGAGTTGGCTGAACACTTTTAGCTGATCGATATTTGCGCCTTAACACCCGTGCCCGAACTTCTCCATACGCTCCACTCCACTTTTGGCTATCCTGAGTTTCGTCCACTCCAGCGCGACATCATAGAAACCTCCATTTCTGGACGCGACGTATTCGCACTGCTACCCACAGGCGGAGGGAAATCCCTTTGTTTCCAAATCCCTGCCCTGCACCGCCTTGGCCTAACCATCGTTGTCTCTCCGCTGATCGCCTTGATGAAGGATCAGGTTGACCAACTCCAGGCAGCCGGCGTCGCGGCTACTTTTCTTAATTCCACGCTTTCTTCTGCCGAGGCGCGCTCACGTCTCGCCGGCCTTCACCGCAACGAATGGAAGCTGCTCTACGTCGCCCCGGAACGACTGATGCTGGATAACTGGCAGGCTAACTTGAAGGCGTGGAATGTTACCGCCATCGCCATCGATGAGGCGCATTGCGTATCGGAATGGGGCCACGACTTCCGCCCTGAGTACCGTCAGATAGCCAAACTCCGAGATTTGCTTCCTGACGTACCGTTGATGGCGCTGACCGCCACAGCCACCGAGCGGGTGCGCGTGGACATTATTAAACACCTCAAACTGCGCGAACCAGCGGTGTTTGTCGCCTCGTTTAACCGCCCCAACCTCACCTACAAGGTCACCCCCAAGGAAAAGCCCACCGACCAGATCATCGCTTGGGTAAAAAAGCGCGAGGACGAGAGCGGGATCGTGTACTGCGCAAGCCGTGCGGCCACCGAGAGAGTGGCCGAAGCCCTTGCCGCCAAGGGTTACAGCGCTAAGCCCTACCACGCCGGCCTGCCTGCCGACGAACGCGCCCGCAACCAAGAGCTGTTTCTGCGTGACGAGGTGCACATCATGTGCGCGACGATCGCCTTCGGCATGGGCATCAACAAACCCAACGTGCGCTGGGTCATCCACTACGACTTGCCCAAAAATATCGAGGGGTATTACCAGGAAACGGGGCGCGCTGGGCGTGACGGCCTGCCGGGCGACTGCCTCCTGCTGTTTTCGGCTGGGGATGCCGCCAAGCAAACCCACTTCATCGACGAGATGACCAACGAGCAAGAGGCACAAGTTGCCCGCAATCAACTCCGCCAGATCCTGCGCTATGCCGATGGCTCCAACTGTCGGCGCGGTGAACTGCTCGCGTACTTTGGCGAAAAGTTTCCCATGGATAACTGCGGAGCTTGTGACAACTGCCAAGAGCCGCGCGACACTTACAACGGCACCATCGTGGCGCAAAAGTTTCTCTCCTGTGTTTATCGTATCAATGCCGCCAGTCGATTTGGAGTGGGCATTAACCATATTGGCGAAGTGCTCACGGGAGCAGACACCGACAAAATTCGCCGTTGGGAACACGACCGGCTGACCACCTATGGCATTGGCAAAGACCTCTCGCGCCCCGCTTGGGCCGCTATAGGTCGCGACTTGCTCCGCCTAGGTCTACTTGCCCAAAGCGAGGGCGAATTCCCCACCCTCCAGCTCACCGCGGAAGGACTAGAAGCGCTTAAAACCCGCCGTCTGATCACGCTCACCAAACCGATGGAAGCACCGAAAATCCGCAAGGTGGTACGCCGCCAAGGCGACATCGAGTGCGACGAGATTTTATTCAATAAGCTGCGTGATCTACGCAAAAAATTGGCCGATGAACGCAAGGTGCCTGCGTACGTCATCTTTGGCGATGCCACGCTTCGCCAAATGGCGCGCGAGTATCCGCAAGGCGACGACGCTATGGGTCATATTTTCGGCATGGGTGCGAAGAAACGCGCCGAATTTAGCGAAGTGTTTGCCCGTGAAATATCGACTTTCCTTCAAGATAACTCGCGCCAAACTTTTAACGATTAAAGAGCCCCCCCTTTCTGCAGCTCTTAATTCACACCTAAGCCCGCTGAGCTCTCGCTAGCAGGCTTTGCACCTCGATTTTATTAGTCCACCCCAACGGCCTTATTTGCCACTATGAACTCACGCCACGGTTACCGAGCACTCTTCATCACCGCCCTGCTGCCACTTGCGACTCATGCCACAGTTGAAATGTGGACCGGGCCGGATGGGGCGCCCATTCAGGCTGAATTTATCCGGAAAAGTAGCGATTACATCACGTTCCAAAAAGCGACGGGCGGGCATTACCTGCTGCCGTACAGCAAACTCTCCGAAGCCGATCGAGCCCGGGTTGATGCCCTAACAGGCCACGCTGCAGCCGCTCCCGCCGTCACAGACGCCCCCGCCACGACTTCGACCGCCGCCGCATCAGTGGCCAATCCTGTTGCCCAAACAGCCGCTGCTGCTGCACCCGCCGCAGTGGCAAATGCCGCTACATCGCCAGGCGCACCAGCCACACTCGGCAAAGTGATCGCCCCGCTAATTGGTAAACTGGATTACTACAAAGGTTCGAAGCTACTGCCCGTACCCGAGGCGCAAGTGGCCGGTATTCGCTATGTGGCATTTTATTATTCGGCGCACTGGTGCCCGCCCTGCCGCGCTTTTACCCCAGAACTAGTCTCAGCTTACAAGGAGATCAAAGCCGCGCACCCCGAGTTCGAACTCATTTTTGTCAGTAGTGACCAAGACGAGGACTCGATGAAAACCTACATGCGCGAAACTGCCATGGCCTGGCCGGCGGTGCGTTTTGATCAAAAGGATAGCGTTCGTAGCTTGCAGCGGCCCGGCCACGAGCGAGGTATTCCTAACCTCGTTTTCATGACCGCCGAAGGCAAAGAGCTTTCCACAAGCTACACCCCTGGCGGTGATTATTTTGGTCCAGGCAAGGTGCTAGCGGACATTAAGCGGCATTTTGAAATGTAAGCGCCAAGGGCAATGTTATCCGAATAACGCTAAGGAATCAGGAAGAAGCTAACGTGCCGAATAAGATGCTTAATTGAAGCACAGACCCACGCGCTTAAGTCAGCCCACACGGAGGTGGGACCTACCATGATCCCCTGAAGGGATATCCCGCAGTGTCGTCCTTCTTAAATCGCGATTCAAGACGCTGCATAACGGGTATTTCAGCTTTTTCCCAATCCCTGCGCGCTGTTTTCGAGTCGTTAGGAGCCGGTATTTTCAGTGGGCCCATTGGGGGCTGGCACGGGAATCATTTGGGTGCACGACAGGACTACTCCGCCGTTGGAATAGGCCCCTGCCCGGTCCCGGTTTGGCCGATGAGCACCTGCAGATCCTTAATAATTCCTCCCATCTGAACGGTCTCGTGATCGAACTCGCGCGCCGCCAACGCGGTGTGATCGGCGTCGTTCGCATTCGACTGCGTGATGGTATCGATTTGAGCCAATGCGGTGGCGATTTGGGCGAGCCCTTGGCTTTGCTCGACCGAGGCGGTGGCGATGCTGTCCACCAAGACGTTGACCTCCTTGGCCTGACCTTAAATTTGATCAAGCCGAGTTGCGACCTTACCCGCCGCCTCCATGCCTTGCTGACTGCGTCGCGTGGCCTCGCCGACTTTCACCGAGGTCGCATGGGCCGCCGGGGCGCTGCGCTGCGCCAATGCCCGCACTTCGTCGGCCACCACCGCAAAACCCGCTCCAGCCGAGCCCGCACGGGCAGCTTCAACCGCCGCATTCAGCGCGAGAATATTGGTCTGAAAAGCGATCTCGCTGATCGATTTATTGATGGCTGCAATTTCCGCTGACGAGGTCGCGATTTCTTTCATCGCGCGATCCATGTGCGTCATCTCGTCGGTGCACTGTTGCGCGGCAACGAGGGTTTTGTGCGCCGCGATACGGCTGGTAACGGCGCTCTCCGCGTTGCGTTTTGTCATGCTGGCAAGCTCCTCCACGGAGGCGCTGGTTTCCTCCAATGCCGCCGCCTGCGTGCTAGCCCCCTCCGCCAAACGGTGACTGGCGGTGGACACTTGGCTCGCCATCGCATTGGTTTTTTCCGCCCCTGCGGCCAAGCACGCACTGATTCCGGTTAACAAACGAATAATTCGTCGACTGATCAGGCGGCAAATGATCAGGGCGGTTAACGGGATGAACAGCGCGAGCACGGCCAAGCGCTTAACCAAACCATGGCTGTCCAGTTTGGTTTTAGCTGCCGTCACCAGGGTGGTTTTCATCCCCTGATCCAGCACAGGAGTGATGGTTTGGTTGATCGCCTGTCCTAGTCGATCGAGCTCATGGAGCTTTCCGATGCGACGCTGATAACTCAGCGGCAGATCCTTGAATTCATCGCCGAAATCCTTGAGCGAACCGGAGACTTCATCGTAGAGGGCCTTGGTTTCGCCGGCTGGAAGCGTAGCGAGTATGGCCTCGAACTCGGCTTTGAGGCGCTCAAACGTAGTCCAGCCCTTTTCCACGTACTGAGGATCTTGTGCCGCATAGGTGAGCAGCACCGCATTCTGTAACTCACCCAGCTTAAGAAATACCGACTGAGTCATCTTCCGCACCGCGGCGCGGTCGACGCCTTCAGGCAACGCTTCGAAATTGAACTGCTGCATAAAAACCGAGAACAGCAGCGATGACTGCGAACCGAGGCCACGCACCGAGCGGTTGGAGATTTCCACCTCTTTGGCCACATCCGTAAATGCGGTGCGCCAAGAACTAATTAATGGGGTGAGTGTTTTCATGAACGCGGCCGCCTCGGAATCAGGTGCCGAAGCGGTCAACTGATTCTGCGCTCCACATGGAGGATTAACTCAGCAAACTGTTTCTCGGCTGCGGTGTAGTCCTCCCTTGTTTTGCGTACGAGTGTGATAACCGACCGCACCACCCACTGCCTGCACGGCCTTCAGCATATCGGAGGCAGGCTAAGTCTGGGTTTCGACCTGCAACTTAAGATGCGCTGCGTCCTGCGCCACATGCCACGACACGGACGTATTCCACAGGCTGGTAACCATGATCAAAAGGGCGACCGCCGCCATTCCAACAAAAAGCTGAAGCTGAATCGAGGGGCTCTTGCGGTGTCGCACCGATTTAATGAGGGAAAACATTCCACCCTCTATCGGCTCAGTCACCGTTCGGGTTAAATTACTTAAAGTCACACCGCAAAACCCACATCCAATTAACAATCAATAAAAAAAACATAACAACTAATCCAATCCGTACGTAAATGATAACACAATCGCAGCATAAATGTAGCGTCGGCAAGCCCGGCCCAAATGAGGGCTGGAAGCCTACGCCAAATCCGCAAGCGCGCCGCTTGCAGCCCGCACTCCTCGCGCTACATTAACAATTTTCCGTGCGCTTCCGTCACTCATCCACTCCCGCCACCGCTACCCCAGCAGACGCCGCTTCGGCTGAGGCGGCGGCTTACGCCAACGAACTCGATTCGACGTCGCCGTCGTGGGCGAGCCGACACGCCCAGCACCTGTGGGCCGCGAGCGTGTTCGTAGCCACCGTTCTGTTAACGGTGCTGTCGTTCCCACCCGCACCTTCGCCTGAGTTCGCTTATGGCTTTGCCGTACCGGCGCTGCTGTGGGCCTACCGAGGGCCCTCGCTGCGGCTTTACGCGGCGACGGTTCTCGGTGCCCAAGCGGTCGCCTGGACGATCCTATTCGGCTGGCTGCACCACGTGACCGTGGGCGGATTGCTCCTGTTGGGGCCCGTTATGGGCGCGTGGATCGGAGCCTGGTTTTTAGCCGCGCATTGGGCACTCCCCCGAATGCTGGGCCGCGCCAATCCGGTGCGCGTGGCCGCGCTGTTCGGCCTCGCCGGACTTTGGGTAATCGGTGAATGGACGCGCACCTGGGTACTGAGCGGGTTTCCTTGGATGCCACTCGCCGCGAGCCAATGGCAACGCATGACTATCCTGCAAATCTCGGCGTTTACCGGCGCAGGCGGGGTGTCGTTTATCCTTATCGCCATGAACCTCGGCTTTGCCGCCTACGCGCAAAAGGTGCTCAAGGAAGGTCGCGCCGGCATGGCTAAACGCTCACCGGAGTTTTTCGCCGCCCTGTTTTTGCTGCTGATCTGCATGGCCACCCAACTGCAGGAAACCTTTAACCGCCATCAATTCTCGGTGCCGCTGGGGCGCGTGGCTTTCGTCCAGCCTTTCATCCCGCAGACCGTCAAATGGGACAACGCCCAGGGCCCGGCCATACTCAGCGTGCTCGAAGACCTCACCCGAACCGCCGGCGCGACCCAGCCCGACCTCATTCTTTGGCCCGAGGCGACCACCCCGTGGGCGGTGAAGGGCGACGCTTCGATGCGCACCTGGGTCGAACAATTGGTCGCACGCACCGGCACTCCGCTGATGCTCGGTTCCATCGCCCGGCAACCGTCCGCCACTAACCCGGCCGAAGAGGACTGGCTCAACGGCGTGTTCATCGTCGATCCTGTCACCGGCCTGCAGACGGCGTTTTACGCTAAACGGAAACTGGTGCCATTTGGGGAATTCGTCCCGTTGCGCCCCCTGCTCGGCTGGTTGGAAAAGATCGTGCCCGTGGGCGAGGACTTCCTGCGAGGCACTGATCCGTCACCCTTAGTGGTGAACGTGCGCGGCCGGCCGCTGGCGCTAGGCCCCCTGCTCTGTTACGAGGACATTTTCCCGCAAACCGTGCGGACCAGTGTGCTCGCTGGGGCCGATGTGCTGGTGGTGCACACCAATAATGGCTGGTTTGGCGAGGGCGGGGCAGCCTACCAACACGCCTCCAACTCGGTTCTGCGCGCCGTAGAAAACCGCCGCCCCGTCCTGCGCTGCGGAAATGGCGGCTGGAGCGGCTGGATCGACGAATTTGGCAGCATCCGCGCCGTGCTCACCCGTGATCCGGCCACCGGAGTGATCTCCACGGCCAGCCCCAAACGTGCGCCGCACGGCAACGTGTATTTCCGCGGCACCCAAACGGTCGCGGTTACCGTGGATGCGCGCTGGGTGGGCAAGGCGAGTTTCTACGTGAAGCACGGGGATTGGTTCGTGGCGGTCAGTGCAGGGCTGGCCTTCTTCGCCTTCCTGATGCTGCGCCGGTCAACTGAGGCCGGTGGAGAGAGCCGAGTTGCGGGCTGAAGGCGCACGCGACCAAAGACTAGAGGAAAACCGCCTCGGTTTCTTGATAAACAAGAGACTCGGGGCAGCGTATTGCAGCAACTCGTTTCACTACCGGCCTGCCCGTGGATCATCCCGCTCCACCCCAGCCAGCAAGCAAGCGCCGGTTGCGCCCTACCCGCGCCATGAAACCCAATTCGCTTCGCGTCGCCTCTCCGGTATACGTCAGGAACGAGGCCACCGAACACCAGCCGGTCCGGGTTCCAGTCGATGGAGCCCAGCTTGAAGGCGAGCTCGCACTTATTCCCCAATCCGCAGGCATCGTCGTGTTCGCCCACGGCAGCGGCAGCAGTCGGCACAGTCCGCGCAACCAGTTAGTCGCCGGGGTACTTCAGGCCTCAGGAACGAGTACCCTGTTAATGGACCTGCTAACACCCGCCGAAGAAGACGCGGACGCACACGAGGGTCACCTGCGCTTCGACATCGACTTACTCGCCCAGCGCCTCATCTGCGCCACGCACTGGCTCGAACAGCATGCAAGCACACGCCGACAAGGCATAGGGTATTTTGGGGCCAGCACGGGCGGGGCCGCCGCCCTCGTGGCAGCAGCCGAACTGAGCGGGGAGATCGACGCGGTCGTTTGCCGCGGGGCTCGACCGGACTTGGCGGGCGGTGCCTTAACACGCGTCACCGCCCCCACCCTGCTCATCGTCGGTGGGCGCGATAACTTGGTGCGGGAACTTAACCGCGATGCGCTCGACCAATTACGGTGCAAAAAACAGATCATCGTGGTGCCAGGAGCAACCCACCTTTTTGAGGAAAAGGGCGCACTGGAGGAAGTGGCCGCACTCTCCGCCGGCTGGTTCCGCCAGCACCTGCGGGCTCGCTAAAGCTAACCTGTATGAAAAAAGGAGCGATCTCATGAGAATGCGATTCAAGGACCGCACCGAAG
>Ga0209107_10002470_pt1 | contig 10268 bp, 8 predicted proteins | sample LakErihyJuly2011_2_FD_187460 | JGI IMG/M metagenome (GOLD analysis project Ga0209107, IMG submission 187460) | Freshwater microbial communities from dead zone in Lake Erie, Canada - CCB hypolimnion July 2011 (SPAdes) (version 2) | ecosystem: Environmental > Aquatic > Freshwater > Lentic >... | reverse complement strand
GTAATATTTTATTTTTTATTGATATCGGTTCCTAATCTTTGCAAGTAAGCAATCATGGCTATGATTTCTTTATTCGGTGGTACTTCAATACCATCTTTCTTTAAACTTGCAGCAATTTCTTTTGCTTGTAACATTAAAGCAGCATTTGCTTTTGGAGCAAAATCGGCATCATATGGAACGCCTAATGTGCGCATTGCATTAATTTTTGCCGCCGTAGTGGTCGTATCTAAATTGTGTTCAATTAAGAAAGAATAAGAAGGCATAACGGATCCTGTAGATATCGCACTTGGTTCTTCTAAGTGATTGTACTGCCAAGTATTTGATTTTTTCAAATTGCCCGTTCCTTCTCTAGCCAAATCTGGTCCGGTTCGTTTACTTCCCCATTGAAATGGATGGTCATACACAAATTCTCCCGCTTTGCTATATTCACCATATCGTTCAGTTTCACTTCGGAATGGTCTAATCATTTGTGAGTGACAATTATAACAACCTTCTCTTACATATATATCGCGTCCTTGAAGTTCTAATGGCGTATATGGTTTTACACTTGCAATGGTTGGGATATTTGATTTAACTAAGAACGTTGGGATAATTTCCACCAAACCTCCAATTAAGACTACAATTAATGACAATATCAACAAAGGTGTTGGCTTTCTCTCAATCCAACGATGCCAATGTTCGCCAGCATGTTTTGTATATATTTTTTCTAAAGCAGGCGCTTCGGCTTCTTCGTTAGCCAACAATGTACCCTTACCAATGGTTTTAAAAATATTCACCATAGCAACGATTGCACCCGTTAGATAAAGCAGCCCGCCTAATGCCCTCAAAGCATAAAATGGCGCCATATAAGTAACGGTCTCTAAAAATTGATATTTTAATTGTCCGCTTTCAGTGAATTGCTTCCACATACTTGCTTGTTGCCATCCTGCCCAATACATAGGGATCGCATAAAATAAAATTCCTAAGGTTGCTAACCAGAAATGGATATTCGCTAATTTTTTTGAATACAGTTCGGTTTTATACATTCTTGGAATTAGCCAATATAAAATACCAAAGGTTAACATCCCGTTCCAACCTAATCCGCCAACATGAACGTGTGCTACAATCCAGTCGGTAAAGTGTGCCACTGCATTAATGCTTTTTAAAGACAACATAGGCCCTTCAAACGTAGACATCCCGTATGCGGTAACTGCCACCACCATAAATTTTAAAATCACATCCTCTCTTACTTTATCCCATGCACCTCTTAAGGTTAATAAACCATTAATCATACCGCCCCAGCTTGGAAAAATTAACATAAAGCTAAATACCACCCCAATACTTTGCGCCCAATTAGGCAAGGCGGTATACAATAAGTGATGGGGACCTGCCCATATGTACAAGAATATTAATGCCCAAAAATGAATAATGGATAATCTATAAGAGAACACAGGACGGTTTGCCGCCTTTGGCATAAAGTAATACATTAAACCTAAATACGGTGTGGTTAAGAAAAATGCAACTGCATTGTGTCCATACCACCACTGCACTAGCGCATCTTGAACTCCTGCGTACCAGCTATAACTTTTAAATAATGAAATGGGTAATTCAAAAGAGTTTACCAAATGCAATACTGCTACCGTTATAAATGTGGCAATATAAAACCAAACGGCTACATATAAATGTCGTTCTCTTCTTTTTATAATGGTAGCAAACATATTAAAACCAAAAACAACCCAAATTAAAGTAATGGCAATATCGATGGGCCATTCTAATTCGGCGTATTCTTTTCCTGTAGTCATCCCCAATGGCAAAGTAATGGCTGCTGCAACTATAATTAATTGCCAACCCCAAAAATGTATTTTACTTAATGTGTCATTAAACATTCTGGCTTTTAACAAGCGTTGTAAGGAATAATAAACACCCATAAAAATACCATTGCCCACAAAGGCAAAAATAACTGCATTGGTATGCAGAGGTCTAAGGCGACCAAAACTGAAATAAGGCTGAAAGTTTAATTCAGCTGGGAAAACCAATTGCAGTGCAATGATTAATCCAACAAGCATTCCTACCACGCCCCAAATGATTGTGGCAATGGCAAAATTTCTTACCGTCTTATTATCATACTGAAAACTTTCTAATTGCATAAGGATAATTTAATGGGTTAGAGATGTGTTTTTATTTTTTGGTGATTTTTTTAGTTCGTCGTCAAATAAAATACGTATCGATGGGGTATAGTCATCATCCATTTGCCCAGTTTTCACAGACCATAAAAATGCAATGAGAAATCCGCCAGCAACAAGAACACTAATAATGATTAAAATAATTAAGACGCTCATACGGTAGTATTTCCATCAAATATAGAAGGACTCAAAAAACTAGTTTGTGACTTTCGTCAACAGAAACATGATATTCATCAGTTTTTTGGCAATACCCGATTAAAATAAATATAACTTAGCAATGCAGATAAAGAAACAATACTGATAGAACTAATGGGCATCAGAATGGCCGCAATCATTGGAGACAATTGTGCCCTAGTGGCAAAATACATACCCACTAAATTATAGAGGATAGATAGGATAAATAGGATGATAATAATAGTCTTACCTTTTTTGGCATATCTCAAAAGATGATCCAAGTTTGGGATCATCTCCCCTTCTAAAATAGCATCACTGGCTGGGGTGAAAAGATGCGTTTGATCGGATACCGCAATACCCAGATCACATTTTTTTAAAGCACCGGCATCATTTAATCCATCCCCCACCATCATTACTTTATGCCCTTGGGATTGCAAATATTGAATATAATGAAGCTTCTCATTGGGATTTTGTTCAAATAACATGGGCGTATCTACACCCAAAATGTGTAGTAAATTATTTTTTTCAGTAGGATGATCCCCGCTTAACAAATGAATTTGGTATCCAGCTAATTTTAAGCGCTTTATCATGTCTTGCACTCCAGTTCTGTATACATGATTTATCTTAAACATACCAATATAAACTTTATCAATGGCGATGAAAACACCAGCGCCTATATTGGAAATTTGTATTCCATGATCAATTAATAAACTAGCTGACCCAATTAAAATTGATTTCCCATCACATATGGCAAGCGTCCCCTTTCCTGTAATATTTTGTATAGTTTCCACTTTAATCACATCCAATCCTTGAGCACTATAATAATTGGTGATTAGCTGACTTAATGGATGCAATGACGCCCTGGTCACCGAATAAATTATACTAGCAATTGGTTTAGGAAGAACCGCTCCCTCAAAAACTAAATGCGTATCCTCATGATTGGTTAAAGTGCCCGTTTTATCAAATACAATCGTATCAATTTTTTCAACTGCTTCTAACACCGAACTATTTTTACAGTACAATTTAAACTTACCCAAATGTCTTAATATATTTCCATAAGTAAAAGAAACAGTAAGCAATAATGAACAAGGGCAAGCAACAATCAAGACAGATGTAATAGCAGTCATAATATTACTAGGATTCACCCACCACCAATACAAGGCACTTCCAATAGCAATTGTAAATAATACATAAGTAAAATACTGACTCCATGGATGTACAAAAGATTTGTCAACATTCTTTTCAGTATTCAATAATGGGCTATTCCAAAGTTCAGTAATATAACTTTGACCAACGGGCTTAAGTACTTCCACTTGTATAGCAGGACCTTTTTGTACGCCCCCCGCAAATACCGTAGCTCCTTTTGACAATTCAATAGGCGCATTTTCTCCGGTCACAAAACTATAATCTATTAAAGCCCCCACGGTTAATAAGACCGCATCTGCCGCAATCATTTCATTATTACGGATTAAAAGTATGGCGCCTTTTTTAATTTCAGATAAGGGTTTATTGATTTCTTTTCCCTCCTGCAATACCGTTACCCCTAATGGAAAGAAGGAAGTATAATCACGATCAAAGGAAAAAGAATCGTAGGATTTATCCTGAAACCATCTTCCCACCAACATGAAAAAAACAATTCCACTCATACTATCCAAATAGCCACCACCGGTATGGGTAAAAATTTCATACACACTACGTCCAAAAGTAACCAGGATAGCCAATGCAATAGGTGCATCAATATTCAACCATTTTTGTCTTAAACCAGTATACGCAGAAATGAAAAAGCCACTTGCACTAAAAAACAAAACAGGTAAGGATAATAGCAAATTTAAATACACAAAAAAAGGCCTTAAGCTTCCCAAGTCTCCAACACTAGTCGATAAATAATCTGGAAAACTCAACATCATAATATTACTAAAACAAAAACCGGCAATCCCAATTTTAAACAACTGTTTTTTATTGACTTTCTTTTTCTTTAACCAGTCGTTTCCACCCAAATGTATCATAGGTTCATAGCCTACAAAAGCTAATAACTGGACTACTTCTTTTAAGGAAATTTTAGAGGGGTTATATACGATCTTTATTTCCTTTTTCTCAAAATGTGTTTGAGAGTGAATAATCCCCGAATTTATTTTATGCAAATTTTCCAATAACCAAACACAACTTATACAATGAATTTGAGGTAGATAAAAAACCACATGTGCCTGATTGGCCAACTTAAATTGAATGAGTTGATCCTGTATGGCGATACTGTCTAAATAATTGTATTTATCAGAAGTGAAAATGCCTTTTGCGGATATGCCTGGCATTTCAGACAAATCATAATAATTACACATCCCATTGTCATCCAATAACTGAAATACCATCTTGCACCCGGTACAGCAAAAGAACTTATCTTCTACGGGAATGGAATTGTCGCAGCTTGCTCCACAGTGATAACAATTTTGTTGCATATGAATTATGCACAAAATTGCCTTTTTTTAATAATTGGCTATATGAGTATAGTCAACTAAATAAATGACAATAATCATGCTTATGGAAGCAGTCCTAAATATTTACCATCCAAACTATTGAGTGCCTCATAATATCCCTGTTTATACCATTGCATTCTTGCCATTAAGGCAAGTAAACGATTTTGAATATAGATTTTATTTTTTTCGAGGGACTTTAAATTATTTTTTTGAGATGGACTGGCATATTGATATAAAGCATTCCAAGTATCCACTTTTTGATATGACTTTATAAACTCAGTCGCATTTTTAAATGATTTCAAATTATTTTGCTCCTTTACATACCATTGTAAAACAAAATCATTCATCAAATTTTCATCTAATAATTTAGAATAGGCAGAATCTAAAATAATATCGGACCCAATAACCCATTGATCCGGGAATATGCCGCCACCTCCGTATACCGTTTTTCCATTCGGTGTTTTGTAAGCTTTTCCTTTTGCAACCGTGTCTACTTTTCCAGCAGCATGCTCCTCAATCCTATTAACATAATCATGCTCATAAGCCAACTTCCCTTTTTCAAAAGAGCGTTGAATATTTCTACCCAATGGCGTATAATATTTAGAAATAGTTAATCTTAGCGCTCCTCCGTTAGATAAATTAAATTGTTGTTGCACCAAGCCTTTGCCATAAGAAGGTCTACCAATAATTGTTGCTCTATCCCAATCCTGTAAGGCCCCCGCCAACACCTCACTTGCCGATGCAGAAGATTCGTCCATCCAAACAGTTATGGATCCTTTTTCAAATAATCCTTCTCGTTTACTATAATAATCGGTTCTTGGTGAATGCGCTCCCTGTGTGTACACTAATAATTTGTTGCCAGGAATTAATTCATCCGCAATGGCAACCGCTTCTGACATTAATCCACCTCCATTTCCTCTTAAATCTAGCACCAAGGATTTGATACTATCCTTAATTAAAGGTTCCAAGGCTTGCATAAATGCCTCATAGGTTCGGTCTGCAAATTTATTAATTCTAATATAGCCCACTCCTGGCTTTATTTGATAAGCCGCGTCAATAGATGATGAAGAAACATTGTCTCTTTCAATAACAATTACTTTATTGGTCTTATTAGAAAGTACCAATAATTTAAGCTTTGAATTTGCGGGCCCTTTTAATTTGGAGCGAATTGCTTCCCCATCCCATTTTTTACCTGATAATTGCAGGGTGTCATTCGCTTTTAATAAAATATCCCCCACTTTTAAACCCGCTTTATCCGCAGGACCTCCCTTTAAAACATACGCAATAAAAATACTATCTCTTATCTGTTGAAATTCTACTCCAATCCCTTTAAAATTAGATGCGAGTTGCTCATTCACTGCTGTTAATTCCGATGGAGCAATGTATACGGAATGCGGGTCCAGCTGGGACAAATAATTGTTCACAAAATTAATGTCCGCACTATCATTGGTGATTTTGTCAACATATTTTGATTTTACTAAATCAATGATTTCTTGAACCGGAACGCTATTGTCAGCTTGAAGCCCTTTTAATGAAAGATTTCCTTTTAAAAAAACACCTAAAAATACCCCTATCAATAAGATGATTGCGTATTTAAGTGGACTCGCCCAATTTGTTTTATTATTTTCTTGCATGTTCATATTCTAAGCGCTAAAATTACACTAAAAAGGTTATTTTCACACACAAGTCTTTACCTATGCGCAAGAATTACATTATAGCCGATAGCGGCGCTACAAAATGTCAGTGGACCCTGGTGTTAGGGAACCAGAAAAAAACGATGACCACCATTGGCATTAGCCCTTATTTTTTAACCACTGACCAAATTGTAGAAACCATTGCCAAAGGATTTAATAAGAAAGTAGATACCGGCATTATAGATGCAGTATATTTTTATGGAACGGGATTAAGCAATCCATTAAATGTCGCCTCCATTAAAAAAGCATTAAAAAAAGTATTTCCAAAAGCTGCATTAGATATTCAAACCGATTTAGAAGCCGTTGCACGCGCAACCTGTCAACATCATAAAGGGGTTGCTTGTATTTTGGGTACCGGATCCAATACAGGATATTATAATGGAAAGAAAATTGCAAAAAATAGTCCAGGACTGGGTTATGTTTTAGGAGATGAGGGAAGTGGCGCATACCTAGGTAAAAAAGTTTTACAATATTATTTATATAAAACCTTTGACGAGGAATTGATGCATGCTTTTGAAAGTAAGTATCCAATAAATAAAGACCAAATATTAGATGCCATCTATAAGCAAGCATTGCCCAATAGATACATGGCATCCTTCGCACAATTTTTATCCGAGCACCGAGGACATTATATGATTGAGAATATCATAGAAGACGGCATTAACGATTTTTTCTTTGCACATTTAAATAAGTTAAATGAGTCTTGGTTGTACCCCATTCATTTCGCGGGCTCTATTGCTTATGTCTTTAGGGATGTTATTAAACAATTGGCAACCGCCTATGAATTAGAAATTGGAACCATTGTGAAATCTCCCATGGAGGGCTTAATTGCATTTCATAAAAAAGGAAAATAATTGGGTATGCACGAAATTGAACCTTATTATCATTGGAGACATTTATACATGGCGGAAGAAGATGCGAGGTCCCCTTTTTTTGGTCAAACCTATAGCGAGTTTGAATTCTCACAAACAGTTTACAACTATTACATACACCCTCAATGGGATGAAATGGGCTGTAAAACCCTTTACCTAAAACTGATATATACCGACTATGAAATGGCGTTTGCTATTATTGAATTGATTGGTGAATGGAATGATGCCATCGAGAACGACATTATGACTTTTAAGCGAGAAATTCTTGAAAAATTAATGGACGAAGGCATTTACAAATTCATCATCATTGCGGAAAATGTTTTTAATTTTCACAACGGGGATAGAGATTATTATGAAGAATTGTATGAAGAACTTTCCGACGAAAATGGATGGGCTGTTTTAGTAAACATGCACCAAGCAGCACAACATGATTTTTTACAAAAGAAATTAAACAGATATATTGAATTAATGGAATTTGAAAAATGGAGAACCTATAAGCCCGAAGACTTTTTTCAACTGATTGATAAAAAGTTAAATGATCGATTGGGAATCTAATACACTAATTCCTCATAAGCCCCTTGCAATTCTCTATAGGCATGATCGTCCTTGGCTAATTTTGCAGCCGCCATCCCTTTTTCATACCAATCAATGGCATCTTGTCGCATGGCTAGTTTTTCTAAGATTTTCGCTAAATGGTAGTAGGATCCTATATAATCTGGTGAAGCAGTAAGTATTTCAATAAATAAATCACGGGCTTTTTGATCCTCCCCAATTTTGATATATTCCAATGCCAACGCGTGTCTCAAGAAATTATCTTGGGGTTGTTGACTTAAAAATTCTAGTATTTTTTCAATTCTATTCATCCTCTTAAAAATTCAATCTTTTGGGTAAAAAAACTATCTTATATTTGCATTAGTTGCATAAACAACTAATAAATTAATTACAAAATTTGTGAACATGAAGATTTTAGTTTGTATCAGCAAAACACCAGACACCACTTCTAAAATTGCCTTTACCGAAGGTAATACAAAGTTTGATGAAAACGGAGTACAATGGATTATTAACCCCTATGATGAATGGTATTCATTAGTAAAGGCAATAGTGTTGAAAGAAAAAGATCCAAGTATACTCATACATTTAATAACGGTGGGAGGAGCCGATACCGAACCCATTATTAGAAAAGCATTAGCACTAGGTGGCGATGAAGCGATTCGTGTAAACAATACAAGTAATGACTCCATGGTGGTGGCGCAAGAAATTGCTGCGATCGCAAAAGAAGGTGCTTATGATTTAATATTAACAGGAAAAGAAACCATTGACTATAATAGTGCAAGTATTGGTTCCATGTTATGTGCTTTATTGGATACTACTTTCATTCCTAACGCAATTGCATTAGAAGTAAATGGAACTACTGCCATTGTCAAAAGAGAAATAGAAGGGGGCGAAGAATCTTGTGAAACGAGCTTACCTATTATTTTAAGTTGTCAAAAAGGAATGGCTGAACAAAGAATCCCAAATATGCGTGGCATTATGGCTGCAAGAACCAAACCTTTAAAAGTGGTGGAAGCAAGTTTACACAATGCAACTACCTCCATTAAGAAATTTGATACGCCTCCTGCTAAATCGGGTGTTAAACTGGTGGAGGCTGGCAATATGGACGAAATGGTAAGACTATTAAAAGAAGAAGCAAAAGTAATTTAAAAACTATTTTATGGTATTAATATATATAGATCAGGATGATCAAGAAATAAAAAAAGCAAGTTTTGAAGCCATCTCTTACGGTGCTGCTTTAGCAAAACAATTGGGCTTAAGCGCAGAAGCAATATTGTTAGGTACAGTAAAAAATAATGTGTCTGAACTTGGTAAATATGGTGCTAACAAAGTGCATCAGGTGAACAATACTGCATTAAATAATTTTGATGCAAGTGTTCATTCGACCGTTGTGGCAGCTGCCGCTAAAACATTAGGCGCTACTGTACTTGTTTTTGCACACAATATAAATGGCAGAGCCATTGCTCCAGCTGTAGCAGTAAAATTAAGCGCTGGTATTGTTACAGGCGCCTGCGCATTGCCAAATACAGAAGCAGGATTTGTGGTTACAAAAACTGTATTTTCAGGAAAAGCATTTGCCTCTATTCAAATTGATACACCTGTAAAAGTAATTTCAATTAACCAAAATAGTTTTGGGGTAATAGCAGGCGATGGAACCGCAACTGTTCAAAATATAGATACAGCAGTCCCTACTAGTAAAATAAAAATTACCGCTACCGATAAAATAAAAGGGGAAGTGCCATTAACAGAAGCCAATTTAGTGGTGAGTGGTGGTCGTGGTTTAAAAGGCCCTGAGCATTGGGGTATATTATTAGATTTAGCCAAATCATTGGGCGCTTCCACTGCATGTAGCCGCCCTGTATCTGACGCCGATTGGAGACCCCATCATGAACACGTAGGCCAAACGGGGATACAAATTGCACCTAACTTATATATTGCCATTGGTATTTCGGGCGCCATACAGCATTTAGCAGGCGTAAATAGAAGCAAAACCATTGTTGTCATAAATAAGGACCCAGAAGCCCCTTTCTTTAAGGCAGCGGATTATGGCGTTGTAGGAGATGCTTTTGAAGTGGTACCCGCTTTGACCGCAGCAATTTTAAAATCAAAGGCCGGCGCATAGATATTATAATTAAATTTGTGATATTACGAAATCAATGCAAAAGATAGAATTAGAAATTGTTGCACTCTCTCATAGCATTACCCAGTCCAACTCCTATGCAGTTATACTTGGGGAAGTGGGCGGTTTGCGCAGACTCCCCATTGTAATTGGTGGGTTTGAAGCACAAGCCATTGCGGTTGCTTTGGAAAACATGCATCCTTCCAGACCGCTTACGCATGACT
>Ga0209107_10002467_pt1 | contig 10272 bp, 6 predicted proteins | sample LakErihyJuly2011_2_FD_187460 | JGI IMG/M metagenome (GOLD analysis project Ga0209107, IMG submission 187460) | Freshwater microbial communities from dead zone in Lake Erie, Canada - CCB hypolimnion July 2011 (SPAdes) (version 2) | ecosystem: Environmental > Aquatic > Freshwater > Lentic >... | reverse complement strand
GCACCACGGACGTAGCCATTTTCAAAGACGGCATCATACGGCATACCGCAGTCATTCCTTTTGGCGGCAACATGATCACCAACGACATCAAGGAGGGCTGCTCCATCATTGAAAAGCAAGCAGAACTGCTTAAGGTGCGCTTTGGTTCTGCCTGGCCAGGCGAAAATAAAGACAACGAAATCGTTTCCATTCCTGGCCTCCGCGGGCACGATCCCAAGGAAATCAGCCTGAAAACGCTGTCCAAAATCATTCATTCCCGCTGCGTCGAGATCATTGAGGCCGTTTATTCAGAAATCAAGGCCTACGGTCACGACCAACCGCGCAAAAAGCTGATTGCCGGCATCGTACTCACGGGCGGTGGATCCCAACTGAAGCACATCAAGCAATTGGTGGAGTACGTCACCGGAATGTACACGCGCATTGGCTACCCCAACGAACATTTGGCGGGTCAGGCCGACGGTGCTGAATTGTCCAGTCCCATCTACGCCACGGCGGTGGGCTTGCTCATGAAAGGTTTGGAAAGCAAGATTGAGTTCCCCATGGTGACGAATCCGGAATTGGAGTCTGTTTTTAACCCGGAATTTGCGCCCACTGGGCAAACGTCCGCACCCATGCCTTCGGCAGCCAGCACCCTGGCCACGAGTGCTGCCGGTGCTTTTGCACCAACTGCAGGAAAGGAAACTACATCAACTGCGCCCAATCCCATGGAAGCACTTTCCACCGAAACAACCGGGGAAGGTGAAAGTACAGCAGCTGAAACAGAGACTAATCCCGAACTCACCGGAAAACGACCCAACTTCTTTGAATCTTGGGTTCATCGATTTGTAAAATTCATCGACGAAGAATAATTGCACACAAGTAAACGTTTATGCACACTCCCGAAAACACTGGTTTGCATTTTGACCTACCCAAAAACCGCTCGTCTGTGATCAAGGTCATTGGCGTTGGCGGCGGCGGAAGCAACGCGGTTAACTACATGAAATTGGCCGGCATCAACGGCGTCGATTTTGTGGTGTGCAACACGGATGCGCAGGCCCTGGAACACAGCCCGGTAGAGACCAAAATTCAATTGGGCCAAAGCCTCACCGAAGGTTTGGGCGCCGGCGCCAACCCCGAAATCGGGGAACGCGCCGCCCTGGAAAGCGCGGACGACATCAAAGCCCTTCTGGCCACCAACACCAAGATGGTGTTCATCACCGCCGGCATGGGCGGCGGCACCGGAACCGGAGCCGCCCCCGTCATCGCCAAAACCGCCCAAGAAATGGGCATCCTTACCGTAGGCATTGTCACCCTGCCGTTTGCCTTTGAAGGAAACGTGCGCTCGCGTCAAGCAGAGGCGGGCATCGAGAAATTGCGCGCCAACGTGGATTCCCTCATTGTAGTGAACAACAACAAGTTGCGCGAAGTTTACGGCAACCTCGGCTTCAAAGCCGGCTTCAACAAGGCGGACGAAGTGCTGGCCACCGCCGCCCGCGGCATCGCCGAAGTCATCACCCACCACTACCGCACCAACATCGACCTCCGCGACGCCAAAACCGTGTTGGCCGGCAGCGGAACCGCCCTGATGGGCTCCTTTGCGGCGGGAGGCCCCAACCGCGCCACCGACGCCATTTCCGGTGCCTTGGACAGTCCCCTGCTCAACGACAACCACATCCGCGGCGCTAAAAACGTGCTCTTGCTGATTGTCTCCGGCTCCAACGAGCACGAAATCACCTTCGACGAAATTGGCGAAATCAACGATTTCATTCAAACCGAAGCCGGCGGACAAGCCAACATCATCATGGGCATTGGGGAAGATTCTTCCTTGGGCCAGGCCGTGCAAGTGACGGTCATCGCAACGGGCTTTGAAGCCAATTCCATCCGCGCCGGACTGGCCCCTCAAGAAGAGGCCAAGGTGTTCCACAGCCTGGATCCCTTTGCGGAACGCGCTCTGCGCAACGCCGCATTCGACGCCCCCCTGGAACAAGACGCACCAAAAGCGACCACCGCACAATCGGTAGCTACTGCCGTACTTGTGGAGGAACCAATCGCCGCTGAAGATTCCGTCCTGGAACCAATCGCCGCGGAAGCATCCGTCCTGGAACCAATCGCTGCTGAAGCACCCGTACTGGAGCCCGTCGCCACCTACGAAAGCACTGCTGAAATCCATGAAATGGCAGCAGCAGATACCGACGAAGCGCCCTCCTTTTCGTTTGACGCCAGCCCCAGCCTCTTTGACTTCGACGACTTCATCATCCGGGATGCGGCCCCCGAGACCGCACCATCCAACGCTCCAGAAGTTGCCCTTATCTCTCCCTTCGATTTAGGGGCCGACGAAGCCTTTGCCCGCAAAGGTGACGGCGCTCTCGTGATGGAGTGGGATCTTCCCTTGCCAGCCGCTGGTGCAGAAACCAACCCAACGAACGTCGACGCAGAGGTTATCGAAACGGAGCCCACTGCAGTGTCAGCTGCTGAAATTGCTGCAGAAACCGTTATAGCTTCCGGCGACGAAGACGGCATCAAGCGCCACACCTTAGATCAATATTTAGCCCTTGAGGAGGCCTTGGGCATCCGCAAACACGAGGCCGTTGCACCGTCGGAACCGTCCGTACCTGCCCACTTGCGCTTTGAAGTTAAAACCGTGAACAAACCGGCACCCGCAGTGGAAGATTACGTGTCTTCAAGTGCCACCCCGGACCCCTTGGAGCAGCGCGTGGATGACGCCATGCAGCAGATGGCCGCTGAACGCCGTAAAAGTTTGCGCGCCTTCAACCACACCTTCAAAAACGTTCAGCGCACCGGAGCAGAAGAATACGCACAAGTTCCAGCGTTTCAGCGCGCAGGGGTTTCGGTAGACCACAGTTTAATTTCCCAGCAGAACCCCTTGAGCGGTACTGCAATCAACGGGGAAGGCGACGACCTCACGTTCCGCACGCACAACCGGTTCCTCCACGACAACGTGGATTGAATCCCCTTTTAGCAGACCCCGGTGGTCCCCACCGCGGTCTCTATTGTACGCGAACCCCTAAAATAAATACATGGCTGCATTGGAAGCGCGCCTGATGGAGGACCTCAAGTCCGCCATGAAGGGCCAAGATAAAATCAGACTCGAGACCGTTCGCGCCATTCGGGCAGCCGTTTTGGTGGCTAAATCAGAGCCGGGAGCCTCCGGCGATTTAACGGAAGAACAAGAAATCCAGTTGCTCCAGCGCTTGAAAAAACAACGACTGGAAAGCGCCACCATCTACCGCGAGCAAAACCGTCTGGATTTGGCCGAGCCGGAAGAAGCACAATTAAAAGTTATTGAGGGCTACCTTCCCGCACAGCTGGCAGGCGACGCACTGCACGAGGCCGTTCGCGGCGTTTTAACGGCACAAGGATTCAGCAGTCCTGGGGATTTGGGCAAGGCCATCGGCGCATGCCGCACGGCACTGGCCGGACAGGTGGATGGAAAGGTGTTGGCGGATGCCGTGAAGGCACTTTTAACCGCTTAAACCCGGAGCGGGAGAAAAGCTGCGCTAAAGCCTACGAGCAAAAACCGTCGGACTGCCGAGCCCACGAATCGTTCAATACATCCCGTACAACAGCCGTCCGGTAAAGTAACCGGACACGCCAATTCCGCGAGCGGAGGGGGGAATGTACAGGCTGGGGCCGTACTGCACCGAAAGCGAGACGGGTGAGCCATAGAGGAAGAAACGAATGCCGCCGTCCACGGCCGGGCCCAAGTAGGGCTGCGGTTGGTAAGGAGGCACGCCCGTGTTGAAAAAATCAAAGACGTGGATGGTGTAGGATTGAAGACCCAAACCGTAAAACGCCCCAAAGGTGGAGGCGTTGTCCAAAGAGGAGCCCAGGCCGGAATTCAGGTGCACCATGCAGCCCAATTCGCTGGCAATCAGGTTGGAGCGTCCCAACAAAAGCGACGAGGTCAGTCCCAATCCCACGTTGGGCACCACGTCCAAGGATCCCGCATTCTTGAAGGGGAAAATCAACCGCGGCGTGTACACAATGCTTTGGTTCAAATGGAACACCACAGGCGTTCCGGTGTAGGAACCCAAAACACCACCCAGCGTGTAGCCGTATTCGTGGATCCATTCGCGTTCGCCATTAAACAGCTCGCCGTTGCGCACTTGACTCCACGCCGGCAGGGAAACCCCCAAGGCCAAAGCGGCAAAAAACAAAGAAATTCGCGTCTTCATTGGGATAAAGGTAAGGTATCTTTGCAGTGCCGTGCGCAAAATCCGTGCCCTTTATACCGATGCCTTTTCCGGTCTCACGCGCGACGCGTGGGTGCTGGCCACCATCATGTTCGTGAACCGGAGCGGCACCATGGTGCTGCCCTTCTTGAGCCTGTACCTCACCCAGGCACTGCATTTCTCCTTGGAAGACACCGGATGGGTCATGGCGGCCTTTGGCGCCGGTTCCTTGGTAGGCTCGCTCAGCGGCGGCTGGCTGACGGACAAGTTGGGCTCCTACTGGGTTCAGGTTATGGCCCTCACGGGGGGAGGCTTGGGCTTTTTTGCGTTGAGTTTCCTCACCTCTTTTTGGGGTTTGTTCCTGGGCGTCTTCGCAACGGCGGCCATTGCGGACACCCTCCGGCCGGCAAACGGAGCGGCCGTTTACGCGTTCTCTCCCCCAGACAAAGTAACCAAGGCCTTCTCCCTCAACCGGATGGCCGTCAATTTGGGCTTTACCGTTGGGCCCGCCCTGGCAGGGGCCATCGCCCTGTGGAGCTACCAAGGACTCTTTTATGCCGACGCCGTCACGTGTTTGGTGGCTGCCGGATTTCTGGCCTACTACTTCCGCGGCAGACGAGGCTCCTACGCACCCAAGGTGCCGCATCCCGGCTCCGTCCCGTCTACCGCCAACCCCTCCGGAAAATCTCCGTGGAGCGACGGCCCTTTCTTGGGTTTTGTGTTGCTGGTCTTGGTGTATGCCACCGTTTTCTTCCAATTGATTGGTGCGCTCCCCCTGTTCTACCGAACTGTTCACCATTGGTCTGAGGATCAAATCGGTTGGATCATTGCGTTCAACGGCTTAGTGGTAGTCTTGTTTGAAATGGTCACCGTCCAGTGGCTGGGAGAACGTTTTGCTCCCCGCAAAGTCATTGCCGCCGGTTGCGCCGTGCTGGCCCTGGGCTTTTGGGCCTTGCCCCTAATTCCCGGCCTTACGGGCATGCTGCTGAACATGGCCTTGCTGTCGTTCTCCGAAATTCTGGCGATGCCCTTTATGGTGACGTACGCCACCAAACGCGGGGGAGATCAAGCACGAGGACGTTACTTGGGCATGTACGCCGGAGCTTATTCTGCAGCCCACATCATAGCACCTTTGTTGGGCACCCGCACGGTTGCTGCTTTTTCCAATCCCGAAACCGGTTTTGTGGTTTTGTGGGTGGTGTGTGGTGTTCTGGCTGCCGGTGCTGCCTTTGCGTTTACGCGCCTGCCCTCGGTGGTGGGGGTAAATCGGGCGGCGTAGTTGCCCCAGGGTGGTGGCCGGAGCGGCGCCATCGGATTCCACTTCTAGCGGGCGCCCGGGGAGGCACCGGTCCGGGCGCCGGGCCTGAAACACTGCGTGTGCGGCGACGGTCAGGCGTAAAAAAAGGGGCTGCCTCCAACGAGACCGCCCCTTGATCGTGGGTTTGCGAAATGCTTATTTCTTGCCGCGCGTCTGCGCGTCTACTACCGCCATGGCGGCCGTGTTGACGATCTCGCGGACACTGGAGCCCATTTGCAGCACGTGGGCAGGATACTCCAAACCGGTCAACAACGGGCCAATGGCCTCCATTCCGGCTAGGCTTTGCAAGAGCTTGTAGGAGATGTTGCCGGACGCCAATCCTGGGAATATGAATACGTTGGGGGCGTTGTCCACCAAGTCAGAAAAGGGAAACATTTCCTTTAACAGGGCGTTGTCCACGGCAAAGTTCGCCTGCATCTCGCCGTCGATGATCAAATCCGGCATTCGTTCCCGAATGAGGTCCAGGGCCTTGCGCATCTTGGTGGGCAACACGCCCCGATGCGACCCAAAGTTGCTGAAGCTCAGTAGGGCCACTTTGGGGACAATATTCATTCGCTTCACGGACTGCGATACCACCGTGACAATTTGCGCCAGGTGTTCTGCTGTTGGGTCCTCGTTCAAGGTGGTGTCTGCGAAGAACATGGGGCCGCGCTTGGTCAGCATGACGTACATGCCTGCTACGCGGGTATTGGGACCTTTGGGCCCCAGGATCTCCATCACCGGTTTCACGGCGCGGGAGTACTTGGTGGTGCTGCCGGTTATGTAGGCGTCCGCGTGTCCCTGTTTGACCATCATCGGGCCGTAAAAATCGCGGTTCCTCATGAGCCGTCGCGCTTCCTCCTGGCTGATGCCGCGGCGCTGGCGATCCTTGTAGTAGGCAGCTGCGTAGGCCTCCGCGTTGGGGGCTTTAGGCATGCGGGGATCCACGATGGCCAAAGACTCCAAGCCCAAGTGGTACTCCTCGTTGAGTTGGGCAATGCGCTCGGGATCGCCCAACAAAATGGGTTCTGCGATGCCTTCTTCGTAGCAAATCTGCGCGGCCTTCAGCACGCGGTAGGTGTCGGCCTCGTTGAACGCCAAGCGTTTGGGGGCAGACCGTGCCTTCTGCACCATCAACCGAACGAACTTGTCGTCCCGGCCCAGGCGGTTGCGCAACTGCTCTTCGTAGGCGTGCCAATCCGTAATGGGCTTTTGGGCCACGCCGCTCTCCATGGCCGCGCGGGCAATGGCCGGCGCCACGGTGTAGATCAAACGTGGGTCAAACGGTTTGGGAATCAAGTAGGTGGGACCAAAAGCCAAGTTGCGCTCGCCGTAGGCCAAATTCACCACCTCCGGAACGGATTCCTTGGCCAAGCCGGCAATGGCGTGCACGGCGGCAAGTTTCATGGCTTCGTTGATCTTGGTGGCGCGCACGTCCAGGGCGCCGCGGAAAATGAACGGGAAGCCCAGTACGTTGTTGACTTGGTTGGGGTTGTCGGACCGTCCCGTGGCCATGATGATGTCCTTGCGGGCCTCCATCGCGGTGGCGTAGTCGATTTCCGGATCCGGGTTCGCCAGCGCAAAAACAATGGGGTTCTTGCCCATGCTCCGCACCATGTCTGCGTTCAGGATGTTGCCCTTGGACAAGCCGACAAAGACGTCGGCGTCCTTAAGTGCCTCTTCCAGGGTGCGCAGTTTGGTGGCGCGCGCAAAACGTTTTTTCTCGGCCGTCAGGTCCGTTCGGTCCGCGTGGATGACCCCCTTGGAATCGCAGACGGTCAGGTTTTCTGGCTTCACGCCCAGGGACAAGTACAGGGTGGCGCAGCTGATGGCGCTGGCACCCGCACCGTTGAATACTACCTTGACCTTTCCAATTTTCTTCTTGACTACCTCCAGACCGTTGAGGAGGGCGGCGCCGGTAATGATGGCCGTGCCGTGCTGGTCGTCGTGCATGACGGGAATGTCCAACTCCTCGCGCAAGCGTTGCTCAATGTAGAAACAGTCGGGAGCGGAAATATCTTCCAGATTGATGCCGCCAAAGGTGGGTGCCAAGATCTTCACGGTCTCGATGAATTTGTCCGGATCCTTGGTGTCCAACTCCAGGTCAAAGGTGTCTATGTCCGCAAAAATTTTGAACAAGACGCCCTTTCCTTCCATGACGGGTTTGGAGGCCAACGGGCCTATGTCTCCCAAGCCCAAAACCGCCGTGCCGTTGGTGATGACCGCTACCAAATTTCCTTTGGCCGTGTAGCGGTAGGCGTCTTGCGGATTGGCGGCTATCTCCAAACACGGCTCCGCTACTCCCGGGGAATAGGCGATGCTGAGGTCTCGTTGGGAATTGGAGGGTTTGGTGGGAATGACTTCTATTTTTCCGGGACGACTGCCTTCGTGGTAGTCCAGGATGTCCTGCTTGCGTATGTTCTTGGCCATGGGGCAAAGATACCCAATGCGTTCGTAGGGTCCGTATCTTTGGGTGCGCCCAACCATGAATCCACTACCCGCCCTCCATCTTCCTTTTTTCGCCAACCTCTTGTTGCTGTTGGTTTTGGCCAAGGTTTTTGGCGAGATCATGGAGCGCCTGCGCCAGCCGGCACTTTTGGGTGAAATCTTGGCCGGTATTTTGTTGGGACCGTCGGTGTTGAACATCATGGTTCGATCGGACGAAATCAAGGTCATTTCAGAATTGGGCGTCTTTTTGCTGGTGATCATTGCCGGATTGGAAATCAACATCCAGGAAATGGTGAAGTCCCAAAAAGGGAAGAATATCGTCATTTCCATACTTGCCTTTATTTTGCCTGCGACCTCCGGGTTTTTCGTGGGCAACTTGTTTGGTTTGCCTGCCGTCACGTGCTTCTTTATTGGATTGTGTGTGGCCATCACGGCCTTGCCCGTGAGTGTGCGCATTCTCATGGACTTGGGGCGCCTGAAAAGCGACGTGGGGCAACGCATGATCTCCGTGGCCATATTCGACGACGTCTTAGCCCTAACCTTGTTGGGCGTACTGCTGGACTTGCACAACATGGAAGGCGCCAGTTACCAAGCCATTGGTCTTCAAGTTGGTCTTACATTGGGCAAGGTTGTATTGCTGATCATCGGACTGGTTCTTGCGTACCGAGCCGTCAATTTTCTAACGCAGCAAGAGAACTTTTTAGAACACCAGTTGGACAAACTGCTGCTTTTAATGCGCGGTAAAGAACCGTTGTTGGCCATCCTTTTTGCCTTCATCTTAATCTTTGCTTCCTTGACCGAAGGTGCCGGCTTGCACTTCATCATTGGCGCCTTTTTCGCCTCACTTTTGCTCTCCAAAGAGTTGATTGGCCCCAAAAACATGGCGTCGTTTGAAAAGACCACCCACGGCATGGCCATGGGCTTTCTGGCGCCCATCTTTTTTGCGGGTGTCGGCCTGGAGTTTCAAATAGGCGCCATTCAACATTGGGGTCTGTTGGTAGCGGTCATAACGGTGTCTTTTGCCAGCAAACTTCTGGGTGGATATCTGGGTGCCCGCTACGCCGGATTGCGCCACCGGAAAGCACTTACCTTGGGAATTGGCCTAAATGCCCGTGGAATCATGGAATTGGTCATTGCCAACATTGGTTACCGGGAAGGACTGATTAATGTTGAGGTTTTCAGTATTCTGGTCATTATGGCGCTGTTTGCCACATTTAATACTCCGCTGTTGCTGAAGGGGTCGTTTCGCTGGCTGGACCGTTTGGAGGCCAAGGAAAAGCGATTGGGTTGATGCAACGGGGGCGGCTTTGGTTGCCTATATAAACAGTTCCATAGAGCACCTGCTGCTCATCCGCAGCAAAGCGTGATTTAGATATGGCCCAAGCAACCGCGGGTTTCCCAACTTTCACCGATAGACCACGTTTAATCATACTTAGTGAGGGATTGCTTTATCTTTGCCAACATTAATACACCAACCCATGTTTGATCGCAAAATTTACCTTTTAGTAGCCTTTCTTTTTTCTGCTATTCTAAGCGCGCAAAACTTGTCCACTGTAAAAGTGGATTCCATGAGCGATTCCGAAATCATGGCCATCCTAAAAGCTGGAGAAGGAAAGGGCTTGGACGTTGCGCAAGGAGAACAATTAGCCCTCAGCATGGGACTGCCGGCGGAGGAAGCGGCTAAGTTTAAAAAAAGAGCCGATCAACTACAAAAGCAAAAAGCAGACAATGCTGGCGATAAATATGCTGGCACGGCATCACCCTCCTCGACCATGGGAAATACCCCCGCGGTGGAAACCGCCGTATTGGAAAAAGCAGAGGAAAAATCAATAACGGCCACTGCTTTATCCGGCGGTGATGAAGGGAAAATAGCACCGGGCAAAGAAGTACCCGTTCAAGTTTATGGTCAACAGTTTTTTCGCGGATCGAATTTAAAAATATTTGAACGGAGCTTGGACGCGCGTGCGTCCGACTCGTACGTCATCGGCGTTGGAGATGAGATTGGCGTAAGTGCCTACGGGACCTCTTACTTCAGTGAAATTTTTAAGGTAGACGAGCGCGGCATCATCAGCATGCGGAACGTGGGCAACATTTACGCCCGCGGAATGACCTACGGTGATTTGAAGCAACAAATCAAAGGCAAGTTGTCCAATTTCATGCCTATGTCCAGCAACACCGTGTCGTTTACGTTGGCCTACAGCAGAACCATCAGTGTAAATATCGTTGGTGAAGTATTGAACCCCGGTACGTTCAAAATTCCGGCAGTGAATACGGCATTCAACGCTTTAATGGCCGCCGGCGGCCCCAGCGATCTGGGTACCCTACGGGAAATTAAAGTCATCCGCGACGGTAAGG
>Ga0209107_10002466_pt1 | contig 10274 bp, 7 predicted proteins | sample LakErihyJuly2011_2_FD_187460 | JGI IMG/M metagenome (GOLD analysis project Ga0209107, IMG submission 187460) | Freshwater microbial communities from dead zone in Lake Erie, Canada - CCB hypolimnion July 2011 (SPAdes) (version 2) | ecosystem: Environmental > Aquatic > Freshwater > Lentic >... | reverse complement strand
CCGAGGCCGCCAAGGCTTACGACGAAGCGTCCCGCCTCGCCGGCCTCGCTGGCAAAGCGCCGGCCATCACCGCGCTCGGTACCCGTGCCCGTCTCTACGCCGCCCTCTGTCGCCTTGAAGCTGGCGAAGCTGGCGCGGATAAAGCGATTGCCGCCGTCGCCGATGACGTGAACGCCCCCGAAACCCTCCGCGGCTTCGCCATGCTGACTCTCGCCAACATTGCCGTCGCCAAGGGCGACACCGCCGAAGCGACCAAGTGGCTCAACGCGATGGACAAGAAGCTCCGTGCCGGGCACGTCTGGAAGTCCGACAAGGAAGCGCTCGTGCAGTCTGAACCGTCGCTCGTCGCACCGGCTGCACCGGCCGCCAAGTAATCCATCCGGCACCGGCTCCCCACGGGGTCGACGAGTCCTATTCTCCTTGCCAATAAAGGTCGTTCGGCGTGTCTTTCATTGACCCGTTCGCATGGTGCCGACGAGTCGTAACCCATCCTCCCGGAGCCCGACACATGAACGAAGCAGCGCCCCTCCCGGAAGCCGCCGTCGTGGCGGAAAAGCTGACTAAGCGCTATGGCTCCCTGACCGCGGTGGAAGACTTGAGCTTCTCCGTGGCGCCGGGCGAGATCGTCGGCTTCCTGGGCCCGAACGGCGCCGGCAAGTCGACCACGATGCGGATTCTTTCGGGCACGATGTCCGGGACCTCCGGCCGCGCCACTATCTGGGGTGTCTCCGTGGCGCTCGACCCGGCTGGCGCCAAGCGGCACCTGGCCTACATGCCGGAGAATAACCCGCTTCCCGAAGACATGCGCGTCGAAGAGTACCTCACGCTCCGGGCCCGCCTCAAGGACGTCGACCCCTCCCGGGTCAGCGAGCGCGTCCGTAAGGTCATGGATGACTGCGACCTCACCCGCCGCGCCTCCGGCCGGCTCATCGGACAGCTCTCGAAGGGTTTCCGTCAGCGGGTCGGTATCGCCGACGCATTGCTCGCCGAACCGCGCGTCGTCATCCTCGACGAGCCGACCATCGGCCTGGATCCGCATCAGATCCTCGGTATCCGCGACCTCATCCGCTCGTTGCGCGGCAAGATGGCCGTACTTATCTCGAGCCACATCCTCCATGAGGTCGAGCAGGTGTGTGACAAGGTCGTCATCATCAATCGCGGCCGCCTCGTCGCGCAGGGCCGCACGGAAGACCTCCGCCGGGAGCTCCTTCCAGAAATCAGCTTCACCCTCGTGACGCGCGCCGACGAAGGCACGCTGCTCGCCGCCTGTCGGAAGATCGAACCGGCGGCGTTCGTGGCCGCTCTGCCCTCCACTGATGGCTGGAACTCCTTCCGCATCAGCCTGCCCACGGGTTCGCCCGCCCGCGAGACGCTCGCCGGCGCGCTCATCACGGCTGGCATCAGCCTCCGCGAGATCGCCGAAGACCGCTTCGGCCTCGAGGATATCTTCCTTGCCGCCACGCGGCGCACCCCGGGAGACTCACGTCGTTCCTGATGCGCCACTTCCGCACCTTGCTCGCGCACGAACTGCGCTCCGCCGCGCTCTCCTGGAACACTTGGGCGGCGGGCGGACTGTTCCTGGCGCTCATGGGGGGCATCCATTTCTTCGCGCTCATCGAAGCCAGCCGCGCGCCGAGTGACCGCACGCCCGTCGAGTCCACGCTCTGGTTCTTCTGGCTGCCGCTGCTGTGCGTGCTGCCGCTGCTCACCATGCGCACCTTCGCCGAAGAGCGCCGCTCGGGCACCTTGGCCGCGCTGCTTACCACGCCGGCGAGCGCCACCGCGGTCGTGTGGGCAAAGTTCCTGTCGACGTGGATCGTGTGGGTCGTCTTTTGGCTCCTGTTCACCCTCTTCCCTTTCTTCACCGTCCAACGCCTCGGCACGCCCGGCGACGCACGCCTTGGCGACCCTTCGATCCTTTGGGGCGGACTCTGCTTCATCGCCGTCAGCGGCCTGCTGCACGTCGCCATCGGTATCCTGTGCAGCTGTGTCACGCGCTCGTCGGCGCTCGCCGCCCTCCTCGCGTTCATCTGCCTGCTGGCCATGACCGCCGCGGGCGGTGCGATGGAATCGCTCCCGATCGAAAGCTGGGAATGGCTTGGCTGGCTGCGTGAACCCGCGGCGCACCTGCGCACCTTCGGCCACCTGCAGGATTTTGCGGCCGGGATTCTGGATTCTCGTCCGATCGTGCTGTACGGGACCGGCACCCTGCTCTGCCTAGGTTTGGCGGTATTGTCCGTGGAGGGACAAGAGTGAGATGGCTCCCCTCCGCGACGATTTCGGTTCCGTCCGGCCCATCCGCCGGCTCAACCGCCTGACGCAGGCCCTGCTCGCGATCGCGCTCGCAGTGGTCGTGAACTTCCTCGCTTCACTACCGGAGTTCCGTCTCCGCCAGGACATCACCTCGGACCGTCGTCACTCGCTTGCGCCCGAATCGGCTGAGACCGTCCGAGCCGCCGGGCGCCGCAGCCCCGTCGGCGTCGGTCGCAACCAAGGCTGGGTGAAGGCGGTATTGGTCACCAACGACTCGTCCGAGCCTGCGCAGGTCGTGCGCTCTCGACTGCTGAAGCTCCTCGACTCCTACGTCGTTGAATCGAGCCGCAGCGGTCCCGCTTGGTTCGCCATTGAACTCGCGGGCGCTGGGCGTAACGCCCCACTTCTCTCCGAACTCGCGGCGCGCCATGGCGCCCCTGATGCTTCCATTGCGCTCATCCTGAGCTGTGGCCCGCGCGCCAAATATATCAGCTACCGCGAACTCGTGACCAAGGAAGGTGGCTTTCGGGGCGAAGAGGCCGTGACCGCCGCGCTCATCGAGGTGACCGAAGATAAGGCCGCCATCTGCTACGTCACCATGGGCCACGGCGAGCTCGGCATCGAGGACGCGCTCCCAGAACGCGGGATGTCCCTACTCTCCCGCCAACTGCGCAACCGTAACTTCGAGGTCCGCCAGCTGAACCTCGCCACGGTCGCCGAAGTGCCGCGGGACGCGGCGATGGTGCTCATCGCCGGACCGACCACGCCCTTCTCCGCCTCCGAGAACGCCCGCCTGAAGAACTATCTTTACGAACGCAACGGCCGCGTCCTCGCGATGCTCGACCCGGGTCGGGAGCATGGCCTTGAGCCGACGCTGGCGGACTGGGCGATCTTCTCGCCCGACGCTGAACTCCAAGAGCCTGACCCGGCGCGCCGCACGACCGACGGCGACATCGCCCTGATCCGCTTCGAGGAGAAGGAGCACCCACTCACCAAGGTCCTCAAGGAACAAAACCTTCCGCTCATCGCCTCGCGGATTCGGCCAGCGCGCTTCGACGAAGGGAGCGCCCCGGATAGCACGCTCGGAGTCTGGCAACTCGTCTTCTCCTCCGACGCCGCCTGGGGCGAAACCGACCTCGTCCGACGACCGGTGAAATTCGACTCAGACCGCGACCAGGCTGGTCCCGTCTGCCTCGGCGCCGCCGCCGAGCGCGCCACCGGTATCCGGAAGGGCGTAGGCGGCGTGGGTGGCCGTCTTGTCGTCATCGGCACCTCCCAAATCGCCGCTAATCAACGCCTGAACCGCGGAGGTAACCGCGCCTTCGTCACGCAGTGTGCTGCCTGGCTCACCGACCGCGACCGAGCGATCTCCCTGCCGGCCCGTGCCGAGGGCGAATATCAGCTCAACGCCACCGCGTCCGACTTCTGGGCCTTGGCCCTCCGTTTCTCCCTGATTCCGCTGGCCATCCTCGCAGTGGGGCTTGCGGTTTCCGTGTGGCGACGCAGAAGTTGACGTGCCTATGCGGATCTCCCGCACCACCGTCATCTTGCTGGTCGCCAACCTGATCGCCTTCGGCCTCGTCTGGAGGGCCACGTCCGGCCATCAGCCGACGGCCATCGGGCAGACGCAGCTCTTCCCGTCGACGCCGACGAAGCTCATCCTGAGCGAGGGCCCTGAACGCATCGTGCTTGAAAAGCGCAGCGCCGGCTGGCGTCTGACCGAGCCGTTCGACTGGCCGGCTAATATCTGGACCGTCCAACGCCTGCTCGACGAACTGCGTTTCGTCAGCGCCGAAACTGGGTTCGACGCGGCCGAAGCCAAAGCCAACGGCTCCAGCCTCAAAGACTACGGCCTCGAAGCCCCGCGCTGGACCCTGAAGGTCACCGCTGAAACTGGCGCGACCGTCGAAGCGAAGATCGGCGTGCAGCCCTCGACCCGCCAGCACTTCCTGCTTACCGACGACGGTAAGCGCATCATCCCTCTGCCTGAGGCGATGTCCGCGGCCTTGGCCACCAAGCCCGAGAGCTATCGCGTCGACAAGATCTTTGAGGTCGCCGACTTCGAAGCACGCGCGGTCTCAGTCCGCCACCGCATGAAGGATGGCGAAGTCGTGACCGCCCTGACCTCCGAAGCCCGCCCGCGCATCGGTCGGCGCGTCCAGCTTCCCGAATGGCGTTTCGAGACCCCGTATGACGCGCTCGCGGACGCGGACGCGACGACCCGCGCCGTGGCCGATCTCACGAACCTGCGCGCGAGCAAGTTTATCGCCCTCGCCGACGACGTCACCGGGCTGACCACTCCGACCCTCCGCCTCTCGCTCGAAGGGAATTCCCGCCGCCAGGTGCTGCTTGTTGGCAACCCGGCACCGGGCCAGCCCACGATGCTCTGCGCGCGGCTCGAGGAAAATAATTCCGTCTTCCTCATCGAGGCCCGCCTGCTCAACGACTGGTTCGGCGCCCGCGAGACACTCGCCGCCTCTCGGCCAGCCGACTTCGATCCGGCGCTCGTCACCGGCTTCACTATCGCCACCGGAGGCCGCACCATCACGTTGCATCGCCTAGAAGGCACCGCCGCCGAGGCCCGCTGGGAAATCCCGGTCGCACCCGGCTCCACGGCCACCAAACGACGGGAGGCCGACGCTAAGATCGTCGGACGTTTCCTTGATGCGGTCGCCCAACTCCGCGCGACCCGCCGCAAATCCGCGGGCGGCACGAGCGTACCTGCCGTGATGGCGCAGGCGAATCCAGGCACCGCGTCCATCCAGACCTTGGAACTTGAATTCGGCACCGAACGCATGCTGCTCAGCTTTACGGACGATCCGGACCGAGGCGCGGGCACACGCGTCGTGCACGCCAAGGGCTCGCCGCTCGCGGCGATCTGCGACGTCTCCTTACTCAACGGCGGCCACCAAAACGTCGAGCCACAGGCTTGGCGAAAGCGCTCTCTGGCGGAGCTTCCCCAGGGAGCCCGCGTAAGCGGCCTCCGCCTCACCGCCCGCGGCGACGGCAAGGTCCTCGGCGAAGCGCGCCTCGGCCCCGACGGCAACTGGGCCGGCTCCGGTCGACTCGACCCCGCTAACTCGCGTCGGCTTGCGGTCGGCCTCGCCGACGTGCGCGCGGCGGAATTCCCTGGACGCGACGTCGGTTCGGGCGGCTGGAAATTTGAAATCCGGGTGACCGACCAAGCGGCCACCGGCGGCGGCGCGGCCAGCGAAACATTCCGGACCTACCTCTGCTCGGCACCTTTCAGCACGCGCGCGCTGCTCATGCGGGACGAAGCTGACGACGACGATTTTATCCTCGAAGCTGGCCTCGCCGAAATCCTGATTCCGCTCCTGGCCGAACCCGGCAGATGAAACCAAAGCCGGCAAGTTCCCCTTTCCGCAGGTTCCTGCGCGGACTGACGAACACCTGCCTGCTCCTGTTGCTCCCAGTCCAGCTGACGCTCTGCTGGGTCGCCAACCTCGATCACCCGACAAAGTTGCCGGACTTCCTCACGGAGCGCATCTCGACGCAGCTCGCCGAACATGGCCTGCGCCTGCAGGCCCGCAATTACTGGATGATGCCGGACCTGACGTTGGCGGCCGACGACCTGTCGCTCGGCGTCGACGGCATGTCGGGCGATGTCTTCACCGCCGCGCGCGTGGAAATCGCGCTCAATCCTGCGCTCCTCATCGCCGGCCAGATCGAGCCGACGCAAGTACGCGTGTCGGATGCCCGTCTTTGGTGCCCGGCCTCCGTCGCCCACGGCGGCGTCCGCCGGCCGTTGATCGACACCCTGACCCTCGATATCACCAAGGAAGGACGCTGGCTCAACCTTCGGTCGATCCAGGCGCGGGGCGGCAAGATCACCTGCCATCTCTCGGGCGAAGTACCGACCGGGCTCCTGCGCGCCGAGGAAGATAGCAAAGGTCCGATTCCCCTTTCCCGACGGTTGGCCGACGCCTTCGCCTCCATCGAGACGGCCATCGACGTCGCGGAGCGATCCGGCGGAGCCTCCGTCTCGCTGCGTTGCCAAGGCAGTAGCGACGGCAGCGCGGAAGTCTCCGTCCTAGCCGTGCTGGGCAACGATTGGTCCGATAGCGGACTCGGCCTCATCCAAGTGCGCGGGCTCAATCTCCGCGGCACCGTGAAGGTAGCCTCCGACGGCCGAATCGCCGACTGGCGTCTGGACGGCGGCGCGCAGGAAATGGCTTGGCGTAATATCACCGCGGAGCGACTTGACCTGCGTGCTCGGGGTAAAGGCCGCCGCGAAGATACGGTCGCCGAACTGACACTCGCCCAAGCCAAGGGTGCCGGCCTCGAACTTCGGCGCGTAAAGCTGGACGTACGCCCCAGCTCGGACGATGGCCACCGAATCGCCTTCGACATCCTTTCCAACGACTCGACGGCCAACGGCTCAGCAATCATCGCCCCGCATGGAGCCGTGACGGCCATGATCGACCAGGCCCACCTGTCGGGTGCAGAGATCAGCGCGCAGCCAGAAATCGGCCGACTCCTGCTCACTGCCGGCGTCGACCTGCGGGGCGATGTTCTCTTGCGCGAGGTCTCAGCCGAAGTCTCAGCGAAAGGCGAATTTAGCCGGGCCTCCGGTGAGATCGCGCTCTCTGGCTTCCGCGGCCTCGGCCTTTCGGCGGAGGCAATCTCGCCAGACAAGGCCCTGCCTTTACGCACGCACTTTGATTTTGACCCTGCCCGTACCAGCGCCCCGCTCCGCCTGCGTGACCTGCGGCTGGCTTCGATTACCGGATCAGCCGACTGCGAACTCAAGGCCGGCGGCGCATTCATGCTCCACCTAAACGGCGAGATGGACCCCGTATGCCTCGATCGCGTACTCGGCGAATGGTGGGTCTCGCTCTGGAAGACGTTCTTACTCCGTGAGCGACCCTACGCCTTCATCGACGTCGAAAGCCATTGGGGGTCGATGAGTAGCGTGACCAAAGGCCGTGCCGTCTTGAAACGTTTCGATTTCATGGGAGCGCCTTTCCGCTACGTCGAGGTCTCCGTCGACGCCGACCCGAAGCAGACCACCATCGGCCTGCATCGGCTGAGTGGCGGCGATACTGAAGCGGACGGTAGCCTCGATGGATCCGCGACGTGGGATTGGACCAAGCCGCTCGCGCTCGCCGGGCCGGTCGTGCGCGCGCAAGGCAACCTCCAACCTTGGATCGCCGCACGTTGCGCAGGTAAAGATTTCGGCGAAGCCCTCCGCGGACTCTCCCTACCCGTCGACCGTCGCTTCACCTTACTGCTCACGCCCGGCGCAAAAGGCCCGGACGTGAAGACCTCCATCGAGTGTGCCGGCGCTTTCTCGGCCTGGGGCGTAGCCGGAAGTTCACTGCAAGCGAGCACGGAGAATATCGACGGCGGTATGCGCGTGCGCGCAAAGCTCGGACTCGCCGAGGGCGAAGCTAGCCTCTCGCTGGATGGCGACCCACTGCGCCAGACCAAGCTCACGCTCGACCTCAAAGGCTGCGACCCCGCGCAGATCGGCCAGTTACTGAGCGACTTGAGTGCCCCGCCGCCAAAGGACGCTGCGCCGACTCCCGCCACCAAGGTGGCCTCGGCCGGTAAACTGGACCTCGATTTCGCTGGGTATCTCGACCTTGAAAAGCCCCGCCTGCTCAAGGGGCTTGGCCACTACTCGCTCACGGATCCGGGACTCAAGAAGGTGCGGCTACTAGGAGACATCTCCAAGGTCTTGGAAGTACTCGGCGTGGGCGCGACAACCTACGAACTCAGCCAGGCGAAGGGCACTTTCGGCTGTGTGGGCGGGCAGGCGTACTTCCCTGACCTGGCCATCACCGGCCCCCAGGCCCGCCTGGACCTAGCCGGCGAAATCGACCTCCAGGCCTCCACCCTGAACTTCGAAGGGGACTTCTCCCTCCCCCGCAAAGGCGGGCTCAACCCGCTGGATCTTCTCAACCTCAATCGTGCCCTGATCAGCTTAACGAAAATTAAGCTAAAAGGGCCCATTTCTAAGCCAGAAACCAGTGCGATTCCGACCCTGAAAGATATCATTAACTCACGGAAGGACAGCAATTTAGGTAAGATTCCCGACGGAATTCAGGAATGAGGGGTTGATTTACCCCCCTCACACCCTGTATCAGAGAGGGACACCCCCTCACGGAGGACATTACCTTGGACCTAATTAAGATTAAACAAGTCGTGGATTTAATGAAGAAGTCGGACCTTTCCGAGTTCGAGATCCAGGACCAAGACTTCAAGCTGCGCATCAAGCGCGACCTCCCCGGTCGTGCCCCCCTCGCAGCCCAAGCCGCCCCTGTAGCGGCCGCCCCCGCCCCCGTGGCAGCGGCGCCTGCCCCTCAGGCTGCCCCCGCCCCTGCCGCCCCTGCCGCCGCGGACCCCAGCATCAAATTGGTGACCTCCCCGATGGTCGGCACCTACTACTGCACCCCTTCCCCTGAGAACCCGCCCTTCGTCACCGTAGGCTCCCCGATCAAGGCCGACTCCGTCGTCTGTATCATCGAGGCCATGAAGGTGATGAACGAGATTCAGTCGGAAATCTCCGGTACGGTGGTCGAGTGCCTGGTCGCCAACGGCACCTCGGTCGAATTCGGCCAGCCTCTCTTCCGCGTGAAGGTCAGCTGAGCGCGAACACCCGAGCATGAACAAGATCCTCATCGCCAATCGCGGCGAAATCGCCCTTCGCGTCATTCGCGCCTGCCGCGAGCTGGGCATCAAGACCGTCGCGGTCTACTCCCAGGCCGACGAGCAGTCGCTGCACGTGCAGCTCGCCGACGAAGCCGTCTGCATCGGGCCTGGCCCGAGCAAGGACTCGTACCTCCGCGAAGATCGTATCATCTCGGCCGCCGAGATCACCAACGTCGACGCCATCCACCCTGGCTACGGCTTCCTTTCCGAACGCGCCGGCTTCGCCGAGAAGTGCGCCGCCGCCAATATCAAGTTCATCGGACCCAGCCCTGAAGTCATCCGCAAGATGGGCGACAAGGCCGTGGCCCGCCAGACGGCCGCCGCCGCCAAGGTGCCCTGCGTGCCTGGCACCGATGGACCCGTCGACAACCAGCGCGAAGCCATCAAAGAAGCCCAGCGCATCGGCTTCCCCGTCATCGTCAAGGCCGTCGCCGGCGGCGGTGGCAAGGGTATGCGCATCGTCCATAACGCCGCGGCTTTCGCGAAAGAGTTCGAAAGCGCCCGCGCCGAAGCCGAGAAGGCTTTCGGTGATGCTCGCGTCTACATCGAGAAGTACATCGAGCAGCCCCGCCACATCGAGTTCCAGCTCCTGGGCGACGAACACGGCAAGGTGATCCACCTGGGTGAGCGCGACTGCTCCGTGCAGCGCCGCCACCAGAAACTCATCGAAGAATCCCCTTCCCCCTTCCTCACCCCGAAGCTCCGCGAGGAGATGGGCAAGGTCTCCGTCAAGCTCGCTGAGACCATCGGCTACCAGAACGCCGGTACGATCGAGTTCCTCGTCGATAAGAACGGTAAGTACTACTTCATGGAGATGAACACGCGCATCCAGGTGGAGCACGGCGTCACCGAAGAAGTCACCGACATCGACCTCGTCCGTCGCCAGATCCTCATCGCCTGCGGTGAGAAGCTCGAGCTCTCCCAGAAGGACATCAAGATGACCGGCCACGCCATCGAGTGCCGCATCAACGCCGAAGACCCGGCCCGCAACTTCGCCCCGAGCCCCGGCACCATCGGCCTTTACTACACGCCCGGCGGCCACGGTATCCGCGTCGACTCGCATTGCTACTCGGGCTACGTCATCCCGCCCCTCTACGACTCCATGGTGGCCAAGCTGATTTCGGTCGGCGCAACCCGCCAGAAGGCCCTGGACCGCATGCACCGCGCCCTCGGCGAGTACATCATCCGCGGCATCCACACCACGATCCCGGTTTGCCGTGCGATCATGAAGGACCCGGCCTTCCGCCAGGGCGGCGCGACGACGAAGTACCTCGAGGACTTCTTCGAACGCACCCCGAAGGAACTCTGGTCCGCCGCCCCGCTCACCTAAGCGGCCCTGCCGCCGA
>Ga0209107_10002464_pt1 | contig 10280 bp, 6 predicted proteins | sample LakErihyJuly2011_2_FD_187460 | JGI IMG/M metagenome (GOLD analysis project Ga0209107, IMG submission 187460) | Freshwater microbial communities from dead zone in Lake Erie, Canada - CCB hypolimnion July 2011 (SPAdes) (version 2) | ecosystem: Environmental > Aquatic > Freshwater > Lentic >... | reverse complement strand
ACCCACCCTTCTATTCGTTTGAATCGCAAGCCTCAGATTCTAGTCGGGGAACTAGCCTGGCTCTTACTACCAGTCTTCTACGCTATGTGGGCTGGTCGGTCACATAGGATTCTATTTTATATTTGGCCTGGTGTTTTTGCGGCAGTTAGGGATACCCTGTTCATACCAGTACTTGCGCCGAAGGTTGCTGTTTCAGCAGCAGAGAGTCTTTGACGCTTACGCTGTGCTGATGCAAGAGAGTTAAACACTTCTTGCTCACCTTCGGATTGTCCGTAGGTATCCATTGTACTACCATAGATACCAGAGAGTTTTTCCGCAGTAGGCAAGATGTCTGCAATTGTTGCATAACCCTTACGTGCTTCGGCTTCGGTAACACCTTGTGATGCTAGTTGCTCGGCAACCGATACTCCAGCGGTAAGTCCTTGACGACCTGCTGCTACACCAATCTCTGATGCTGCAATCTGGCGTTCAATCTTCTGGAACTGTTGCTCTGGGTCTAGCACGTAAGCAACCATGTCTGGTGAACTAATGCCGTAGTACTGCTTAAGTTGGTTGATAATAGCAGGGTCTGCGTTCTGCACACGCTGTACTGCTGTAACAACACGGTTAGAAAGTTCTGTTGGTGACATATCATTAGCAATAAACTGCTTTACATATGCATCGTTGTCAAATTGTTTTAGTCCATAGGCGCGAAGCACTTGACGATAGGAGTCCTCAACATTGACATACTCTGCAGGACTCAATACCGCTAAACCTTTTTTAACGCGGTCAGCATTTGCTGCAAATCGTTGCTGGTATTCTTGTGTTTCCATCAATTGTAAAGTAATTGTAGATTCTGTTGCACCAGTCATAGCAAGTTCTTTAATTTTATTTGCAAGTCCTGTAAGACCATACTTATTAAATCGGTCTGCTAGAGATGAGTAAACACTCATGCGTTCATTATATTGAGTTGCAGTTGTGTTTGCTATTGTACTTGTATTTTGATTTTTTAATCCAGTAACTTGATTTTGCAAGTCTTGAATCAATTTTCTTGTCTGGGCATCTACGCCCGCTGGAATTGCAGTAGTACTTAACATTGTGCCGTCAGAGCGCATACCTGGAACATTGTTTGGTGTACCAAATCCAAATGGCATATCTTGTTCGCCAGGAATATAAAACATTCCATTTTCATCAAATTGATAATTCTTGCCTTTGTATGAAAGATTTCCACTACCAAGGCGGGACATACGACTAGCATATTGAGCAAGACTTTCATTGGGCATTACTTCGCCAGGTTGGTAGTATCTTCCATTTTCATCAATACCGACACCCTTTGGTAGTTGGTCTTGACGCGGGATAATATTACCCTTAGCAGTCATTTGAAAGCGAGCACCTAAACCAGATGTTGTACCATTGCCACCGAGAACTTCTAGTTCACCAGTGACTGGGTCAAATCGGTAACCCTTAATATTCTTATAACCTTCAGGAATGTAACCGCCATTTAGTGCAGCGGATTCTTCATCTGTATATGCTTTACCTGTTGCAGGATTGTAACCAAAGATTGCAAGACGTGCGCCTTCAGTCATTGGTGTAAATTCAAGAAGATTACCATCTTTGCTAAAACGAGATGGTCCAAAGATTTTTTCAACTGGAGTAGGGTCAGGTTTAATCTCTACAGTTTCTGGAGTTTCAACAACTTCTGGAGCCTTAGGCATTGCTGCTTCTGCTTCTTTAACTAAACGGTCCGCCTCTGCTGCTGCAAAGTTTGCTTCTTTTTCTAACTGTGCAATTTCAGATATTGTTGCGTTATCATCAAGTGCGGCTGTGCGTGCTGCATTAGCAGCATCATTAAGATTTCCAGTAACTTCTGAAAAAATTCCAGCATTCCACATGGCTCTTCCTGGATAATTTGCAACATTTTCTAGTGCATCAAGTGAAGCAAGATAATCTGCATAAGTCATACGGTCTTCTGTTGGTAAAGACTGTTGAAGTCTATTCCATTGCGCTGCTGTCATTGCCATTAAATCAAGCCCCAATCCTTCATAACCTTATACTGCATAGAGTCAATTGAATCTCTAGCATTATTTGTAAACTGCCAACGTGCGTCAGAGCGCAAATCTGATTCAAATTGCCATAGCGGCTTGTTTGTTGGCTTACCGTCTGGGCCAACATATTGTAGTGCTTTCATAAGAGTCGGGTCGTTATACCCAATAGAATCGGCATCAATTTCAAGAAGAGTAGCCATAGATGACTTGTAAGCGGATGCTAAAGCATCGACAGTTACACCCTTCATAATTTGGTCTGAAAATGCTGGATACTTACTTGCTGATTCGGTCTTAATTGCTTCTTCAACTTCTGAATCTGTAATACGATTTGCAAATAGGTCAGCACCCCATTGATTATACTTAGCCTCAGTGTAGGATAGTCCATAGGAACGAGCAAGAGTTTTAAGTTCTTGCATTTGGCCAAGGATGGTTCCACCAAACTTGCCGCCAAAGTTATTTGTTAAAGCAATAGATGAATCTAATTGCGTATCTGTTAAGTTGCCAGAATATGCATCTTTTAGTAACTTAGTAAGTTCAGCATCATCAACCCGAACACCTAATTTGAATAAACGATTCTTCTGATTTGATATATAAGCAGCCTCATCAGCAAGGTATACTTCTGGCTGATTTAATTTTAGTGAGTAACGTGAAGCAGCAGTTTTGCCTAACTTCAAATAGTAATTAGACTGAAAATATTTATTAAGTGCTTCAGTTTCATCACCAGCAGCCCATAGGTCATAAACCTCTTGTAGGCCTCCGATACCCTTGCCATATGTAGGGTCATCAAGAAGTGCTCGAGAAAGAACAAAGCCAAGGCTTGCCGTTAAGCCAGTTGTATTAACACCAGTAGCAGTCCAACCTTTATTGTCATCCCACTCGTAAGTTTTATTGTCACCAGTTGGCTTAGTAGGCTTTTCCCATTTCTTGGACTGTTCGTTAAATACCCATGCGGTACCAGGAGATATGGCTTTTACGGCATCTACTGCAGTAGCCGTTGCTGATGCAGACTCTGAATCTCTAAAACTTGATAAATCAGCCACTATCTGCCACCTCGCATTTGTTCTGCTTGTAGAATGAAATCTGTATAAAAATTTCGTTCTTTCTGTTGCTGATACTTTTCTGGTTCTAGTTCTTTAGCAACGCGCTCTACAACGGCACCAGCACGCTCTTCACTGTATCCAGCAGTTTGTGTTGTAACTGTTTTCCCAGACTTATCCATCTTGCTAGTTGTTGTTACGCCTTCGGCAATCAACTTATTAATCTCGTCCATGATTACTTTACGAGACTCTGGCTTTATATTCTTGCTGCCAATTGTGCTTAAAAGAAATTTGTCAACATTCTCTTTAACCAATGCTGGAGACTTCTGAGTGATATACTGGGTTACACCATTAGATTTTACCTTATCGGCATCATCAGTGCCACCAAAATTAGTTGCTTGACTCTTAAATAGTGAGATTAATTTATCTACATTTCCTTTAGCGGCACCAATAAATGTGTCAAAATCTGTTTCTAAATATTTTTTAGCATTTGGATATGTAGAAAGTTGTGTTTTAGTTCCACCAAACTTTTTAAGATATGGAAGAATTCGTTGCATATCTTTGTTGGTTAAGTTGGTTACAAAGTCACTCTTATTGATTGCTTCACTTTTAACAACTTTAACACCAACATTACCTAATCCTTTATCAATTGCTGAACCAAGACCGTCAGGAAGAGTGGCAGGCGTTGGAGTAGGTGTAGGTGTTGGTTTACGACCAATAACTGGATTTTCGCCTGCCATTACTTACTCCTTTTTGGTGGTTCATAATCAAATATAAAACTAAAGTCGTCTCCGTCAAAGTATCTGTCGTAGAACTGACCGAACTTAACATCCTTGTTACGCAACTCCCACACTTTAAGTGTGACTTTATTACGTATGTCAATTGCTGACTTGGTGTCATACCCAATATCTCTACGCTTTAATTCGTCGTTAATTTCGTAACGGAAGTTCATGTACTCTGCAATAGCAAACCATCTTGGTTGCTGAGATAGGTCTTTCCACATTTCAGGGGTGTTTGCACCAATAGTAATTGCCTTGATAACGCTAGCCATTTGGCCTTTGTCACCACCACCTGAACTATTTTCCTTAATATCATACCACATAGGGTTTTGAACCTTTTGCTGTTCAACAAAAGAATCTTTGTACGTTTGCAAAACTTCTGCGCCATACCCACGTGAGGGGTCTAGGTTGTACGGTGGTTTTCTCATTTCTGTCGAAACTACCTGAATTAACTTAAACCAATCCTTCCAACCCTCGTTAACAATTACAGACTTTATGTTTTTGAGTGAGGCTTCGCTAGACTTATACTTTTCTTCTAGACCAGGAATCTTCTGTGTGCGAAGGTAAGCATCTGCTGCACTAGAGAATGCATAGTCATTATCATTAAAGACTGCGCCTAGTGCGGTTAAGTCAGTTACATTAAAAACCATTTCCATTGTTGCAGATTTGTTACGCTTTAGCAAAGAGACCGCTGTCTCGTCTGAATTAATTCCAGATAAAGAGTTGGTTAGTTTTGCGCCAAACATGAAGTAGTCAGGATTGTTTTTAAAGAAATCTTCTGCACCCGTTTCAGGGTTAGCCTTAATTGCCTCATTAAATCTATCTTCATAGTAAGATATCGCAGTACGCATCTTAGGCTGCTGTGGCATTGTAAATGCTGATAATACTCGTACTACGGATAAGTAGTAGGCACCATCTTCTGCCCTAGTCATAATATCTTTAAGTTCAGATGGATTAGGCTGACGGGCTTGGTCTACAAAAAAATCATAAAGATATTGTTTTGCAATCATATCTTTATCTTTATTTAATTGTTCTCCGCCCCGTTCTTTTCCAATAAGCGGGATATTCTGAGCGGCCCATAAATCTGCAACCTTTTTCCATGTATTTGGAGTAAAAGCAGATGCATTATTTGTTGAGACACCAAACGGTAATAAGAACTTACCTAGTTTATTTTCTGCGAAATCAGCATTCTTAGCAGCCATGTTGGCAACTGTTGTTACTAACGGCCCAGCAGATAGGAGCGAGCCAGAGGTTGGGTTAATTGGATTAAACCATTCAACACCAAATCGTGCCTTCAGTCCAGTGTATGGCATTGTGTACTCGATGTATCGGTTACCGTAAGCATCTACTTGTACATCTGCAATGTATTCTGGAATTTGTGACGCATAAGCAAGACGAATAGGAAACTCTGGGTTATCTATCATAATGCGTCCATAAGATTTAAACTGTTCTACAACAGCAGGGAAAAACGCTATGACATAGTTCATTATACCAGAAAAATTCATATCTTTTGAAAACGCGTTAATCTTGCTACGATATTCATTGATGGCGTAGGAGCGAGCAATTTTTTCGTAACGCAATTTATTCTCTGCACCAGGAATGATACCGCGTTCGTTGGCAACTAATACTAAACTTTCTAGTTTTTCGTAGTATTTAGAAGCAAAGTAGTGGTTGTAGTTGAGTCTGGCCGTTGGTACTGTAGCCATCCATGTTACAACGTCTTTCTGTAAGTCAACGGTGTAGCGTTTAACAATATTACTTGTTCCGAGTGCGGCTGTTGTAACATCGCCAGCAACTGGTGGTCGTTCTGCAACATTTGGATAAATTCTTACAAGTTCAGTAGGTGTTAGTTTGCCACTAAGAACTAGTTTTCTTATCTCTTGATTGGATGCAAGACTTTCTACGGCATAGTTAACACGCTCATAAATATATTCAGCGTCATCTTTGCGTAGTTTACGTGCGGGTTTACCTTTTTCAACAACAGTTAAACCAAAACGAGTAATGTAACCACGTTGCGCATCTTCTTGTAGCCAGTTCATTAACTCTGGTTTTGTTTTCTTGCCTTCCATAATTAACTTAGAAAGAGGGTCGTTTGCAAGATGGTTATTAAGCATGTCGGCCCAGGCCGATAAATGTGCTGGTTCATTATCTACTGCCTGCATGACCTTTAAGCCATAACTACCACGACGTACAGAATCCATTTGAAGTTCTTTTACAGATGCTAACGCGCCACGCATGTTTTCTTTACCTTCTAGAACTTGACGACTAATATCACCAAGTTGTCCAGATAGAGATGCAGGAAAATTCCAACCAGGAGCAATTATTCTATCTTTTTGAATTACTCGAGTTGGCACATTAGAAAGAATTGCTGCTTCTTGGCGACGCAATTCTGCAACAGTTGCAGCCATCTTATCTCGGTATTCAACTAAACGAGCAACAGAGGGTGGAAACTCGACTGGAGGTGCGCCCTTCTTAGGCTTCTTGTAATAACCTTCTGCTTCTAACTGTCCTTCTAAAACTTTTATAAGTCTAACGTTTTCGTCAATTGCGCTGCGAGCCTTCTTTAGGGTTCGCTTAGGATTAATTATATCTTTATCTAAAGCGGAAATTTTCTTTACGCTGTTAAGCCCATTTGTCATAGACTCTAGAGTGCTACTAGCCATTTCAGAATACAAAGAGAACAAAGAAGCATCAGCCCATGAGCGGAAATTAGCGTCACGAAGAATGTTAACTGGGAACCCACCACGTGCCAATGTTCCACCACGCCAGATAGCCTGTAGTTCATCTACTGCATTTTTAGCAGCAAATGCTGTGGTTTTTGCTCCCTTAACAACAGGAGGATATTTCTTACCATATTCTTTAAATGCATTAGCAATTGTTGGAATATCTGGCAAGTAAGAACCATTTGCAAGTTGGGTAATTAACTGTGGGTCTTGGACGGCCTTGCCGTCTAGGCCAACCATGTAAGCACGATTTTCATTGTTAGATGAAATTGCCTCTGATTTAGTTAAACGGTGATTTTTTAAATACGCGTTAACTACAATATCTGCAACAGATTCATGAATTCCATTAGCAATAGCAGCATTTCTAATTACTGCTTCTGAATATTTTTCAATTATATCGTACTTGATGCCTTCATTAGATGCAATAGTAAATTCGTTATATATTCTTAATGCTTCTTTTTGGTCAAGAACTCCATAGCGGACAGAGTCACGAAGACTTGTACGGATACGGGTGGCAGCCTGAATTCCCTCATTAAATTTAATTGTAGCATGAGGAGCAGCGTCCAAAGCGCGAGATACAATTTGCATTGTTGTTCCAAAGGCATTGTTCTTGTACAAAGATGTTATAACTTTACCAGAACCAGTTTCCTGGCGAATGCCATGGATAAGTTCTGAATTAGACATGTTCTTTTCGCTCCACTTGAGTGGGTTAAAACCTAACTTTTCTCCAGACAAAGTAACTGCGGTTGCGCGAACTGCGCCATCAGCACGTTGACGTTCTACCCATGCAAAGGGAGATACTGTTCTATCTGTTTTAAGCCAGTCTTGAAGGTCAATTGTTTTTCTAAGAAAATCATCTTTAGCAGCAAGTGCGGCAAATTCTGCTTTAATCATATTGGCTTCGTCACCATCTGCATACTTTTTGCCAAGCATCATCATCTTGTTATCGTGGCGGAACCACATCATTCCGTCTCGTTCAAGAGCAGCAATTCCAGATTCGTAACGATTTAATTCCATTGCAGTATCTGCATATTTTGGATTATCTAAAAGTTCATCAATAGCGGTTGAGTCACCCATACCAATGCGAAGAACAAGAGACTTTTCTTCGTTTGATTTTTTGCTAAGTAGTCCAGCAGCGGTAGGACCCATATCATTATTTTTTAAAAGTGGGTGGTTGCTTATTGTTGCAGCGTCATTATCTAAAAATGCAAATAGCGTAGAATATTTTGAAGGTTCTCCACGTCCTGCTTTTTTAAGTTCTTCAAAGTTAATGTCTTCTCTGTCGGCTAACTCTATTGCCTTTATGCCAGTTTTTCGACCAATAAAGTCAGCAACAAGGCCTTGGCTTTTAGGAACAAGCCCACCCTTAACTGTGCCAACTGCAATTTTACCAGTAAGACTTGCACCTGCTAAAAGTTCGTCTGCGGTTACTTCAAGAGCAAGGTTAAGTAGACCCTTACTGAGAATGCCCACTCCCATACTTGTGTCTCCAAGAGACTTAAATTGCTTTATACGTGCTAGTTGAACTGTAATGTCTTGACCAAAATTATAATGTTCTTGACCAACACCTGATTCGGCATAGATTGCAGCCTGTTTTGAATTTTCGCCTACAATTCCTGATTTTGCAATTTCGCGTTGAGTCGTTCCTACACGACCCATTCCAATACGAAAGCCCGCAAGTCCTCCTGCTACGGCCCCTACTGTTGACGTAATTGGAGATATTGGTCCACCAGCAAGGCCAACTGCTGCACCAGTGGCTACGCCACCAGCAATTGCCCCTAGTAGTCCTCCTGTGATTAGATTTAATCCAGCAAGAAATCCTTTGGCTGTTTCATCATCAGATTGTGCACGAACAAAAGAGTAGTTGGCACGCACATTTCTTTGACCAACACCTAATAATCTTAGAGGGGTCTCAAGTGTTTCTGAAACTTTTTTCTGTACTGATTCAGGAATAAATTTATCAATACCAGAACCAATAAATCCAGAAACCGCAGACATGCCCTTAAGTGTAGCAATACGAGCATTTTCAACATCTTGATTTGTAATCTCTCGTGTAGGAGCAAATCGACTCTGTGTACCAGATTTGCTAGCCTTAGGTAGCATTAATTTTGAACTATCTAAAGTTACACCAAAGGGAACGCGGCCATTAGTTGCTGGGACGGCACTTGTCTTGACATCGTTTCCAACATCTTTTTGAAGATTACCAATGTATTCCCATAAACTCATATAATGGTCCTAAGGTAATTAACATAATCCTTAGTACCCTGTGAAGTATCTATTTGAGATGCCCATAGTTCTATTACTGGAAAGTATTCACGTACTAAATTTAAATCAGGGTCATTAACAACTGGTTGCTCTTGAGGCATCATAAGTGATTCTGGCCCTGGTGTATTACCAATTGCAGCACCCGTTGTAATGTTTTCATCTGGGAAATCAGATGGTGCAGTTAATGGACGTGCTTCTGTCATAGGCATATTAGGGTTTATAATTGGTGCCGCGGGTCTTGCCGTAGGTGCAGGCCCAGCCATTTTTGCACCCTGTTGCTGTTGCATCATAGCCTGTCCTTGGCCGTAACCCATTCCAGGAATATATTTTGGGGCCTGTGAACCAGTTCCACTTTGACCGTTTCCACCTAATAGGTTTACGTTAGCAGGATTATTTTGTGGCGCTGTAGGACGTACTCCACCTCTAGCCATTATTTCTCCTTACTAGCATGTTGTGTAAAAATATGAATTGGTTGAGAACACATGTTGTCGTATTGAATTGCAATTGTAATCGCTTTGCGAATCATTGTTTCTGCCTGAGATGGTGTAGTTACTTTTTCCACACCCAACGCTGCCAATGCACCGAGGGCGACATCGCTACCACTACCCATAACATATACATTACGAACATCGGTATCCCAAGAGTAATCTTCAGAAACCGAAAAAACTTGCCCTTTGACGGATATGAGGAATCCGCCGTCGATTTGTGCAACATCGCCGTCCTCTTTCATGTCTATACCCGCATCAACAAAGTTCTTCCGCATTGCTGGGATAAACTTTTGAGTCATGTAGATATTTAAATCTTCTTGTGCGGTGGGCTTAGGTTGTTTATAACCATAATGCAACACGTTACTAGCACGCGATGACCCGCAACCACCAATTAAGATGCTATTGTTATCGACAATCTTTGGAGTTTTAGCAATCTGAAAACGACCATGTTCATCACTAAGGCGAGAGTCGCAGCCCATAACGGACCAGCCATTGCCTTGGATTGAAACAAGCGTTGTCATTTTGTCCCCTACTTAGATTATCTACGCGTTACTGTCCGTACTGCTGAGGTTGCATTTCCTGCTCCAGTTAGACCAGAAAGTAAACTTTGAATACTTGGTGGTGCTTCAGGTGGGGCTTCTGGCATACCCTGTGGTGCTGGTGCGCCTTCTGGAAAGCCTCCTACTGGAGAACCAGGGGGAACGGGGGACGGTTGCTCGACCGATGGAGCCCCAGTAGGAGGAACCTGTTGCTGCGGAGCAAAGGTTTCTTCTATCGCATCTTCTAATGCTTGTCCCTTTTGACGAGCCTTTATTACCGCAGCAATCTTACGTACAACTTCGGAGGCATCCTGGCCTTGAGTAGCCATCTGTGGAATTGCCTGTGTGTATGCCGTAAGTGAGCCAAGTAAAGCACCGCGCATATCTTCAATTTCAATTTTTTCTAATTCTTGTGTAACGTTAAC
>Ga0209107_10002462_pt1 | contig 10283 bp, 14 predicted proteins | sample LakErihyJuly2011_2_FD_187460 | JGI IMG/M metagenome (GOLD analysis project Ga0209107, IMG submission 187460) | Freshwater microbial communities from dead zone in Lake Erie, Canada - CCB hypolimnion July 2011 (SPAdes) (version 2) | ecosystem: Environmental > Aquatic > Freshwater > Lentic >... | reverse complement strand
CACGCAGTCGTTCAACCGCATGTAAGCCACCCACACTGCCATCAGTGAAAACTAAATCTTCAATGTGTTGATACTTGCGGCCCACAGCTGCTTCCAACAATGGTGTAGCCGGGCCACGCAACGGAGTGGCTGACCAACTGGATCCGGATGTTGCAGCATCGTGTACTTGTTGTTTTAATGCTGGATCTTTAATTGCTGACATGATGCTTTCTGCACTGCCGAGATCAGCACCAGTGTGTCCAGGACCCAATAATAGTGTAGCTATTTCATCCCATTCATCAGATAACAAGTCTGCTTTTTTTCTAGCAGCATCTCTTGCGTATAGTCCTTCGTCTGGACTCCATAACATGTTCTTAGCACTGGCCAATGCGCTCATTACTACTTGTTTGTGTACACCCTTGTATGGGCTACCGCGTGGTATAATGTGTTGGTGAAATTTAGACACTTTCTCGGCTTTGCGAACAACTTTGATATCACATTGATAAAATTGTCCCTTGTATGGAAATTTGATGTGTACAGTTACTCCAGCCTTGTAAGTTGCTGGAACTCCGTTGTCTAATAGAAACTGTTCAAGTGCAACTCTTGCGGCCTTGTCATCGTCAGCCAACTTTTTGCTTTGAGAAATTTTAAAATATTGTTTAACTTGATCCATGTCACAGCTGACATCCAAATCACCTGTTGGATGTTCTGGATTAGGATCTGTGTTGGCACCACTGCCTTGTACATACAAAGGGAAACCTGCTTTACGAAGATACTTTTTAACTTGCGATAACAATGCTTGCACCATGTCTGGAGTGGGATAAAATTCCACAGTTTCCGGCCAAATGTTGCCACCGCCTTCTTTAAGCATAGGCTTTTTAACATTAACAAATAGTTCACGTAGTAACATTATATACCCTTGTACTTGCCAGCTTGTATGTGTTCTTGTATATCGTCGTGCATTTTGGAACAAGCTTCTTTGCACATTTTTTCTTCTAACTCATCGGGTAATTCACGTATGGGGAATTTTTCTTTGTATTGTTTGTAGCATTCTTTTATGGCTTCTGCAAACATGTTGGCTTGTACCGGTTTCTTGGCATTGACTAAATCTAAACATTTAACCAACACTGGAAAAACGTGACGACGGTATATACGGTCGTCGTTGTGCATGAAATGTAGTAGGTCTTCTATTAGATCGTAGTCTAACTCACGTTTATCGCCATGTTGTTTAACATATTCTAATTCTTTAAAATTAGCGTTTTCTAGTAACTCTTTTATAAGCATTTTTATTCCCAATAGAACACTCTGGATTTAGAGTATTTATCGCTTTTGCAATCAATGGGCTATGCTTTGATAATGCGAGAAACCTTGGATATACTACCGCCAAGGTGCATTTTTGACATGAGTAAGTTGTTATCACCTGTCACATAGAAGTGTGTGCCGCCCCAACTGCGATTCCTTGTCAAGGCTGCTATACAACTCTTTGTGAGTTTGAGTTTTTGATTGGATGCTGCCCACGATATAAATGCACTGTGTTCCTGTGTGGTTTTACCCAAGGTCACTTGAAAATCGTAATTCATTTTAGGCATGATCACAGTATCAGAACTCAGTGACACATTGGCAGGTGGCAAACAAATATACTTGACCCTGGTTTTGTCCAACTTTGTTAAATCATCCAAATGACTTTTATTATTTGTGTACACTGTAATCCATGGATTTTCTATTCTAACATTTAAATCAACCAATACAGACAACACTTCATACAGCGCCAGAGCATAGTCCTTGTCCTCAATGCTTTTAAAACTTAACGATCCTTGGCGTACACCGGGAGAAATACTACTTTTTTGCAACAGGTGCAAGCACTGTTGCCAATCACTGTTGCGAAAGAAGTGTGCATTGGGACACACCAACACTATCTTGTATTGGTATATCCCTCTGAACAACTTGCTTGTGGTTTTAATCAACATTCATCTCAACCAACGAGGTAGTAGGATCCACCGTTAACAAAGGTGTCTTTGATTCCTTAGGAGTTGACAACAACACTAACTTGTCGTCTTGAACTGTGATATTAAGTACTCCACCGTTCTTTAAATCGCCAAACAACATGAGCTTGGCCAACGGACGTTTGATTTCCTTGTCAATCACACGTTGCAGTGGGCGGGCACCCATCTTGGTATCAAATCCTTTGGTAATAAGCCAGTTAGTACTTTCCTTATCTAGCTTGATACGAATGCCTTTTTCTTTGACTTGCGCACGTAATTCATCCATGAATTTAACAATGACTTTGGTCATGGACTCTTTGCCCAGCTTGTTAAAGGTCATGATACCATCCAACCGATTACGGAATTCTGGTGTAAAGAATTTCTTTAAATCTGCATCATTGTAATCTTTTTCCTGTGATCCAAAGCCAATTGCATTCTTTTCTGCAGACTGTGCGCCGGCATTGGTGGTAAGGATAAGAATCAAATTGCGGCAATCAGCTTGTTTGCCATTTGATCCTGTAACAAAACCATTATCCATCATTTGCAACAACACAGTTGTGACATCTGGATGTGATTTTTCAACTTCGTCAAACAACAACACCGCATTGGGATTTTCTTGAATCTGTGTGATCAATAATCCAGCGTTTTCTTCAAACCCCACATAGCCTGGAGGACTACCGATTAGCTTGGAGATGCTATGCTTCTCTTGGTATTCTGACATGTCAAATCTCAACAACTTGACACCCAAGTGCTTGCTCAGCGCCTTGGCAGTTTCGGTCTTACCGCAACCCGTAGGTCCCATGAACACAAACGATCCAATAGGTTTATTTTCTGATTTCAATCCAGCCTGCGCCACCATGATCTTATCCACAACTTCTGTAAGCGCAAGATCCTGTCCGTAAACTTCACGTTGCAAGTTTTCTTGTAGTGTAGAAAGATTGCTGGATTCTGTCTCCATGATCTTTTCTTCAGGCATTTGAATCATCTTGGCCAGTTCAAACTGAATTTCACGCTCGCCGATGATCCGATCATCTGCAAGTTTGAGATTAAAACGGCTACATGCCAAATCGATCAAGTCAATTGCCTTGTCTGGCAACTTTTTGTCTGTTTGATACTTGACTGACAATTTAATAGCAGCATCCAATGCATCGTCACGAATTTTAACCTTGTGGAAACCTTCGTAGTATTTCTTAATACCTTTGAGAATTTGTTTAGTAACTTCTATGGTGGGCTCGTCAACTGTGATACGTTGAAACCTGCGCATCAGCGCACGATCCTTTTCAAAATGTTTGCGATATTCTTCCCATGTGGTGCTGGCAATAACTTTGATATTGCCTTTGCTCAACGCAGGTTTCATCATGTTAGCAAGGTCGTTAGAACTGTTGCCTCCTGCACCTGCACCACTGATCATGTGTGCTTCGTCAATGAACAACACAGTTTTGCCTTTTTTCTGCAGCGCCTTGATAACATGCTTGAATCTTTCTTCAAAGTCTCCACGGTACTTGCTGCCAGCCAGCATGGCACTGATATCCAAACTGTAAACTTTGTATTCTTTAAGAAATTCTGGAACAGCACCATTCACAATGTTGTGAGCAAGACCTTCAGCAATAGCAGTCTTGCCTACACCAGGATCACCAACCAGGATCACATTATTTTTATTTCGACGACCCAGGGCCAACGCAATATTTTCTAATTCGTCAATACGACCAATAACTGGATCAATCTTTTGCTTTTCAACCATGTCGTTCAGATTGGTTGTGAACGCACGAAGTGCTCTGTCGCCCTGATTGTCTGTGCCGGATTCTTCTTCGGATTCTTCGGGATTGCTGTTATTAACAAAGTCGTTGAACTTGTCTTTATCAATTTTTGCCTTCTGAATATAGTAGTGTGCCCAGCTACGTTTTTCACCAATCATACTCATGAACACATCAGTAGGTTCAATTCGTTGGCGTCCGTTAAACAGCACTTGTGTAAATGCACGATTAAGCACACGTTCCACACTTTGAGTTTTCTTTGGTTTAACAACCACATCAGTAATGGTGATTTCTTGGCACTTGTTGTGCAAATAATCTGTTAGATCGTTTTTGAGTTCGTCGAGACTTGCTCCAAACCCTGTAATTACATTTCCAAATGTTTCCTCCAATAACATGGCATACAATAAATGTTCTATTGTAAGATACTCGTGATGAAGTTTTTTAGCTGTATCGATTGCTTTTTCAAATACTGCTTGTAGGTTATCACTTGGTTCAACCATTACATTTTCCTTTTTTTCTTTAATAATTTCTTTTTAGCTAATGACAATTTTAATGGACTAATATTGTCTATGAAACAAACACCATCCAAGTGGTCCAGTTCATGTTGAAAACATCTTGAATCTATTCCAGTTAGTTCTATTATACATTCTTTGTTTTGTCTGTCAACGTATCTGACTGTAATATTGTTATGTCTGGGTACTTTTAAAATTAGTCCAGGAAAGCTCAAGCATCCTTCTTCTCCAACAACCATATTGTTATCTCCCCACAATATAGATGGATTAAACATGCAAAACGGAACTTGATTTGTCAAATGTATGGCAAAAACTCGTTTGAGTAATCCAACTTGATTGGCCGCCAATCCTCTGCCTTGACTCATAACCATGAGCTGAACCATGTCAACTTCTAAGGAGTCTGCGTTTTGATCTTTTTCAAAATTCCAATGTTCTGCTTTTTGTTTTAGAATAAGATCAGACGACTCTATTAATTTCAGCATCCAGCGCCCTTAGTTTTGCTATCAAATTTTGGTCAGTGATTATCGGTGTTTTAATTTTAACTACACTGACAAATCTTCCCCGCCCTCCATTATTTACATTTGTAAAGCCATTTCCATGACTAGCAAACTCAACTCCAGTTTCTACACCTGCACGTATGTCAATCTCCATGGTGTCACCGGATATATTACTAACAGTTTTCTTACAGCCCAACATGGCTTCAATAGGTGATATTTCTATGTTTGTATAAAGGTCATCGCCTTTACGTTCAAACTTGGGATCTGCTTGCACTAAAATTGTTACGTTGAGGTTACCACGTTGCATTTGAGGAATTGAATCGTCACCCAGTCCGTTGTATCTAATAGTGTCTCCGTTGGTGATTCCAGGCGGCACATTGATCTTAACTGATTGATTGCGTCCACTGGGTAATTGGAAATTAGCTTCAAGTTGCTTGCCAAGATATGAGTCTACCAAACTAACTTGGCACTGTATATTCAAATCTCGGTTCCTACGTACTCCTCGCATTTGACTAAAAATATCTCCAAAGGGATGACCAGCGCCACCAAACATTTGCCCAAAAGGATCTTGGCCACCGCCAAACGGATTACCAGTATGAAAGTGAAATTGATGTTGATCACCGTACATACGTTTTTGATCGTATTCGGTTTTTTTGTTAGCATCGCTCAAAATGTCGTATGCCACACTGATATCTTTGAATTTGGCTTGGTCACCACCCTTGTCCGGATGATGTTTGTTAGCCAAGCTTCTATATGCTTTTTTAATTTGTTCTGGGCTGGCATCTGCGCCAACACCTAGTGTTTGATAATAGTCAGTCATAGTCGTAAAAAAGGCTCCATTAATAGTATTAATTATACTATTTTAAATGGAGCCTGTCAATGATTTGATTATTTCTTTTCTGGAACCTTATCGCCTTCCACTTTCTTGTGAACTTTGATTTTTTTACAATCTTCAGCTTGCTTTCCAGTTTTCTTGTCCATCACAGCTTTACCTGCTTTGTCAACCCGTGGTGTACAAACTTCTTTTATTTCGCCGCCAGCAATTACTGGGTTTGATAATGTTAATGCTAAACCTGCTACAAATATAATATGTTTCATTTTATTTTTCCTTTATAGAACTGGTTGGTCAAAATCCGGAACGATTTTTTTACCGCTTGCTGTTGTGGCCATCGGTGCACCACTGCCAAATCCGCCCATAGTTGCTGGCGCGGCCTGTCCAAACCCGCCGCCAGAGCCTGTGTATCCAAATCCGCCAGCTGTTGGCGCTGGTGAATTAAAGCCACCTGAGTTACCAAAGCCACCTGAGTTACCAAAGCCACCTGCAGGTGAGCCTCCGTAGTTGTTTCCGCCTGCTTGTCCACTACCAAAACCACCGGCAACATTACCGGACATGTTGTTAGATATTGTTTGACTTGTGGCCATTGGGTTGGCAGCAGTGCCTGCTAATTTCTCTTGTGTACGACCAAACGCCGCAATGCCCAATACAGCACCCATTGCAATGTGGAATAGGCCAGCACCTTGAAGAGTCAGCGGATTCCATTGTGTAATTGGCATGTGCATGTATGCTTGTAAAGCTGACCATAAAATTGGAAATATTGCCATGTCTAATAGACAAATCAACATGTACATCCATCCCATTGCTGGTCGCCATAGTTTTTGCATCCAATCGGTACTGCTATCTTTTTCTTTATCTGCCATTGTCAGCTCCTTTAAGGCATGTTATCATTTAGAAGTATCTAATACTAGGGTAACAGAGGGTGAAACAAGTTCATTAAGTGCTGCCTGCTGTTCTGGTGTCATTGCTAGAAATGTTTCTAACATGCGGGCCGCTTGCGCTGTTTCATGCGCTGCCTTCTGTTCTGGAGTCATTGACACAAATGCCGCAACAGCTTCTTGACAATTAACTTTTGCAGCCTCTAATATTGCTGTTACTTCTTCTTCAGATAAAACGATATCGTCCGCCATGGTGGTACTCCTTTGTAATACAGTTATTTATCTATCAAACTTGCTTGATATTTTGCACGTTCTTCTGCTGATTTTACTTCTATCAGTAATTCAGCAGCAACTGTTTGTGCTTTATGTGCAGCATCTATTGCTGCTTTATGTGCAAGATCAGTGGCTTCTGCTGCCCGAATCTTTGCATCAATCAGTGACTTTTCAGCACGTTCCAAATCTTCCACAGCAGAATCTGCATAGTTTTTGGCATTCAAAAACAACTTTTTAAGTTTTTTTGCGGCCGATTCTTCCACCCGTCTAATAAAACTCATGATTATTTTCCATTATGTATTTTTTGTTGTCCGTTGTACCACTCAACCCAGTCGTCCACTTTGGCTTTGCAATCGTAATACAGAGCGTAGTTATCGCTCACAACACCTATGATGTCACTTAGTTTGTCAACTTTTGGATCCATTTGTTTCAAGTCTGGGCATGCTTCTAATAATTCTTTAGGAACAGTGGGCCATATTTGTTTAACAGGCACAGTGTCTTTTAAACATCCAGTCAACAACAACAACACAGGAATTAACAAAAACAATCGGTTCATTTGCTTTCTCCTGCTGGATTTTTAGCAGCTTTATTGAGTAGTTCAGGAACCTTTGGATCAATTTCACACTTGCTGTTGATTACTTTTTCTACTTCTTTAATTTCAGTCTTGACTGTGTTGTAGTATTCCACACGTACTTTTTGTTTCTTCTTACGTTCTTCGTCCAACTTTTTGCTGAATTCTTCAGATTCTTTAGCTTTGCGATCTGCTTCTGCTTGAGCTATTTGTACCTTTTCTTCCCACATGGCTTGCACACCAGCGCCGCCGTACATGAATACACAAGCCAATGTAAGTATACCTGCTACTGGTTTAAGGAATTTGGCATATATGCCAATTGCGGGAAAATGTACCAACACCCCACTAAGCAAAAATGTAGTGAGTGATGCGCCTGCACCAACTAACCAAAACCAGGATGGAATACTACTTAATACAAAGTCGATCATCCAGCTAAACATGATTTGTTATCCTTCTAGCACATGCATGGCGTGACTGTAATGTTTCTGACGGTCAGCTAGTCCCAATGTTCCACCGTTGATCTTTTTGGTTAATGTGAGAATATCACCTGCGTCTGCCCACTGATTCAAATTGTTGGCTTCCCAGAACCATGCTGCACTTTGTACACAACCTTCAAATGTGGTCAAATGCTCGCTGGCCTCGTCTAGACTAATTTCTAAACTTTGTGCATATCGCTCGTAATTGCTTTTGCCAGTCAATTGAATCAACCCACGACCGCAGAACTTCCAACCATCACCAGATTCTTCTGGACCGTTGCCCATGCGATTTGCATAAGCTCTGTTGGCAATGCGCTCTGGCTGTTGAGCATATTGTCGAGCAATATCGATGCTGGGGAAATACCTTGGCCAAACTTTGCATAAACTTTCTGCTCGATAGTTTAGGTTTTCTTTGATGGCACGATAGTTACCAGACTCATGTGCAGTTTGTGCTATAAAAGCAGCAACACGGGGCACAGTGTTAATATCGTAATCGGGCAATATTTGCGCAAGTGCCTCGTACCATTGTTCAGCATACGGGTTCTTACCGATGATTGCTTCTAACTTACTTTGTGTAAAATCAAATTCAAAACTCATTGTTATTTCCTTTTTAATGCAACAGCCCAATGTTTGTTTTCAAATATAAAGGTGTCACTGATTTTTGTTATGTTATAGTTGCCTATAACTTTGGTTAAGAACATGACTTCCGCCATGTCTTTACTTTCTAAAACAATTGGCCCTTTGATATTGTTGTATATATCTTGTTTGGCGCCACTTGCAACAATGTCAAAAGATACTGGGCCACTGTAAGCACGTTTAAATGTTATGCTTTCATCCACTACATTTAAATTCTCAGCATAGCTGTTACTAAAAAAATTACTAAAATTGTCTAGACTATTTCTTTCTGTGGCCATGTTGTATGTGTTTTTGTCTATGGGTACTATTGTTTCCAACTCTTCCAACGTGGCAGGATGACTTTTAAAACTCTTAAAGTATCTAAAACGCATGTTATCTAATCCAGATACTTTTTTAACACCTTGAACCAATTCAAAAATTTGTTCAGCTGTGTCACGTCCTCTCTCCAGCTCTACAAAAACTGTGTAGTTGCCTTCGTCGGTTTCTCCGGGAGTACAATCTGCATCGAGGATAAAATTATACCCCATCTCAAAGAAATTTTCCAAATCGTGAGCAGGCTCTTCATGATCAACAGTAAAACTCAACACCACGATGTCTTCATCGTCGCCAATTTTACTTTTGTAGCTGTCGATCTCAAAAACTTTTTGTACCAAGTTACGAAGATCCGCACTGCGTAATGCTTCGTTCAAGCTCATACTGGTGCTCCTGTGGATGCTGGTGCTGGTGCCGCTGGTGCTGCCGGAGCAACCGCACCACCCGGTGCTGGCGCAGAATCAGTCAATGCGCCTTCTTCACTTTTGTAATCTTTCTTCATCTTGTCCATGTAACCTTTGTAGATGTCAAATGCTATTTTCTTTGGCATCTGAATTTCAACAATCCATATGGGCTTGCGATCCAATTGACCTTTCTTAGAACCTGGACGAATATCTTCGTGTGTGCGAATTTTGCGAGGTTCTATCAAATGACTCTTTTGATATATGACTTTGCAACCCAGTTCTGTTAAACGTTTACCTGCAATGGGATTGGGCATTTTGTGTTCAGGCCACATGAAACCTGCGGTGATCCAATGACGATCTACTTTGGGACCATAGGCCAACTCACCATTTTCCCAGTTTTCGTAAACATACATGTCGGTTTCTTCTAAAACACGTTCGAAATCCTTCAATACAGCAAGGCTGCTGTTGTTTTCATATAGCTCTTGTATGTTACGTATAACGTCTAATATATCGTGCATGATTAATCCTAGAATTCACTGTACTTATTTAGCTGGTTCAAAATCATATAGTATCAGTTTGTTATTCTGTATATTCGTTAAATAATAGTGTAGGACCTCTGTAGTTATCGAGGCGGTCACTACAAGTCCTGCTTAACCAGTAAAGTAGGAGCACAACTTAGATGAGAAAAAACACAAGAGTGAAAAAGCGTTTTACATCAGAAGTTAACATAATTGATTTCCAGCCATATCTTCCGGCAAAAAAGCAACGTGTGATTATAAATGCACGTAATGCTAATCAGAAATCTTATCTCAGCAAATTGTATTCAGAAACCACAAGCATTGTACTTGCTATTGGTCCTGCAGGCACGGGTAAAACCATGCTGGCTGTGCAATATGGGATCAAGCTATTTCAGGAAGGCGTTGTTGATAAAATCGTTGTGACAAGACCCGCCGTTAGTGTAGACGAAGATTTGGGATTTTTACCAGGTACATTAAATGAAAAAATGGCACCGTGGACCCGTCCTATATTTGACGTCTTTTCAGAGTATTATCAAGCCAAAGACATAGCAAAAATGCTGGAGGATGGAACTATTGAAATAAGCCCACTTGCCTACATGCGAGGTAGAACCTTTAAAAATGCATATATTATTGCATGAGTGTCAAAATACCACTGT
>Ga0209107_10002460_pt1 | contig 10285 bp, 10 predicted proteins | sample LakErihyJuly2011_2_FD_187460 | JGI IMG/M metagenome (GOLD analysis project Ga0209107, IMG submission 187460) | Freshwater microbial communities from dead zone in Lake Erie, Canada - CCB hypolimnion July 2011 (SPAdes) (version 2) | ecosystem: Environmental > Aquatic > Freshwater > Lentic >... | reverse complement strand
ACAGGAGCGTTTCGGCGCCCGCCGCCGGGCCAGGGATGGGGCCGAAGGCCGGCTCTCTCTGCAGCGCCAGGCCCTGCAACAACAGCAATGGGAACTGGAGCGCCTGGGTGAAGAGCGCCTGGCCCTAGCTGAGCAGGAACGCAGCTCGGCCCTAAGGCTGGAGCAACTGGCCCGCGAGCTGCCCGAGCCCCGTCCCGAGATTCCGGAGGAGCTGCGGCTGGCGGGGCTGGAGACCCTGCAACAGGAGCTGCGCAGCCTGCAGCAGCGCATGGAAGCGCTTGAGCCGGTGAACATGCTCGCCCTGGAGGAACTGGAGCAGCTGGAGGTGCGTCTGGCCGACCTGGAGGAACGGCTCAATGTGCTGTGCAAGGAACGCGAGGAGCTGCTCTTGCGGATCGAAACCGTGGCCACCCTGCGCCAGGAGGCCTTTCTGGAGGCCTACCAGGCGGTGGATGGCCACTTCCGCCAGATCTTCGCTGGCCTCTCCGAGGGTGAGGGCCACCTCCAACTCGAAAACCCCGAGCAGCCCCTAGAAGGCGGCCTCACCCTGGTGGCCCATCCCAAGGGCAAGGCCGTGCGGCGCCTGGCCTCGATGTCGGGGGGCGAAAAATCCCTAACGGCCCTGAGCTTCCTGTTTGCCCTGCAACGCTTCCGCCCCTCGCCCTTCTATGCCCTCGATGAGGTGGACAGCTTCCTCGATGGCGTCAACGTGGAACGGTTGGCGGCCCTGATCGCCAGCCAGGCCGAGGCCGCCCAGTTCATGGTGGTCAGCCACCGCCGGCCGATGATTTCTGCCGCTACCCGCACGATTGGGGTGACCCAGGCCCGCGGCGCCCACACCCAGGTGGTGGGCCTGCCCCCGGCCGCCTAGGGGGGCTCGCCAGCAGACGCCTGGCCAGGGGCCGCCAGGGCAGCAGGCCAAGAGCTTTGCGCCACAATGGCCTGATGACAACAACGCCCCCTGGCACGCCCGCCGGCACCCCACCCCCCAGCGACCGGCTCTGGCTGCGGTCGGAACTGATGGGGACCCAGGTGATCACCCGCGACACCGGCCGGCGCCTCGGCGTCGTCGGCGAAGTGGTGGTGGATATTGACCGGCGCGAGGTGGTGGCCCTGGGCCTGCGCGATAACCCCCTGACCCGCTTCCTGCCGGGGCTGCCCCGCTGGATGCCCCTGGAGAGCATCCGCCAGGTGGGCGATGTGATTTTGGTGGATTCGGCCGATTCCCTCTCCGAAGGTTTCAATCCGGAGCGCTACAGCAAGGTGATCAATTGCCAGGTGATCACCGAATCGGGCGAAGTGCTGGGCCGGGTCTTGGGCTTCAGCTTTGACATCGAAACCGGCGATCTCACCACCTTGGTGCTCGGCGCCTTGGGCGTGCCCCTGCTCGGCGAAGGGGTGCTCAGCACCTGGGAACTGGCTGTGGAGGAGGTGGTGAGCAGTGGCCCCGATCGAATCATTGTGTACGAAGGTGCCGAGGAGAAGCTCAAGCAACTGGGCACGGGCCTGCTGGAAAAATTGGGCATCGGTGGGCCCAGCTGGGAGCAGGAGGAACGGGAGCGCTATCGCCTCAACATGGTTCCAGTGGAAAACCAGCTCGCCGCCGGCTTGCCCGCCGCCAGAGAACAGCGCCTCATCCAGCCGACCACCAGCCGGGTGGTGGAGCCCGAGGCCGAACTCGATTACATCGAAGTGGACCGCCGCTCCCAGGAACCCCTGCGCCAACGCCGCTACCTCGATGAGGAGGACGAGCGCTACGACCGGGAGGGCTACGGGGGCGAACGGGGTGGTTCTGGGCGCTTTGGCTCCGCTGGACCTAGCCCCGATCGACCTAGCTCCGATCGACCTAGCCCCGATCGTTTTGGGCTGGAACGTCCTGACCAGGAACGATTTGAGCGCGAACGCGTTAGCGCAGAACGGCTCGAATCTGAGCGATTTGACGCCAAACCCCGGCCAGGAGATCGGGGCGGACGGGATCCCTATCCAGCCGAGCCACCAGATCCCCGGCAGCGCTTCGAGCCCCAGGCCTTTGACCAGACCCCGATTGGCCGCGAGCCGGTTGGGCAAGAGCCCTCCTATCGGGCTGCGTCTCCCTTGTCCGAGCGCCGCTATCGGCGCTCCCAGGAACCCCTCGACGTCGAACCCCTCGACGATGGCGAGCCCTTACCCAGGAGTCGCAGGGACTTCAACGATCCTTGGTGAAGCCCAAGGCCCTTGGTGCTCCCTAAGGGCGCAACGCCGCCGAAGCCTCCTCAACCCTCGGGATCAAACGCCAGGGAAGCCGAATTCACGCAGTAACGCAGACCTGTCGGCTGGGGACCGTCGTTGAACACATGGCCCAGGTGGGCGTCGCAGGTGGCGCATTTGATCTCGGTGCGCACCATGCCGTGGCTGCGGTCGCTGATTGTGGAGATCGCGCCTGGGTTAGCCCCTTCCCAGAAGCTGGGCCAACCAGAACCCGATTCAAATTTCGTGGCTGAGCTGAACAGCTCGGTGCCGCAACAAACGCAGTTGTAGGCGCCCTTGGCCTTGTTGTTCCAGTAGATGCCGCTGAAGGCCCGCTCGGTGCCGCCCTGGCGGGCCACCTGGAATTGCTCGGGGGAGAGGCGCTCCCGCCAGTCCTGCTCCGTGAGGGGCTGCTCCAGGCCGTTAGCGGGGCTCTGGCTGGTGGAATCGCTCATCGGTACCGCTGCAATCGGTTGCGTGACCGCAGGCTAATCAGCCTGGTGGGGAGCTGGAGCGGCCGCCAGGGTGCTAGCCCTGGGCCCAGGGCCAGGGGACAGCAGCAGCTGGCGCACTAGGGCCGCCAGGGCCGCTACGGCCCCTGGCTGGCCCCGCAGGCTGCGTAGGTCTTCGCGCATTCCCTCCAGCCGCTGGGGCTGGTCAAGCCAGTCGGCCGCCTCCTGGGCAATCGCCACCGGGGTGAGGCTGCCGACCCGCTCCGGCACCACCATGCGGCCCGCCGAGATGTTGGGCCAGGCCAAAAAGCCGTGGTTGCGCATCCGCCAAGCCGTCAGGGCCGCCCCCAGCAACCAGCGCAGCAAGGGCAGGCGGGCCAGGATGCCGATCCCCCCATCCCAGGCCTGCATCACCTGGAGGTGCTGGGTGGGCACCAGCACGATCATCGGCACCCCAAGGGCCCCCAATTCGGCCGTGTTGGCCCCCACGGTGGTCAAGGCCAGGGCGCACTGGCTCAGGGCCCCATGGGCCGGATGGGTCTCTAGCAACAGGATCTCGCAGCCGGCAGGGGTCCGCAGGCGCCGACCAGATGGCCCCTCCAACAGTGCGGGTTCACCGCCGGCATAGGCGCCAAAGAGGGGGTTGGCGGCACTGGCGTAGGCCAGCAACTCGGCCACCGAGGTGGTGGGAGCCACGGGCAGCAGGAAGCGCGCTTGGGGCCGCAGCCGCGCCAGCCGATCGGCGGTCTCCAGCAAAAAAGGCATGCCCACCTGCAGCTTGGCCTGCTTCGAACCGGGCATCAGGGCCACCCATTCGCCCGCCGGCAGGGGCGTTTCCTGGCGGGCCGATTCGGAGAGGTCCGCCATCAGGTCGCCCACCACCGTGGCCCGGTCGCGCCAGCGCCTGGGCAGGGCCCCTAGGGCCGTGGGTCCCATCGCCGCAATCGCATCGTTCCAGCGGGGCCAGCGGGCCACCCACTCGGCGTAGGTGAGATGGCGGTAGCCCAGGCGAGCCGAAAGCAGCACGGTCCAGAACTGGTCGCCGCCGAGGAACACCACCACGCCTTGGCGCGGCCAGGCGCCGTAGCGCCGCGGCCAGAGCAAGAGCCGCCAGAAGGAGCGGGCCGGCAGGATCCGGTTGAACAGGCCCATGCCAGCGGCCACCTGGTGTTCGCGACCGGTGGCATTGGGGCAGGGCACCAAAACCAAGTCGAGGGCCAGCTCGGCGCTTGGGGCCAGGGGCCGCAGGGCGAGCTCGCGATGCAAGCGCAGGGCCAGGGGCCGCACCCAGGTGCTTAGCTCCCCGGGGCCATTACAAACAAGGACCACCGCGCCTGAGGCGCTCAAAACATCGTCTGAACCAGGGCCTTGAACCGGGACTGACTGGCTCAAACCTGGTTTAGGAAAAGAATGCGGATGGCGAGACTTGAACTCGCAAGACCGAAGTCACACGCCCCTCAAACGTGCGTGTCTACCAATTCCACCACATCCGCGTGGCTGGATCAGGGCTGATGCCCCGCCAGCCAGCAATATACCCATCGACCTCCCCAGGCCCAAGGCGGGGGGCCCGGTGAGCACTGATACAGTCCGCAGCGGCCTAAGTCGCCGGATTGCGCCGGACTGCCACGGAATGTCCATCGGCAAGCTGCTGATCGCCAACCGGGGCGAAATCGCCCTGCGCATCCTGCGCACCTGCCGCGAGCTGGGAATCCCCACCGTGGCCGTTTACAGCACGGTGGATCGCAACGCCCTGCATGTGCAACTGGCCGATGAGGCCGTCTGCGTGGGCGAAGCCCCCAGTAGCAAGAGCTATCTCAATATCCCCAACATCATTGCCGCCGCCACCTCCCGCGGCGCCGATGCGATCCACCCGGGCTACGGCTTCCTGGCCGAAAACGACCGTTTCGCTGAGATTTGCGCCGCCCACGGCATCACCTTTGTGGGCCCTTCGCCTGAGGCGATTAGAGCCATGGGCGATAAGTCAACGGCCAAGGCCACGATGCAGCGGGTCGGGGTCCCCACCATTCCCGGCAGCGAGGGCCTGCTCGAAAACCCTGCCGAAGCCGCCGCCCTGGCCGAGACCATGGGCTATCCGGTGATGATCAAGGCCACCGCCGGCGGCGGCGGCCGGGGCATGCGCCTGGTGCCCTCCCGCGACCAGCTCGACAACCTATTTAGGGCTGCCCAGGGCGAGGCCGAGGCGGCCTTTGGCAACCCAGGGCTGTACATGGAGAAATTCATCGACCGGCCGCGCCACGTCGAGGTACAGGTGCTGGCCGATCGCCACGGCAATGTGGTGCACCTGGGCGAACGGGACTGCTCAATCCAGCGCCGTCATCAGAAGCTGCTCGAGGAAGCGCCTAGCGTCGCCATCGACCCCGAAGTGCGCCGCCGCATGGGCGAGGCCGCCATCGCTGCAGCCCGCACGATCAACTACGAAGGCGCGGGCACGGTTGAGTTTCTGGTGGATCGAAGCGGCAGCTTCTATTTCATGGAGATGAACACCCGCATCCAGGTCGAGCACCCGGTCACCGAGATGGTGACTGGTATCGACCTGATCGCAGAGCAGCTCCGCATTGCGGGCGGCGAGCCAATCAGCGTCAGCCAGGACCAGATCAAGCTCTGCGGCCACGCCATTGAGGTGCGCATCAACGCCGAAGATCCCCGCCAGAACTTCCGGCCGGCCCCCGGCAAAATCACCGGCTGGCTGCCCCCGGGGGGGCCCGGCGTGCGCTTCGACAGCCATGTGTATACCGGCTACGAGATTCCGCCCTTCTACGACTCCCTGATTGGCAAGTTGATTGTGTGGGGGGTGGATCGGGACCATGCCCTAAGGCGCCTGCGCCGGGCCCTATCGGAATGTGCCGTGACTGGCATTCCTACCACAATCGAATTCCACCTGGCCCTGCTCGATCGGCCCGAATTTCAGCGGGGCGATGTGCACACCAAATTTGTGGAAGAGGAGATGCTGCACCAGATCGGCGGCGGCCCCAAGTAAGGGCACCAGCAAGGAGTTGAGTTGTCTGTGAGGAGCTGGGAAGGCCCCGGGAAGTCCCCCGTTGCCTAGGGGGCTAGAAGCCCCTTAGCCGGCGGCCGCGACCAGCCCCTGGGCCCGCAGGGCGATCAGGCTGAGCAGGCCCTGCTGGCCGACCAGCAGTTCGCGCAGCAGGCTGATCAGGCCCACCCAGATCACCGGGGTGACATCAACCCCCCCAATCGGCTGGATCAGGCGGCGGCTAACGGCCAACAGCGGCTCGGTGGGGATCGCCACCAACCGCATCACCCCCTTGCCCAAATCCACCTTGGGATACCAGGTGAGCACGATGCGAAACAGAAACAGCAGGGTCCATAGAGCAAGAGCCAGGCCCAATACCAGGTTAAGACCGGGCAACAGGCTGGCGATGGCGACCCCCGCACCCCCCGGCAGAGGCAAGTCAGCCAGGGGCAGTTCAGCCAGGGGACCCAGCAAGGGGGCAAGCGATGGCACCGGGATCCCCGTCACAAAGCTCTAAGCAGCAGGGCTTCGATCGTAGGGATTCACCATCACTGCCTAGGATCCCAGCCGGATCCCCCGGTGCCATGACCCCATCCCTTGCGAACTTCCTGAGCAGCCTCGCCTACGGAGCCGTGATCGTGGTTGTGCCCATCACGATCGCCCTGGTCCTGATCAGCCAGAACGACCGGCTCGACCGTCGCCTCTGATCGGCAGGCGGTGCTGGCCAACGGCCGCCCCTTGGCACCGTCCTAGACTGGCTCAAACTGTTGACCCCGGTTCATGGCCTTTGCGCCCTGATCTGGGGCCTTGTCATTCAGCGTTGCGACTGAGGGGTCGAAGCCGTGGTTAATGCCAGCCTCAATTGGGCCAGCATCGTCGGCATCGTGCTGGCGGTTGGGGGAGCTCTGCTCTATTTCATGAGGAGCTTCAAGCCCGCCTTGGCCCGGGACTACGACGTGTTTTTTGCGGCGGTGGGCCTGCTCTGCGGCGGGATCCTCTTTTTCCAAGGCTGGCGGCTCGATCCGATCCTGCAGTTCGGCCAGTTTCTGCTTGCTGGCACCACCGTTTTCTTTGCCTACGAAAGCGTGCGCCTGCGGGGGATCACCACCGAGCAGGCTCGCCGCTCCTCCTTTATTGATGACGAAGACGGGGTTCCGGTCGGACCGCGCATCGGCGGCCGCGATGCCTGGGGCAACGACCTCGACCGCCTAGACGAACCGGAACCATTGCGGCGCCGGATTCGCTCCCGCCAGGGCATGGATGATCGCACCGATGAGGAGGACTTCTACCGGCCCCGCACCACCCCAAGGACCGCCATTCCCGAACGGGCGGTGTCCCGCAGTGGCCGCGGAGCGGCTCCAGATGACTGGAACTCCGGCCCGTCGCCGGCCGGCCCTAGGGACCTGCCGGCCCGCACCAGTCGCTATGGCCCGGAAGGGGCTGGGAGCGATAGTTTCGGCAATGGCCCCGCTCCAAGGGCGGCCTATGGCGGCAGCGGCCCTGGCGCATCGGCCGAAGTCGCCCCTGGCTTCGGTGCACGGCGCCGCGATAGAAATGAGGGCCGACGCGGCACCCGGCCCAGTGCCATCAGCAGCGCCGACGACATGCCCCGCTCGGGACGCCGGCCTGAGGCCAGCCCAAGCGGGACCCCTGGCGGTGCTCCGCTCGGCAGCCGCGGCGCTGGGCCCCAGGGATCGCCGATAGGCGGCGCCAGCGCCTATGGCTTCCGCCCTGGAGCAGGCCCGGAGCCTGGCCTGGGCAACGGTTCTGGCCCCCTAGGTGCCGCCCCCCGATCCAATCAGCCTCCCCTCGGACGCAGTGGCCGTGATAGTGCCCGTGACAGTGGCAGTGGCCGTTCGTCCGGTACGGCAATGAGCGATGCCGAGTTCCGACCCCTACGCCAGGTCGAAGGCCCGGCAAACCCTTCCGCCGACGGCCCTGGCGCTCGCGGCGATGGCCGCCCGCCAGCCCCTGGTTTCGATTCCCCGCCTGAACGCAGCGGCACCTCCGCAGCTTCAACCAGCCTCGGAAGGGATAACAGTTCCCGGTTTGACGACTGAGTGCCCACCAGAGCGGGCCGATTCCATGCGGGCAGCCTCTGGCTGGGCCCGTTGCTCCTGGGACCCTCGCTCCTAAGCCTGCTGCTCCTAGTGCAAGCCTGCTCCCTGCCCTGGGGAATTCGGCGCCAACCCAGCCCTAGGGGTGTCCTTGGCCTGGGGGCTGAAAGCCGCCAAGATCCTGCCCTCAGCGGTGATGGCCGCCTCCTAGCCAGCCTGGTGTTGCGCTCGGGCCGCAGCACGGTGCTGCTCCAGGACCGCCGCTCCGGCCAGACCATGCCCCTGCCCCTGTTGCGGGGCCAGCAACCGCACAGCTCCCCCTCCCTGAGCTGGAATGGCCGTTACCTGGCCCTGCTGGTCTGGCGGGGCGGCAGGCGCCAGGTGGTGATCAATGACCGGGCCACCAACCGGCTGCTGCCCCTGCCCCTACGGGGCGACCGGGAGGCCCAGCGGCTCAGCCTCGCCCCCGATGGCCGCCATCTCGCCGTGGAGCTCGTGGAAGACGGCCAAAGCCGGGTGGAGGTCTTCAACTTGGGGGAGTGGCTAGAACCCGATCCGGTTCCAGGGTCCCTACTAGGGCAGGCGCCTGGCTCGGGGTCCCGTCCATGAGCGCCGTTGGCCTACGGAGCAAGGGGGTCTTCGCCGTAGGGCCCGGGTTTGCGCTGGCCCTGGGACTGTTGCTGGGGGGCTGCCTGGACAACGGCGCCCGCCCCCTGATGGGCCTGAACCAGCAATTGGCCCATACCGCCGTGAACCGCGACCCAGCCCTGGGCAGTGACTGGCTGGCCGTAATCGGAGGCCGGGAAGGCCGCGAGCAAGTGCGGCTCGTGCGCCTCAGCCAGGGGGCGCCGGTACCCCTGCCGGGGCTAAACCGGCCCGATGCCCGGCCCGTGAGCGTGGCAGTGGACCAATGGGGCGAACGGCTGGCCCTGATTCGGGAACTGGAGGGCCGCCGCGAGCTGGTGCTCTACCGCCGTTCCCTACAAAGCCTGCAACTGATCCCGATCGAACCGGCGGGGGTGCCCCATCGCCTGGCCTTGAGTGCCGATGGCCGGGTCTTGGCTGTGGAGGTGGGCCGGGGCGGCCTTAGCCAGGTGGACTTGCTCGAATTGCCCTGAGCGGTGCTGACCCAGGCAAGCCAGCCAGCGTCCTGCCTATCCGGGAGCTCAGGGCACCAGCCCGGCCCAATGCAGAAACGTCTCGCTGCTGAGGGCCTCAATCACCAGGATGGCCGTGAAACCCACCATGGCAAAGCGACCATTGATGCGCTCGGCGTAGCCACTCCAGCCGAAGCTGGGCACATCGAGGGTGGTGGCGCTGGTGGCAGGCGGTTCGGACTTAGCCGGGGCTGGCTTAGCCCCCTCTTCCTGGGAACTCTCGTCTTGGGGACTCACTGGCTGGGGCACTTCAGGGTGGATGGCATCAGAATTGGGGCTTGCCATAGCTCTTAGGCTCCGCTGTTGAAGTCATAGCTGGCAACCGGAATCAACGTCCAGCCCCCCTGGCCATCGAGTGCCAGCACCGTGTCGTGGAAGTCGCGCAGGGTCGGACGGTGGCCAACGCTGACGAAGGCCATCTCCCGCTGGGTCAACAAGTTGTAGAGATGTTTTTCGGTGATCACATCGAGGGCGCTGGTGGCTTCATCGAGCACCACAAATCGTGGCGAATTCAGCAGCAGGCGGGCAAAGGCCAGGCGTTGCTGTTCACCCAGGGAAAGCAGCCGGGGCCAATCCTGCTTGATGTCGAGGTCGGGATAGCGGTGCACCAACTCGGGCAGACGCACCTCCTCGAGCACATGGCGCAGCTGGTCATCACTGAAGAGTTCGGTGCTCTGGGGGTAACAAAGTTGCTCCCGCAGGCTGCCCAAAAGCATGTAGGGCTTCTGGGGAATGAACATCAGCTCGCCCACGGGGGGCCGGTGCACGCGGCCGGCGCCAGCGGGCCAGAGGCCACTGACCAGGCGCAGAAAGGAGGTCTTGCCACAGCCGGAGGGGCCCACCACCAGCAGGCGCTGGCTGGGGGCCACCTCCAAGCTGAGGTCATGGATCAGCCGGCGGCTGCTGCGCGGCGGAATCAGATCTACATGGCTGACCAGGATCGAATCGGGTGATTCATCCCCCAAGGCCGATTCCGCGCCGAAGGGGGGCTGGACCTGCTCAGCGATCGACTGGGCCAAGATCTCACCGCTGATCGCTTCCACCTTGCCCTGGAAGCCCTCCAAACGGCTAATCGAAGCGGAGAAGGCCGCCAAGCGATCAATATTATTAACGATATAACTTACGGAGAACAAGACCTGGGAGAAGGCAATACTGGCCTGGCCAAACACGCCAAAATCAACTTCCTTAGCAAAGTAAATCGGCGCAATTACCAGCCAGGGCAGGAAGCGGGAGAAATAATCGTAGGAGCGCTGGATGACTTGAATCAAGGCCTCCCACACAATCAACTTATTACAGTTCTGAATGACACCGCTTAGCCGCCTGGTGCCTTCTTTCTGCTCCTGTTGCTCGCCGCGATAGAACGCGATTGACTCGGCATTGTCACGAATGTGCACCAGG
>Ga0209107_10002459_pt1 | contig 10285 bp, 7 predicted proteins | sample LakErihyJuly2011_2_FD_187460 | JGI IMG/M metagenome (GOLD analysis project Ga0209107, IMG submission 187460) | Freshwater microbial communities from dead zone in Lake Erie, Canada - CCB hypolimnion July 2011 (SPAdes) (version 2) | ecosystem: Environmental > Aquatic > Freshwater > Lentic >... | reverse complement strand
ATCAGGCAGGTGCTTGGCATCGACCAAGGTCACCCCAATCGGGAGACTCGCGAGCATCGTCCGACCACCCTTGTCATCCTGAGAACGGCTAGCCTCCGTCAATGTTTCACTCATCCAGAAAAATAGTCGATCCAAGATGCCCGCCTCCATGGACTCGGCCTTCAGCAGGATATCGGAAATCTTCGAGAGGGACCTGAGGTCAGCATCCGCACCACAACCGACCACGTAAAAGTTAGCAACCAAGTCACCCACCATGGATTTGTAGACCTTCAGCGACTTCTCGAGGTCATCCGTCGGCTTTCCGTCCGCCAATAATATCACGATAGGTCGCCAGTCGCCTCGTTGGACTTTGTCACGGCGACTCACCTCATCCCGGATTCGTGCCGCCAAAAGTTCCAAGGCAGCGCCCAGGGCCGTCCCATTGCCTAGCCTCACGGCAGGCATCACGGCGTCAGGCAGAGCCGTGAGAGGCAGGAGCACCTTAGCTTTATTCGAAAAACCGATGACGGAAATATGTACGGTCTCAAGTGCCTGCGGGTTAGTGCTCAGACGGGAGAGGATACTTCCGATGCCGCGACGCGCTGACTCAAGCCCCTCACCCACCATGGACTCCGAGCAATCCAAGAGGATGTAAACTGGCAGGCGTCTAACCATCTCAGTTGGGAATCCGTATGAGCAGGATACGCCCATCCGCATTTAACTGCAGCTGCATATCATTAAAGACCTCGACCGTCTCGCCCTTACTGATGGGTTTCTTCGTGGTTCGTTCGAGCATGAACTCAAAGCCGATATTCTCGAAAGACCAGCCTACCTGAGTTCGCACAAAGCGCCCTTTAACGGGACGATCCATCTCCTTCGCAGACATATTCTCATAACCGATTCGGCTTTCATGCCAGGAGCCAAGCGTACGGTCGTGCACGATGGTGACGCTGGCACCGTCTGGGGCATACTTCCGCGCCTCCCCCATCCCTTCCGGCGAATAGAATGTCCCCTGCGGATAGGAATAAGAGGTCGTCCCGCAGAAAGGACATTGGTATCGGCCGAAATAGGCAAAAGTCTTCTGCTGGCACTGCTTATTGTTACAGGGCACGACCATGGCCAAGGTCTGCTCGATGCCACGAATCCAATCCGTCGCGGAAGGACGCCTGTTCGGCTCATGGAGGCCATCGACGAAGGCTCGCACGAAGAGTTTAGCAAGCGGTTCGCCACAGACCGACATCGGAATCTTGTCGGTATCGCAATACGGGAGATACTCCGCATTGTCTGCGCTCTTGGCGTTGATTCGATTACGGGTATCCGAAGGATGTTCGACGAACAAAGCATCCGCCCCCATTAACCTGATTTCGTCATTGCCGGCGTCGCCCGGATTCAAAGTCCCAGCGAGTCGGCCACGTAACGGGTGACGATACAAGAGGTATTGATAGATGAGAACGGCGAGGGCATGCAGGTCGGTCTTCTGGTTAGGCAACACGCGAGCGGCTGTGCCCTGGGTTTTATAGACTTCAGGGGCTATAAAGTCGGGAGTTCCGACGACGTCCGCAGGGAACATGCCCTCGACAACTAGCATGTCGCAGTCAATGACACAGGCCGCCCCTCCCCCCATGGGATCGATTAGGACATTATTATAAGATAGGTCGGAATGGGCAACGCCAGCTTGATGCATCTTTGCGATCGCCCGGCACATCTCCAAACAGGACTTCAGATGATTCTCCCACGTCCCGAGCTCATCCGGATGCAGGAACTTCTTACGCAGCTTGGCGGACGCGAACCATCGTCCTTTCTTGTCGGCGCCCTTGATCTTGGGTCCGCCCTGTTTCGCGCCAATCTTGAAGAAAAACTCGGGGGGGTATAGCGGCAGGATGATGAATTGGGTATCGTTCCCTAGCCGCGGGTGCCTGGCCTCTCCAGTCGCGAACGGTAGCCCAAATACCTTTCCATAATAAGGCTCATTTCCTCGATGGATTGATTCACGATAGATACCGGTGATCTTCCGCAGGCGTACCAAGTCTCGGCTTCCGAGCGGCTTTTTGTAAAAAGCAGCGACGTTGACGCCATCCTCGCAAAACCAGACGTCTTTCATCCGTCCAGACTTCTCTTCCTTATCCGTATTGATCACGTATTGACGTCCATCGGACGTCCGCAGGCTCATCTTGGGCATAATCAGCTTATTTTATGAAGTAGGACGGCAATGGTACGGTCGTCGTGATGGCCCTTTTCATAGGAATCGAGCCACTCGCAAAGAGGTCCACGTTCAGCGAAAGATTCGCTCCGCTCGGCTTCTGGGCTGAGTGGTTCGGATAGGATGCGGTCCTTCAGTTCGCCAGCAAGCTGATCCCATACTTGCGGCTTGGCGTCATCTCCATCCTGGAATCTTGGATCGCTCACGCCATCGCTCATCAGTAGAAGTGCGTAGGAGGCGGGCAGCTGAGTGAAAACGAGTCGTTTTTCAGCATCTTCTGCTCCCTTGTTGAGAATAAAAAGGGTCTGACCGGCGGACTGTCCATGGTCGGGAGAGCACTTTATACCAGAAGTATCCCCAGCCAGCCCCAAACCAATAGCACCGTCTCCTACCGAATAAGAGAGTAGCACATGCCCCGATTCCGCAGGCAGGATGAGAGCAGCAAGGAAAGTTGCGTACATTTCCTTGGCCAGGAAGTCAGGTCTCTGCTCTTTGATGTTCTCGGCCTCGAATTCAATTTGCGCCCGAATTGCCAGAACTGCGGCGGCAAAACCCTCTAGCGCAACCGAGGATCGTTCCGTAAGCGCCACTGGGCTTTTGACCAAAAGTTCGCCCAGCTCAATCAGCCTCGTGATGCCAACCGAGGTAACGACATCCGAACCTCTCCGTGACAGCGGCGCCGAGCCAGCGCCGTCTGACACAACAATAGCGACAGCCTTTCCCTCCAGAAAAAACCTAGCTTCGACATCATCCTCACGGAAACTACCACTGCGGATATGGCTTCGACCGCGAATGGAAGCGTAAGCCAAGTCGAAATCGGGAATTTGTTGGCGACGAGAAACGCGGTGTGGCTTGGAAAAGACGTCGTCGGGCTTTCGTACCTCGTAAGCATTAGCCGTCGAGCGGACAGCATCGGCCATCTTAGCTAGTTTAAGCTTTTCTTCATCGGAAAGGACTGCCTCTTTATCCGAGTCTTCCTTTTCAATCTGCTTCCAGCGCTGCTCAGCGTCCATATTGCAGGTAAGCAGGAGATCCAGCTCATGACGGAGGGACTCACAGCCTGGACAAGCGAAAACGACATGCATCTTGGTATCCGTACCAATGCTAGGCTCTCCCTTAAGTCGGTGCGCCTCAAGGTCGGCCTTTAACATGCCGCAGCCTTCCGCTGAGACCCAGATGACCCAGTCGGAGTCGTATCCAAGGAGCGACTTAATGTCGTAATCGACGTCCTGGCCCTGCTTGGCGTTCTCAAGCCGGAAGGCGGTCGGAGACTTGGACTTCCAATCAAGAAATCTCTGCGCAATCGATGGGTACTTAGCAACGACGATGACCTCCAGGATCTCCGGCTTGATTTCATCCTTCAGGTCCTTGTCGGCAGCCGCGTCCGGATCGGTAATCTGCAGGGCGAAGCGGACACTGCGATCTTTAATGAACGCGATAGGGTCATTAACCTTCAGCGTCATCGCTTCGTGATCCCAGGTGAGATAGGGACGAAGACTTCCCTCCTTCATCTCCACCTTAAGCGAAGTGAGCTTAAATTTATCCGAAAATTGCACCACGCCATCCGCCACATTCAGATCGAAAGAGGAAGGGACTGAATCCTTGAATGCCATTGCCTTCTCCTTGAATGCCTTTCGCGCTTTTTCGATTTTAACGCGGAGTTCTTGCTCGGCCTGCTTATGCGTTTCCGCTTGCGAGGTCGATGTCGGGTTGGGGGTTGGCGCAACCTTCTCCTTAAAAGTCATCTCATTATTAACACCAACCCCTTCATCAGCAGCCTGACCAGAAGACGCTACACCATTAGCGTCCGGTTGTTTTTTAGACATACGGGATAGGAATTCGGGGAGAAGTTTTAATCCTGTGACTAAAATTACCAGAAACCAAAAGCTGAAGAACAAAAAAAGGGCTACAAAAAACACCCATTCCCCAAGAGGAAACCAGAATTTCTGCAGGTCAGGAAAATTCTTGAAATCAGGCACATCTAACAACTTTCTTACCAAGAGATAAATTACCAGTGCAGGAAGCAGCACGAGCACCAATAAACCAAAAATAGAAGCAGTGAAATCTATTGCTTTAAGGAGTTCTGGAGATTTCCACCACCTCACCTTCCCACCGACAGGTTCGGCCATTTAAGTAAGGATTGGAGGGGGCGGGGGCAGAGGCGGGTTACCCGCGGAGCTGGGTCCAGGCGAGGGGGCACCAGGCGCGGGCGGCGGAGCGCCACCGGCCATGTCGTCAGGATTAGCACTGCCGGAAACTGCCGAGATAGAGGCTGAGACCCACTTAAAGAAAGCCTGCATGCGCATTGGATCAGCAGTGCTGACATGGACCAAATTGGAGGACGATTCGTCAGGATACCCTACCGGCGCATCAGAAGCGTCCAAGAATCGGGTCAGATTAGATTCATCGGCACCATTCACCGCGCAGGCAACGCGTACGCCCCAGCGGAGCTTCTTGAACTCGCGGATACCGGCATCAAAATCGTCCGTAGGTACGCCGTCGGTCAGGAAGAACACCATCGGACGCCAATCGCCTGCCGTACTGCCTGTCTTCGGCACTAAGTCGGCCTTACGGGTGCGGACCAACAACTCAAGCGCCTCCCCCATGGAGGTCGACCCGGCGGCTTCAAGGACGGCAGGGACGTTAAAGTTCTCCAACGAAGTAAGCGGGACCTCCACCTTGGCAGTGGCGCCAAAAGAGATGAGGCAAAGGTGGGCGGTCTCGAGCGCCTGCGGGTCGGCACGCAGGCCGTCGATGATACTGCTTAGCTGGGTACGGACCTGATTGATAGGGTCACCGCTCATCGAACCGGAAGTATCGACGAGGAAGTAGATGGGGAGACGACGGGCGGAGCTCATAGGGGTGGTCACCATGGATATCCCCTCCCCTAAGCTCCGTCAAGCGTATGGATTTATAGTGTTTTTATAAACCCCGATGTCCAAGGCGGAATATTATAAGTCTCCGACAGACCGACCCAGCAGACTATATTCGAGCAAGCATTGCCTCGATGTCCTGAGGGGTTGCATTAAAAACATCCGCTGCCGCACGACGACCACCCAGCGGCCAGTTCTCGAAATATGCCAATGGGTGACGAAATGACGCATCCACGGCAAAACTAACCCGAAGGGCCTTAGATTTTTCCGAAAAACGGTCGGTCGATTCGCAGATATCATCGAGAAAATTGCCGTCTGAGATGAGCACGATCAAGTCCGCCTCTGTATCGCCGCGCATTTCAATGTCCTCCGCCAGCAGTTCTAACGCCACCCGGAGGGATGAGCCGCCGAATGGCGTAATCTCACCCACGGAAGGAAAGGTGAAGTTGCCTACATACGAATGCCGCACGAGCCATTCCGCAGAGGTATCGAAAGCAATCAAACCGAGCTCCACTTGATCATAAAGATGGCGATTCTGGCCGAGTGCAAAAACTAAGCTCCATTCAATGAAAGCCGCTGCTTGTCCAATCGGCGTGCCGGCCATCGACGAGGAGCGATCAAGCAAGATAGTGATTCTCCTTAGGCTCATGGGCGGGGCGACTGCGGATGGGCTGCAACAATTCGTACTTCGACGATTACACTACCCAACGTCAGCTTATTGCCATCCTTGAGCATATGGGTAGTCCTCGACATATGATTGGTCATCGTAGCCTTGCCCGCTTTGAGCTCGAAACTAGCGATAGACGCAGGATAGCCCGACTTCGCAGGTAACCGAACAGTAGATTCATTAGATGTGCCAATCACCACCGGACTTCGACCCATATTCACTGTGGATTTCTCATTCTTCGCCCAATGGATAATGAGGAAAGCCTCACGAGCGACCAACTCAGCCATCGCGACTGCGATACCCACGAAAAAACCAAGCGCTAGCGCACCCGCGATGCGGCCGCCAAAATCCGAAAACTGCATAGATGCCACGACAGTGATGAAGCAGATGGCGCCGAGAAAGCCACCCGCGGCACAGCACAGGACCGCCTTAACCCGCGGCATGTTCGGAATCACAAAGGTCATCGCAAAGCCGAGGCCTGCTCCGATGAGCATCCAGGATACCAAGCGGCTCACCGCCAGCGGAGCCCCTACCGAAGAAAGCCCAAAGAAGGCGGTCTGGGCGCAGACGCCAGAGACCCCACAAAGTAACGTCCCGACCGCGACAGACTTGATGAGCCCAGCGAGACGCAGCGAACCGGCCAGCATCAACTGTTGGGCTAGAGACAGGCACAGGGCCATCCCCAGCGAGACCAAGAACAGCCAGAGACCCACCGTCAGAACACCACGCAAGTAAGACGCAGCCGAGTAGTCCAGCCGGGCCTCCGCCGAAACGCTCCCCAGCATCGAAGGGCTGACTACTTCGCGCGCAACCCCTTGAAAAAGAAGTCCAAGCGAGCTTTCGGACCGGCCTGCAGTATCGAGCACGAAACGCTTACCTGGGGCAACTCCGGACAAGAAATCGAAATTTCTGATGATACTCGCAGCGGCGACGACATGAATCGACTCGACGGAAGCCACCTGAAGAGCGCTGGCCACATCGGAGGTCGCCCGTATCTGCCCGTCCGGCACACGCCAAGTATCATCAGTGATGAGGACGATTACCTTACGGGCGCCAGGTAGGGAGGGAAGTCCTGAAGCTACCCTGAGGCCATCCAAAGAACTCTCTCCGTCGCGATTACCTCCGCCCGAAGCTTGCAATGCAGCCATACTGGCGGCAAACACCTGCGGGTCAGCGGTGAATCCCTGAACCACAGATGTGCCTTGATTGTAGGCAAGATCACGAAATATCACCAAAGCAAAACGCATCGGTACACCCATGGACTCCGACTCCTTTATAAAATCTCTTATGCTGGTTTTTACGCCATCGATCTCATTCTGCATGCTTCCAGTGACATCTAGGACAAAGACCAGCTCGACCGGCTGCTTAATCTGAGGCCGTTCGATCTTAGGCGTCGGCTGAGGTACGACCATCTCGCCAAGCAAGGAAAAGAGCAACGCCCCCGCCATGCCCACGCACCCAAAGACGACCCACTTGGGGAAACGGTTCAGGAACGTACGCATCGGCGTTTAAGCAAACAGATGAATCTCAATCACGACAGAGCCGAGCGTGAGCTTATTACCGTTCCTGAGCACGTGCGTTGTCCGGGACATGTGGTTCACCATCGTGGCTTGTCCGTTCTGGAGGCTGAACGTCGCGACGATCGGCGGGTAACCCGCCGAAGAGGCCATACGGACAGTGGACTCTCGCGAACTTCCTACCAAAACAGGCTTATTACCTAGGTTAACGCGGGTGTACTCACCTGGACCCCAGACCACGCGGAGATAGCCCTCCTTAGCCGTAGCCTCAGCGACCACCACCGAAAGTCCCACGAATAGGCCGATGATTCCAGTACCGACTAGACGGGCCCCGATGTCGTTGGAAAAATAGCCGACTAAGAGAAAGCCAAGCGAGCCCGCAAACCCTCCCAAGGCACCGAAGAGAAACGCCCGCGAGGGCTGGAGATTAGGTACAGCCAGAGAAAGTGCCAGGCCGAGGCCACCCCCCGCCATCGCCCAAGCGATGATGCGCGGCAGTTCCCACGCGTTAACCCCTGAAGAAAGCGACATAGAATACATGATTTGGGCCGCAGCGCCCGAAACACCGCCCAAGGCAAAGCCTATGCCCAAAGGCTTAAACGATTCCCAGAAATACTCTTCAGCACCGAGGAGCGCACGTTGCACCGTGAAGAGGGCTAGCGCAATGCCAGCGCTAAAAAACCCGACCCAAGCACCCGTAAAAAACGTGATCGCTACAAATGTATGTTGCGTCCGCGTGACGGGAAAGAGCACCTCAAAGACCGCATTGAAAAGAGCGGCTCCCAGGAGCCCAGCTAAAGCGAAGACAACCCATTTGGGATGACTAGATAGGAACTTGCGCATAGTTTATTTAGGAGAAAAGTTTCACCTCAATGGTGACAGTGCCCAGCGGTAGCTTATTGCCGTCGCGCAACGGATGGGTAGCGCCAGTCATGTTGTGATACATAGAGGCTTTACCGTCGTGCATGATAAAAGTCGCGATAGTCGCGGGGAAACCACTCGACTTGGGAATCTTGACCGTCGACTCGGTGCCGGTTCCCACAGTGACAGGGGTCGCCCCCAGGTTGACGGTGGTAAACTCACCAGGGCCCCAGATTACACGAAGATAGCCCTCTCGGGCCATGGCTTCGACCACGGCCATGGAAAGCCCCACGGAGCCACCTAAGATAATGCACGCCACAAACCGAGCGAAGCTGGGCGAACCAGCCAAAAGTAGGGACAGGATGACTCCAGCGAGGACGCCACCAATAAGACCACCGAGAATCGCTTTTCCTCGATCTAAGTTCGGGATGATGAGGGAAAACGCGAAGCCCAGGGTGCCTCCGACAACAATCCAAGCAACGATCTTAAAGAACTTGCCGCCCGAAGCTCCAAATTTGGACGCCATGAACGTCAGCAAGGCTTGCCCAACAAAACCGGCGAGGATACCCGCGCATAGGCTGAGTAAGACAATCTTGCCTAAATTACGCGGTACCCAGGAATCCGACCCCAGTATGCGAGACTGGGCGACGGAAACTGCATAGGACGTGCCGAGAGCCAGAAAACCCAGGGTTAAACCCACGGACGCTACCCCGAGCAGAAAGCCCATGGTGCCGACATTGCGGGGCAGCACAGGTGCACGTTGGTAATCGAAAGTAAAGACATCCGTGCCATTCGACTTGTCGCTGCCCGCAGATGACAAGGTGCCAGTCCGCGTGACAATCTTATCGCCGATCTGGACCTCGAGCTTGAACGGGACGTCTTTAAGCGAGGAACGTCGCGTGTAGAAATAGACGTAAAAAACGAACTTTCCTTCGGGTGCTCGATCGAGCGGCCAGTAGATGTGCTCAACAGGGTCCTCGCGGTATGGGAGATCGACGTTCTGATCCACGTCTAATTCGCCGCCAGTCGAGGACGACCGATTCTTGAAATAGATACGCGCACCCGAAGGATCAACACAATGGATGTCGAGGTCATCCTTCGTCTCCCAACTCAAGGCCGCCATGATGTCGCCCGACATACTGGCACCCGCCGCTACGAGCCGACCCTGAACCGTCGAATCGAAAAGTAAGGAAGGGGCAGCAGCCGCAGTGGCTGAGTTCCGGCGAAAGACACCGGGAGAAACTTCCTCGACCAAGGAAGCCACCGCTGGAGCCGGCGTCTTGGAGGCAAAAATCTCACCTACACCCCAGCCTAACAACGCGCCAAAGGCGCCAAACAAGAGAAACAACAGAGGCTTGGGGAGAGACGACAGCTTCACCGCGATAAACAAATAGGTCACCACTGTGGAGGCAAGCCACAAGCGAAACTAGAAGACTAAAACTAGAAAAAGGGCTCAGGCGGAAGATCCGAGCCATCCCAGCATCCGCTCGTGCTCCTCCATATGCCTTCGGTAATCGGCCATCCGTTCAGCTCGACGCTCGGCCGTCGGAAGATCGCGGAGCGCAATGAGCCGCAAACGAAAGAAACCATGCATCCGTCGGAGATGAGCCACCTTAAACTGGATTTCTGGCAAAAAATCGACCTCCAGTTTTCGTTCAAGAAAGAGGCGGTCATCTTCATCGGATTGCGAATGATCGTGGGCGCCAAGAGGAACCACCACGGCCAACTTATCAGCCAGTCCCACGATCGCGACATGGACGGCCGACCCTGCTTTGGCGGCGGAAAAGGCTTCGCCACAGAAATGGATAAGATCAGCCATTTCCGCATAAGACGCTGAGGATACGAATTCAGCCACAATCGCGTCGTAAGCGGCGTCATCGACAGGGACAACTTGAAGATCCGCCGCTATGGCTTGCTCGGAGTCAACCCCTTGGACGTCATCGCTCCGTTGCCAGCGAGCAGCATGCCACTCACGAAAAAGACCGAGGGGGAAGCCGGTGGGATTCCCTGCTGATATATACCCTACGATTCGACTACAAAGGGCAAGCCGATGCCCATAGGCGTGTAGGCCTTCTGGTTCAGAAAACTCAAGCAAAGGAGGCGCCTTTAACCGAGGCGGACGAGGTGCGCCCGGGCGAAAAGAATAGGCCATCGGAGGAATATCAGCCGGCCCAGGTACGGCGGGCGG